>Ga0180437_10003887_pt1 | contig 21766 bp, 18 predicted proteins | sample SS_ome_4_FD_132410 | JGI IMG/M metagenome (GOLD analysis project Ga0180437, IMG submission 132410) | Hypersaline lake sediment archaeal communities from the Salton Sea, California, USA - SS_3_D_1 metaG | ecosystem: Environmental > Aquatic > Non-marine Saline and Alkaline > Hypersaline >...
ACAGTTAAGATGTATTTGAAATGGCGCGAAAGAAAAGTACCTCCCCCTCTTTATTTGACATATACGTTTATATTTTTTGCTCTCGCAATAGTAATGCTTACGATTGGTTTATCTGAGGCAGTAATAACTGGATTCTATAAAGAGATATATCGATTTTCTTTACCTTTTGCATATGCTATGGTAGTTCTTGCAGATATAGCACTCTTTAAATTCGTTAGCTTTCTCACCAATAGCGGAAAAAAAATTTTTATTCCATTAGTCATAATAGGATTTGCAGTAATTATTGTTTTGTTTTTACCATGGAATTGGTGGGGAGTGCCTCCTGAAGATTACGCAGGAATGCTTAATATTAGATTATATTCTACCCTTAGCTTAGTCATTTATTCATATTTTATATATATTCAAATAGCAATTACTAGCAAAAAGGGTATGGGTGCAACAAAAGATAAAATTACTCATATGGGCCTCAAACTACTATTTTATGCTATGATCTCAATGATTCTCTTCTTTCTAATGTTTATTGGGGACACATTAATGATTGCTTTATTCGATCATCCAGGATATTCTGAATTTGTATATGTTGCCTGGATTTTTGCTATTTTAGCATATATTCTTATGTATTTATCCTTGGTTATGCCAAAATGGTTAGTGAATCGAATTCAAAAATAAAAATCTGTTTTTTATTTTTTTTTTATTGTAATTCGAAATGTTGCTATTACATGCGAATCTAATGAAATTTTAAAACTACATCGATTAGCCGAAATTATCTTAGCCTTGATTGGATTAATAGGTTTTTCTTCTAATAAGTTTACAAGCTCAACTTTTTCTATTATTAAACCATCATAAAGTGATACATTTGCTTCTTCATATGTAGGTGAAATATTATAGACTCTCAATATAAGATTATTTCCTTCTTCAGACCTTTTTAAAGCACTTAATACAATCTTATTATTATTAATTTCTATAAAACTAAGCTTTTCGGGCAAATATGGTTCCAAATCTAACGTTTTCGTAGCTCCGAAGTAAGATAATATCCCGAAAGGTAATAATACAACCCTATCTGAAACACGAAGTGAGGTTCGAGCCATAAATGGAAAAATAATTTTTAGAGGATTATTAAATTCTTTTGCCCTTCCGTGAATATTGCATTCTATCCAATTTGGTTTATTACTCTCTATAACTAAAGACAACTCAAATGTATGCTTTCCTAAGCATTGAGCTTCAGGAGTATTTAGATCAGGACCTGCATTAGATCTTCTCGTATTTACATCATGTCGCGATAACCATTCGATACATCGTAACAATGTTATTGCTATAATAATAGTATTATCTTCATTTTTAATAGCCTCATATTCAGGTAAACCTTTATTAAACACCGCAAAAGTTCGCATGTTATCATTAATACTAACAAAATCCTTCTGATGATTTGTAGGTAAGGCTTTTTGTGCCCACCCTTCTGAGTTTGGTAATTCAATATCTCTTGATATGACATAAAAATGCCCGTCTGCTTCAACTTGATTTGAAATGATCATTGACGGAAAAAGCACTCTTATTCTATGATCTTTACTATTATTCTCCAAATCTATTCTAAAATCTATCCTTTTAATATCATTATAAAGACTAATAAAAATATCAATTGGATTAGATACTAAATAGGTATCTCTATTATAACGGTCTTCTGAGAAAGACACTGGTAAATTTAGATTTGCTTTAATTAGTAAGGTTTTATGGGTTGGTCCATCAAAATAGGATTGAATTGAGAGAATATTGAGATCTTCAGATGTGAACCTAAGGTCAGTTTGGCTATCATTTGGTCCAGAAAAATCATATTCATCCCCCCAATCCCCTACATCTTCAAAAAAGCATATTTTTTCGTACCAAACTTTACATTCTTTGTCAAAGACACTTATATCTCCTTTTAATGAAACTTTAACTTTATAAAATTGGTTTTCAACCATTCTAATATCTAAATGAAAAGTTTCGGGAGTTTTTTTAAAAACAGAGGGTTTCTTTTCAGGAATAATATAATATGTAGAATAACCACAAGCAGGAACATCAGCAATGAAAGTACACAAGGCACTCTTACCTTCTACTTGAGTATACCGTGGCTTTTCTTTAATTGGAATAATTTGGTATTCAACTTCTTCATCCTCAGTATTAATTATTTTGAAAATGTCAGAAGTTTTTAATCCCACACTCTTTATATTTGAAATTATATTAAATTGAACAATATCATTTCTTTTCCAAGGAAGAGGGTTATAAATAATAAGCGGAATAATACTATTTTCATCTTTTAATTTTACTAGATTTGACAAATGGATAATAGAGTCCTTAAATATTTCCTCTCCTATTTGTTCTGCCCAATCAAATCGTGTGGTCATTTCTCTGTGTACTTGATCAATACTACAGCCACAAATTGAGTCATGTGGATGATTCTTTAAAAGCCACTTCAAACCAGTAAGTATGTATGAGTTAGGATAATTAAATTTTTCATATTTATCAAGTACCCACGTTATTGTTGATATAGGTTCAGTATATTTTTCATATAAATATTCTATCTGTGTATTTCTCTGCTTAATCCACATCCTCGCTGAAAGTACTCCTGAAAGTAGGTGGGCATATTTTCCACCTCTAAGTTCTCCTTGAAATGATTTTAGAGTGGGTTTACAGTGCAATACTTTATATGAATAATCCTCAAAATCATTTTGCTCCATTCTTATATCGGGATACATCTCATTCCATTCTCTTATAATTTCAGGTATTTCTGGTTTTGCTTCATGATGATCTGATCCACTATTAAGAAGCACAATCGGAGTGGCAATATATTTTTCAAAATTATTAATAACTCGTTTAATTTTATGTAATGCTAATTTATATTTTCCGCTTTTTTTTGAAAGATTTAAATCAGCTACAGAACCATAACTCATTATGAGATGAATTGCTAAAATTGAAGCCACTTTCCCAGGAGCATTCCATTGAAACTCTATGTTTAAATTGTTTTTTTCAAATTCATTACCAAAACCACGCCAAAATATTATTGAAGGGAGCTCAAAACCGCTCAAAATTTGGGGTAATTGAGCAATATGGCCAAATGGATCTGGAATATATCCCGCTTTCATCACCCTTCCAAATTTTTTTGCTATCTGATGCCCTATTAATAAATTTCTAATTGTAGATTCTCCACTAACTAAGAATTCATCAGGCAAAATGTACATCGGACCTATCGAAAGTCTTTTCTGTTTTACAAAATTCTCAATTTCTTCCCTCTTTTCTGGTCTTACCTCTAAATAATCTTCTAAAGGTATTGTTTGACCATCTAATGTGAAATTAGTATAAGTAGGATCATTATTAAGAATCTCTAAAAGTTTATCCATCATTAACACTAATTTCGCTCTGTACTCTTGAAAGGGGAGATACCATTCTCTATCCCAGTGAGTTTCAGGGACAATAATAACATATTTCGCTTTCATCTTTATCGTAATTTTCCTATAATATAATAATTCTTCTACATCTTGCAGAAAAAAAATTCATTTATTAAATTCTTTTTTATAAGAATATGAAAAAAAAGTTATGAATTCTTAATATTTTAGTTATGATTTTTGAAAGTCAAAAGGATTTTCTAAAGGCTTTTCAATTCCAAGCTTTTTGGCAAATTTTAGGATGAATCTTCGCCTAGATTCTAAATTTAAATCTAAAATTATTAAAGTAGGCAAACAAAAAATTGATAGTAGGATGGGCATGATCCAAAGAGAAACAGCAGCAGAAATAAATCCACCATCAAGTGGATTATTAAATTCTCTCAAAATGTTGATAACATAGATTATATAGGAAACAACTACACCGATCCCTGCATACCCTTTTAAAAGGTAATGGTACCAGCCTCCGATGCTTCTTACTTCAATTGGCTCAATTTTATCTTTAACTTTAGTTTTATTTGTAAATACAATCCCTGAATCTAGAAGAAACCAAACTGGAGAGAATAATCCCATTGAAATTCCACTCATTAATGGAAGTGATACTATAAAACCGATTAATGGCGCTAACCCTGGGTTGTTTGTTGCATAATCTGATCTTACAATCAGATCAATTCCAAATTGAGATGTGCCAATCATTAATGCAAAATTTATAGCCATAAAAGCAGGGAAAATGCCCTTCCATGTTTGCATAAAAATCTTTGGTTTTAGTCTTGTTTGTATGCCAAAATCCATTTGTATTCCAATAGTTTTCTTATAAAATAAAAGAAATAATGGTCCCAAAAAATATCCAGTAAATAATCCACCAATCAAAGTAGTTATAGGAATTAAAATAAAAATAAATGTGGCTTGGAGCATCATGTTATTAGTTGGTAATAGATTCGTAAACCCAGGTTCGTTCACTATGAGAGAAAATAGACCAAATGACAAAACTGCTAGAAGAAATAGAACAAAAAATAACACTATTTGTTTTTTATAACGTGAATTTACCATAATATCCCATTATATAGAAAATTATATGTTTATAATACTAAGACGTAATTATATTTAATAAAATTATATATTTAGTTTGTTAGTCGGTTATATAACCGATTTTCCCACTACAGATTTGTCAGATTTTACTCCTAATAATTCTAATAATGATGGAACCATATCTGTTGTTTTACAATAACTTAGTTCTTTTTGAGGGATATTTGAGGCCCCTCCAATAATAAATGGAACAACCATCGAAGATCTAGTTCCAATATCATGAGAATATGGGGATGAGCCCATAGTTTTACCATGTTCATAATTAAAACTATATTCCCCCAAAGTGGAAATAATAATATCACAGGAACGTGGATTTTTAAAATATCGAGGGAGTTGGTCTATTATTATTGGGAAATCAATTTCATTAGTAGCATTTAGCCATTCATCAATTGTAAATTTTCCGTTATTAACTAATTTCGCAGATTTTTCATGATCCTCATAACCATAAACATCCAAATTTTCATAGATATATCGCGATTTTTGTTCCTTTCCAGCACCTTCATATTCAATTTTGGCATTTAAAATTTTTCCTGATTTTTCCTCTAATCGTTTAATATGGATGATTCCTTTGTTCGGGTCATTATTATCGTCTCTGTAATACATATACTTCACTCCAGAAATCTTCCATAGCTCGTTAAAAACATTAATTTGAATTTTTTTAGGACCACTACTATGTAAATTTTCAAGTTGAGTAATTGTCGGATGATGATACCATGTTTCTCCAGGGAAGTTAAAAAATCCTAGTGAGCCAATATTGGCATCAAAATCGCCCTTACCTGTATCAGGATTATAAGGAATTAATCCAAGTTTATTAAAAAATGGTTTTAAATCAATAACATTTTTCGCTTTATAGTTCCCGTGATCTGTAATTATTCCAATAGCAGTCTCATCATAATAACCTAACTGTTTAAGAGTTTTCATTAAAGAACCAATATATTTATCACATTCAATAATTAAATTTTGAAAATCAGGATGATCAAATCCTTTTGCATGCATTATATCATCTGTATGAGAGACATAGCCTACTGTAATTTTGGGGATCTCCCTATTTGGGAAAAAAGAGCCAGGATTTCTAAAAGCATTTTCGATATTTTTAAATATGGGCGCTACATCAAAAAAGTTTTCAGCAAGAGCGAAAAAATTAGCACCTCGATATAAAAAACTCGTTGCACTTAATGAGTTCCCCTCATTAGCTTGTTCAAAAATTGTTTTAACATTAAATCCAATATCTCTATTAATTTTAAGTAATTGGGCTCTATCACCATAATTTCGAATAAAGGGAGGCTTTTTTTTCTCCTTTGGCGGATCGGTTCTATCAAGCCAATGATAAAGTGGAACACCATTACCTTCTTTAGGAAAATAACCAGAATATGATCCTGTAATAATATTGCCATAACAAGGAAAAGTTATGGCTGGGTATGAAGTTATACAATTAGTACATTTAATTCCATTATTCGCAATAATACTTATATTAGGTAACTTACCTTCGTTTATAAGATTAAAAAGCTGAGACGCTCGAATATCATCAAATATTATTAAAATTACTTGATTTACTTTTCTATCATGTACCATATATACAATCTATTATTTTTTACATATTAATTTTATCAGAAGGATGAAATTTATTATTCTTTTATGAGTTTGATGAAATTATATCTTCTTATATTTTCCTAACATAAAGTTTTTGTTCTATTAAATATTCAATATTTCAAATGAGTGAGTCTTCAGAACGTAATTTTATTGTAGGAATTTTTGGGGAAAATTTAGAAATAAATAATCGTATTGGACAAGCGATCGGATCCCCTGGAACTAAATCGGATATTCAATTTTATAATAGACTTGACTCAGAGTTAAATCAGATTTTTTGTGCTTTAACTCCATTAGATTATCCAGATAAGATCAAATCATTTCTTCAATCTCTAACTTTAACAAATATTCATCTTTTAATTGTTGATTTAAATTTAGGTTTAAATGCTGTATTAGGAGAGATGATTATAGCTCTTGATTTATTTCACCAATTATATAATACTGAAATTTTAGTTGTACTTGATGGAATAGATTCTAAAAATGAATGGAAATTGCCAGATTTGAAGAAGAGACTTTCACATATTCTTGGAACGACCAGTTTGAAAAACAGTGAATTATTTGAAATAAGGGAAAAAGAAGATTATCACCTAATGAAACGTAAAATCATTGAGCTAGGTTTAAAAGTCTTAGGAAAAGAACCTCAAGATGATAATCACACAAAAATTTTAATCGATCATGCTTTTCCAGTTAAAGGAATAGGGACAGTAATTTTAGGGATTGTAAAAGAAGGGAAGGTAAATGCTGGACAGATGTTAGATTTATCTGGTTATGATGGACCGAGTAAGAAGGTTATTATCCGGAGCATTCAAAAACATGATAGGGATTTTAAAACAGCTTTTCAAGGAGATAGGGTTGGACTTGCTTTGAAAGGAAATATTTCACCAAAAGAAATAAGTAGAGATAATTTTTTAATATCTCATGGAATTTATAAACCTGAAACAGATATTAAAGCAAAGGTCTATATTAATGATTTCTTTAAACCTAAAGATAATTATATCAAACCTGGAAATGGCATACAGTATAATGCTTTAGTAAATGTTAAGTTATCTCCTGTTAAGTTTATATCAGGTGAAGTTCTTTACCCTGGAAAAAATGGAGAGGTAATTTTGAAATTTGATAAATATCTATACCACAATGGTGCTGGTCTAAAAGGAATTATAACTGATCTTAATAAGTTTGAAAACAAACTTAGAATAATTGGTTATTTCACTCAAATTCTCAACTAAAAATTTAAATAAGTCTTTAAGGCTTATTATAAGCAATAGAATGAAGATTGAAGAACCTATTATCTATTTTAAATCTTCTGAAAATATGGATGAGTTGATTGATAATTCAATTCAGCTTATAATAACATCACCTCCATACGGTAAAATTAAAGATTATGGAAATCATAATCAAATAGGGTTTTCTGATTCATTTGATATATATTTCAAAAGACTCCAACAAGTCTGGAAAGAATGTTATCGTGTATTAGAGCCACAGTGTCGTATGGTTGTTAATATAGGAGATCAATATTTAAGGACAGCAAAATTCGGGCGCTATCGAATCATATCAATTGCGAGTCAAATTATTAATGATTGTAGTAATATTGGGTTTGATTTCTTAGGTGACATTATCTGGCAGAAAGTAAGTACTACAAATACCACTGGAGGTTGTTCATTCATGGGTTCCATTTTTTATCCTCGAAATGGATTATTAACTTATGATTATGAACATATATTAATTTTTAAAAAATATAAAGGAAAAAATAAGCGAACTATTGAATTAAGATGGAAAGAATTATCAAAAATTTCATTATGCGAATGGAAGAAATGGTTTGTTGGTCATTGGAAAATACCAGGCGTTCTACAAAAGGAACACATTGCGATGTTTCCGGATGAAATTCCTTATAGAATTATTAGAATGTTTTCTTTTATTGGTGATAGGGTTTTAGATCCATTTCTTGGATCAGGAACCTCATTAAAAGTCGCAAAATCACTATTACGTAAAGGGATTGGATATGAAGTTAATCCAGAATTTAAGCAAACCATAGATATTAAAATAAAGCAAGCGAAGTTAGGTTATTTTGAAGACTATCAATTCTTATCATATATTATTTTTATTAAAGCTCAAGAACAAGGTTATGAAATAAATTTTAATTCTCAAAAGCAGAAAAGTATAATCATATTAAAAGATAAATTTAGCAATGAAATTTTAATTGATTACTTATTAATTGATGAGGATTCTATAAATAAAGAATCGCTAATAAATGAATTAGGTGCAAAATTTGAAGAAAATACCTTTAAAAATTATCTAAATGAATTGCCAAAATGGGAAAGTTATCAACATTATATTATTATAATTAACGCCAAACCAAAAATCAAAGAATTTAAATCCGTAATAGATGAGATGTTAAAATCCTTAAGCTTAAAAAAACCGGTTTCCATTTTATTTATGAAAACTGTAATTTCTGAAACCTTTCAGTTAGCAGATTTTTTTATATAATGTCTTTTGTTATTAAAATAATGCGGGAAGGGAGATTCGAACTCCCGAACCCCTACGGGACTGGATTCTGAGTCCAGCGCCTTTGTCCAGACTTGGCAATTCCCGCGAGTAATTAAAAAAATATTAGAATAGGTTTTGAAATAAATAAGATGGGAAAAATAATTCCACGATATTTTTATATCTTATTACAAAATCTAATAAAATCACTTTTATCAACGTTCTTAACAATAAAAAGCTAAAATTCAAATAACTTTTTAATTTATTGAAAAGAAAACAAATCTAAAAATATTTACATCCAATGCCCTTAATAAAAATAAATAACTTTGACATTTTCTATGAAATTCATGGACAAGGGTATCCTTTAGTTATGATACTTGGATTAGGAGCAAATATTAATTGGTGGGGTAAATATTTTTTAAAAGAATTGGCAAAAGAATTTACCATCATTATTTATGATAATCGAGGAACTGGAAAATCACAAGATCCAGATGAAGATTTTACTATTAAAATACTTGCTGAGGATGTAAAATTTTTAATCGAAAAATTAGAACTTAAACAAGTTAATGTGTTTGGGCACTCTATGGGAGGGAGTATTGCCCAAGAATTAGCATTAAACTATAACTTAGTTAAAAAGCTTGTATTATGTTCTTCTTCTTGTGGAGGGAAAATGTCTATAGCCGCTTCAAGAGAAGTATTAAATATGGTAGAAAGATCCCGGAAAGGAAGGATGGTAGAAGAGATTGCTAAAGATAATTTATTTCTTTTCTTTTCTGAGGAATTTTTGGCTAAGAATCCAAAATTAATGGAATATGCTATAATAAATATGTCAGAAAGCCCAATTTCCAGCAAAAATTATATTAGGCAACAAAATGCTATAACACATTTTAATACTTGTAATCGATTAAAACAATTAGAAATTGAGACCCTAATCATCCACGGAAAAAAAGATATTTTAGTTCCTCCTGAAAACAGCAAGATTCTAAATGAGCTTATTCCTAATTCGAAATTAAGATTTTTTGAAAAAAGCGCTCATGCTCCGTTCACAGAAGAACCAAATGAAGTACTAAAGACTTTAATTGAATTTTTAAAATAATCTCTGGTCATGCCATCTATTTTTAAATCAGTAACAATAATATTATATTAATAAAACCAATTAAGATATAAATAAAACAAATAACCCTCAAAAAAATGCCAAATAATGAACCCCCAGATGAGAAAAAAGCACCAAAAAGAGAAGAGCTACATATTACAGTATATCAATTCAACGATCAAATTGGAGATTTTGAAGAATTAATAATTGATCCCGACGTTACATTATCTGATTTATTAGACGATGATTTTATACTACTTTTTGTTGATCCTCAGCATTATAGAGTTTGGTTATGGCATGGTTTTAATACTACTACTAGAATGAAGTTTATCGCTGCCAAAATGGCAGCCCCAATAAGAGATAGGCATGGAATTGCCTTTAAGATCACGGCCGTGGATCAGGATAATGAATCCCATGCTTTTAGAGTAATGATAGGTTTAGAGGAAGCAATAGATTATGAAACCTCTCAAACAGGTCCAGCTTATGAAGGAACAGAAAAAGATCTTGAATTACTTGAGGAACTTTCAAGAGAGAAAATATTATATATTCTTGAAAAAACAGATATCCCCGAGGGTTATGAAAGAAAGATGGTTATCGTTAAAAATAAAATCTATGGATACAGAGAATATGAAAGGAATTATTTAGGTTCTGTAATAAAAGAAAAGAAATTATTTCCTCTAAAGGAGGAAATTGAAGATGGTACATATCTCGCAGAAGAATATATCCCTCGAATGCTTTTTTCTTACAACAATGTTGTACTTACAGAATTACTACAGAAAGTAGAAATTGACGACAGTATTAAGAAAGAACCTCTTAAAGGAGTAAATGTTTAAAATGACACCACCAAATCGTAATAAATATCAAAAAGGAAGAACCTATTCTTCTAAAAAAGAAAGAAGGAGAACAACATTTGCCCTCCTAATAATTTCTTTATTTGCAATTTCAATTATTGCAAGCGTTATCATCACAATTTATTCGATGCCATAAAATTTTACACTATTAATAATTAAAATTATGTATTTTTACTCAAATTAACGTAATAATCATTCTCTATTCTAATGCGGATTAAAAGAATTGATTTAATTTTCATGATTATTATGGTTATTATTACTATAATCTCCATAGATTTCATAATTAATGAATCTCATAGAGAAATCATCGAAAATATTTCACGATACCCTCCATTTCAAAACTTAGCTTTAGGGCTCTTAATTACATTTCTTGTTTGCTTAATGGGAAATTTAATTCCTTTTCCAACACCCTATACATTCTTACTGTGTTATAGCAGCCTTCCATTTTTGAATTTAAATTTTTTTATTCCCTTCATAATAGCTTTGATAGCTAGTTTAGGAAGTCTAATTGGAGAATTAGGAGGATATTTTTTAGGAATGGGTATTTCCGAATTAATTTCTGACGAGACATACCGAAATTTAAAAAATTACCAACAATATCTTGTTAATCATCCAAGGTTAGCACCTATATTGATTTTTATTTTTGGGTTAACACCATTAAATGATGATTTAATAACAGTTCCTTTAGGGATAATAAGATATAGCTTAAAAAAAACCATTTTTTGGTGTTGGTTAGGAAAATTAGGCTTAATGTTAATTTTTTCTTACAATTTGATAAATATCTGCTCTCTATTAGGCGGTGAAAATTGGATATTAAGTATTATAACCCTTTATTTATTAGCAATCTTTATGTATCTATTAATTAAAATCGATATTCTTGAATATTTTAAGAAAAAATTCAGATTCAAATCTAAGAAGAATCTTTAATAACCATCTATTGGTAGCTAATATAACTTACTTTTATTCTTTAATTTCAATACCATCTGGTAAAGTTACACTATCAACCATCATACCTTCAGCTTTCCGATAATCATCGAAAGTTCTCGCTCCAACGTGTTTCATATATTCAAGTAGTGTATTTTCCACATCTTTATCAATGTCAGTAGGTTGATGCTCTTTAAGAATCTGATCAACTTTTTCACGAGCTCGTTCTATGATATCCTTTCCCCCTTTCTTAAACCAAGAAGAACGTCTGGCTCTATCGGCTAATCTAGGCATATACAATTCTGATTTCATATACTTCCGAGTATGACTCTCTGCGAGAAAGTTAACTCCTTTAATATCACTCGTTGCTACTTTCTTAATTATATCGAAACCGATCGTATCTTCATTGACTTTTATCCCTTCTAAGGCTCTTTTTACGATCCCTGCTAAATCATCATCTATAACAAGTAGCTCTAATGCTTCTACTAAAGTGGCTTCATATGTACCTGCGCATGTAATATAATTTACTCCTGCTTGAGCTGCTAGCATTAGAGTTTGAAGGCGTTCATATCCATTCTGTAAATCCAAAACTTTAGAATCAGTACCTCCTCCTGGACCCCTTGATGGAATATTATAAAACCGGGCTAGTTGTGCTATCCCTGCCGTAATAAGCCCCATTTCCACAGATCCCATAGCAGAGTTACCTGTTCGCATATCAGTTATATGTGACACAGTCCCAAAGAATACAGGCGCTCCACGATTAAGAATCTGCGACAAGACAACACTTCCAATGATTTCCGCATTTGTTTGAGTAATTAAGCCTGCCAGAGTCACAGGAGCAGAAGCTCCTGCTAGTGCTTCTGGTGCAATTATAGTCGGTTGCTTATATTTGGTAAAAATTGAAAATCCATTTGTCATTAATTGCGGAAGATGAAGTGGACTTGTAGGATTCATAAAACCAACGAATCGTGGCTTCTTAATTAATTCATCGTCCCCTCCTACTATAATAGAGGCCATATTCATCATATCCTGGGAAGCTAATCGTCCAAGACATCCCAAACCATAAGGTTTTTTTGTGTTTTTAACCCATTGATAGATACATTGGGCGTGAATAGTTATATATGAAACGTCATTAGGCCATACATCGATATGAGAACAAACAATATTTTCTAAACTATCAACAATTTTAATCTGCTGAATAGTATCAGATAATAATGTTTTACGAACACCTGCTTTTTTACTTTCATCTTTTATTTTTACAGGAGTCCCAATGGTGGCAAATTGGGTGCTAGTTGTATTCACTTCAAATTTAAACGTACCGTCTGGTCCATACAGATTAAATGAATTAGGTGTAGATTTTATTTTTTCTTTAACAAGAGATTCAGGAAATCTAACAAAATGCGTTTCTTCATCAACAATAGCACCATAATCTCTTAAAAGGGCTCTAGTATCTTGAGCATCAATTTTCAATCCTACATTAGCTAATAATTGCATAGAAGTTGAATGAATTAATTCTAACTCGTCTTTAGAAAAAACTTCTAGATATTTTAATTTCAATTTATGCACTCCGTAGCTTTATTTGCATAATTGTTGTACTTTTTGTACTGCTTCTATTGCATCATCTGCATGTGCATCAGCCCCGATTTGATCTGCCCACTCTTCTGTGGTGGGAGCGCCCCCTACAATTACTTTATATTTCTCTCTTAATCCTCTCTTTTTTAATTCCTCAATTACTTGTTTTTGAAAATCCATTGACATCGTTAATAAAGAAGAAAGACCAATAATATTTGCCCCTACTTCTTCCGCTTTTGAAATAAATTGATCAGCTGTCACTTCAACACCTAAATTATAAACTTCAAAACCATTTGAAAACAGAAAGGATGCAACAAGATCCTTTCCAATACTATGGACATCACTTTCTACAGTCCCTATTACTACTTTTCCTAAAGATTTCTTCTCTCCACCTGAAGCTCTAATAGCAGGATCTAATACATCATTAATTGCTTTCTTTACTACTTCTGCAGAGCCTATTAAGTCTGGCAAAAATATTTCTTCACTCTCAAACTGATCTCCAACAAATTTCATAACTTTTCCGATTATCTTTAATAATTCTTCAGCAGTAGCTTCTTTGTTCTCTAAAGTAAAGAGACATAATTTAATTAATCCTTCTTCATCCCATTCAACAATAAGATTTTTCACTTTTTCTTCTAAAGCCATTTTCTTCTCTCTAAATAAATTTCGAAATATAATTTTAATTTAGTACTACTCAGTATAAAAGAAAAAGTTTATCAAAAAATTGATAAATAAATGACTTCTTGTTAGTAAATATTGAAACCGATTTTTATAACACGATTTTAGAATGAATTTAAGCAAAATAGAACTATTTTCTAAAGAAGAAATTGAACAGATTCATCAAGCATCAATAGAGTTATTAATGGATGTTGGAGTAAAGATTGAGTCTGAAGAAGCATTAAATTTATTGAAAAATCATGGCGTTATTGTGGATTTAAAAACAAAATTTGCTAAATTTCCAGAAGAGTTGATAAAAAATCAATTAAGTTATGTCCCAAATTCCTTTAAATTGTATGGGAGAGATGGTACCTTTGAGTTTGAAGTAAACACAAGTAGCACTCAATTTGCCACCGTTGGCACACCTGTAAAGATTTATGATCCCTCTGATAAAAAAAAAGTACGAAAGACAGTTCTTGCTGATACCATTAGTCAGATACGTATCGTTGATAGTTTGAAAAACATTATGTGTTCTCATGTGGATGTGTGGCCAAATGATGTTCCGTATCTAGAAACTCATTATCATGCAATAAGAGCATGGGCTGAAAATAGTTTAAAACCATATGGTCTGGGATGTTATGGAAGACTAGCAAGCACTGATATGATGAAGTTAACATCAATCGTAGTTGGTGGAGAAGAAGAATTAAAGAAACACCCAAGATTGATTGGATTTTTCAATCCTACTAGCCCATTAACACTCACAAAAATAATGTTAAACGGCCTTTTTGTTTTTGCTGAATGGAATCAGCCTACCATTATTGCACCAGCTGCAAGTGCAGGTTCAACTGCCCCTGTAACTTTGGCAGGGTTACTTGTCCAAACTAATGCAGAAGTACTTTCTTCTATAGTATTAACCCAATTAATAAAGCAAGGTACTCCTGTATTTTATTCTACCATGAATTGCCCTATGGATCCCCCAACTGGCAATGTTGCTTGGGGATCAGTTGAAACTGGATTAATCACCGCAGCAGTGGCTCAGATGGCACATTATTATAACATTCCTTCTCGAGGTCCTGGTGCAGTTACAGAATCTAAATGTTTTGATATCCAAAATGGCTTTGAACGTTTTATGACATTATTTTATGCTGCCAATTCAGGTATTAATTATATAACATGTGCCGGAACATATGAATCATCATTAGCAGAAGCCTTAGAGTTATTGGTCATCGATGATGAATTAATAGATATAATGAAGCGGGGGATGGAAGGAATCAGGGTAAATGATGAAACCTTGGCTAAAGAAGAAATTAAACGGGTAATTACTGAAGGAAAAAATTATTTAATGTTAAAGCACACTGCTAAAAATATAAGAAAAGAGATATTTGTTCCAAAGCTAGTAGATCGAGAACGGAGAGGTATTTGGATACGAAATGGTTCTAAAGATATTGTAATGCGAGCAAGAGAGAAAGTAAATGAAATTTTAAGTAAACAACAAGGACTTGGGATCACTATAGATGAAGATAAAAAATTTCAGGATTTCTTCAAAATTATTTCAGCGAGGAGTTATGATGATTTCCGTAAAGCTGAGGGAATGGATGAATTAGATTCAACTTCTGGATTATCTGGAGTTGAGGGATAAACGATGGAAGAAAAAGAAAGAAAAACACAAGATCAGATTAATAAAGAATTAAGAGAAGAATGGGACAAATTAGAGTTTGCTACGCAAGAAGTGCGAGCCGGAGAGGATCCCTATCCAAGCACCAATAATAGTTTGAGAATTCCTATTTATGCAACTAAATCTTATGTCTATCCTACGATGACTGATATGCTTAAACATCATTATTTTTATTCAAGAACTGAAAATCCTACTCTATATGCTTTAGATAAGAAACTAGCAACTTTACATGAAGGTGAGGATGCCATATCAGTAGCGTCAGGAATGGGGGCAATACATCTTGCTTGTTCAAGTATCCTTCAAAAACGATTGAAGCGTATAAAGCCACATAAATTAGGAAAGTTCCTTCCTCAGACTAACTCTGAGGAGATTCCCAACTTCGTTGTTCATAAAAATCAATATACTGGAACCTATCGTTTATTTTTAAATTTATACCCCCAAATGGGTTTTATGCCTCGTATCGTCGATTTACGAGATATAAATGCTTTAAAAATGGCAATAGATTCTCATACAAGATTTATATTTTTTGAAACTCCGGCAAATCCATCAATTGATGTAATCGATATTGAAAAATGTGCAGATTTGATACATGAAGTAAACGGAAGATGTATTGTAGATAATACTTTTGCAAGTCCAGCGTTGCAAAAACCCTTACAATTAGGTGCAGATATGGTAATCGAAAGCTTAACCAAGTATATTAATGGGCATGGAGACGCAATGGGTGGGGTAATTGTCGGTCCTAAAACTGATCTCCTCAATATTAGATATTTTTGGTTAGAGTTAGAGGGCCAAGTAATGAGTCCTTTTAGTGCTTGGCTCATTTTAAGAGGTTGTAGAACTCTAAGCATTCGAATGGATAAGCATTCCTCAACTGCAATGCAAGTTGCTGAATTTTTGGAGAAGCATCCAAAAGTAGCTAAAGTGATTTATCCTGGATTAAAATCACATCCTGCGCACGAAGTTGCTAAAAAGCAAATGAGCAATTTTGGAGGGATGATTGGGTTTGAACTAAATTCTATGGAAGAAAGTTATAGTTTTATTGATAATTTAAAAACCATAAAAGTAGGCGTTTCTTTAGGCGATACAACATCATTAATGGAATACACTTCGATTATGACAGGAATCGATTTAGCATCATGGGAAAAAAAATTGATGGAAATGTCTGATACACATTTTCGTTTTTCTGTCGGTTTAGAAGATCCCCAAGATTTAATTATAGATTTAGAACAAGCGCTAAATAAAATATAAAAAAATAGAAATTTAAGTAGATTTAACTTTATCCATTTTCTCTTGATGAAGCTCTTTAAGTTTCACCTTCATCTCAAGTACCTTTTGCTTTGTAAAAGGAAAGAAATACAAACTTATCAAAGATACTCCTAAGGCTATACCCGGAACCCATACAAACAAAAATCGTAATCCAAACTCAACATTTGGGATGTTTGGAACATATTCTTCCCAACCAGTTTGAGTAAAGACTATGCCAACTATTATTATTGATAGAATCATTGATAATCTCATAAAGAAGTTTGCAATCCCGAAGAAAATCCCTTCTCGCCTAACACCAGTTTTCAACTCATCATCATCAATAACATCCGCAACGATGTACCAAATAAAGTAAAGCATTCCTCCAAAGCCAATCCCCATGAAAATTACAACTATAATTGCATCCATATATGAGGAAATGAATAGCATTGGCAAAGAAGCAATGAAATACAAAATCACTGATAAACCATATCCGATTCGACTACCCAATTTAATGTCAAGTTTTTTCCAAAGAAACATAGTGACAATTCCAACAATATAAAGAAGACCCATCAAGATAGAAGTTTCAAATGAGCTCGTAGTTCCTAAAATCTCCGCCGAGAATAATGGAACGATTGTAGCCAATAATAAAAGGATGAACTCATATAAGAAAAACATTATAATATAGAGTACAAATCCCTTATTCCTAAATGTAATACCTAATGCTTTAATATAAGAAAATTGTTTTTGATAATCAAGTTTAAATTCTTCTCGTTCCTTAGCGCCCCATATTAAGAAAATTATTAAGGAAACTCCCACAATAATCGTCGTAGCAATGCCATTCAATAAATACCCATCTCTTACATTAGTTTCTCCAATAAATATTCCTGGTATTAAAGCTGCTAGTATCAATCCTACAGCGGCAAAGATTTGTCTTATAGCGTTCACTTGTGTTCGTTCTTCGACAGATGTGTAAAGTTCGGGGAAAAGAGAGTCAGTAGGAAGAGCAATGAGAGTATAAGCAGTATCGTAAAGTAATAACATCATCAAAAGATAATAGAATTGGGTTATTTCTCCACTTAAAGGTGGGAGCCAAATTAAAATTTCCAACGCCAAAACAGGAATAAAACCTATCATGATATATATTCGACGACGGCCAAACCTTGAATGCGTTCTATCTGAGAGGTAACCAATCAAAGGATCATTGAAAGCATTCCAAATAGTCCATATGATATATGCCGTCATTATATAACCTATACTCAATTTAACAGCAGAAAAGTAAAATGTAAACACCCAAAGGTTAAACGCACTGTTGATAAACCATTCTACACCATTGCCTAATGAAAATGCATATTTCTGACTTTTACTAAATCGTATACTCATCTTAATTCACTTAAGATTGAAAAAATTAATAATTAGCATTAAGAATCTTTTTTAATATTTAAATGGATATAGTTAAGATTAGAAGCCTATAAATATGAAAAGGCAAAATAATCTAGACTTATTCTCTTGAATACTTTTCTATAATATATTGTTGAAGCGACCAGACATATTTTTCAAGATTAAGAATGAGGATGTTTTGTTGGAGTTCTCTCAAATAGGGTACATCTAAATTATTGAAAAGGCTTTTTAAATGATCAATGATATTGAATATATTCACGATGATATTCCAATCGTGCGCCCATTCCTTATCTTGAACAACAACTTGTTCCATTTTTTTGATCCCCCATTATCTACTTTAAACTATTTAATATTTATTTATCTAAGATTCCTATAAAGTTCTAAATTAAAAAATGTTTAGATTATTTCAAATTAGTAATTTTTTATAAATATAATTCAAAATTCTGTTCTATAATCTTTTTTGTATCCTTGAACTCCGAAATATTAATTATACGGTTTAAATCCTGAATTTCAGCTAATTCAAGTATATAAGTATTTTTAAAATTAATTGAAAATTTTTTAATGAGATCTTCAATAATACTATTTTTTCTATTAGTTATTACAACTACTGCATACCCGTAATCATCTTCATACTTAACTACTATTTCAGCGCTTTTAGTTTGAATTAAATCTATTTTATCAGTCTTATCGATAAATTCACTGAGAATATGATTTAGTCCAATCAAAATATTACCCCAGATTGCAGCATCCATCTCAAATTTTTTCCCAAAATTATAACTATATAACATAACTCCGGATTTATGATAAATATTAATAGAATAGATTTCGTTAGGTAGTATAAAGAACATTTCAGGCTCTTTAATAAGCATTATATATAAGCCAAAAATAGTAATCCATAATAATATGATATCTAATTCTCTAAAAATAGTCAATTGAAAAATTATGTAAGTGATAAACATCAGTATAGGTATTAAAAAGATAAAGGAATTAATTAGCAGAGGAAAAATTCTTTCCCTTTTTCTTGTTCTTAAATAAATCATCATTGAATTATAGATAAAATAAATTGAAATAAAGCTATACAAAATAATTATGATTAATCCGGTAACGATATTAAAATGATAATGGATATTTGAGGGTGCAATAATTGTAAAAGAATTAGGAATCGGTAAGGCGTATTCAATTACAACAGAGTTTGGAATTATTAATATACCGATCAATAAACCATATAAAACTGAAAGTAAAATAAATGGACCAAGTGGAATTTTTTTGTATTCCCTAAAAAAATAATAAATAACAAGGGTTAATGTTACAGAAACGAAACCACTAATTATTGAAAGTTTCCATAATAGGAGATTTATTTCCAATGAGAAAAAAAAGACAACGGAACACATGAATAAGGATGAATAAATGAATCCAGAGTTAAGAATTATTACTGAAATTAAACAAGCAATTAATTCTGTTCCATACCTCTTTCTATTCTTATAAACGTAAAGGATAGTTATACCACTCAACAAAAGGAACAAAAAATGTCCTGTTATGAGGGAAATTGAAGTTACATTTAGCATTGGGAATTCCTTTATTTATTCATAGGTTACATTTTTTTACTAATCAAAATGATATTATATTTTAAATATAGCTAAATTTTAATCATGCTAGAATATAATGCTTAAAATGGCGATTAATATATTCTTTTGCATCTTCAAATCCTGAAATATCTATCAATCCATTCAATTTGCTTAGTTTTTCTTTATGTGCTTGAGAAAAGTCATTCATAAATGTATTAATTGATTTTTCTAATATTGAATTTTTATGTTTAGCAACCAATAATACTGCAAATCCAAGTTGTTTGTCAAAATTAAATACGATAGCTTTATCCTTCATTTTAATATATGTTAATTGATTTTCAATATTGGACAAATTTGCCATTATATGACTAATTCCAATTAAAATACTACCTTTTAAAGATTTTTCCTCGACTTCCTTACCAGTCTGAAAATTGTAGGAATATAATAATATTCCTGATTTGTGAAATATAATAAAATCATAAATTCTATTAGTATACACCAGAAATAAACTCGGTTTTTTAATAATTATATAGATAATAATCAAAAATCCTATAAGATAAAAAGTAAGATGCAAGATTCTAAGAATTTCATTCATTGAAATTAGATAAAAAATGTAAAGCAAGGTAGTAGTGGAGAAAAGAATGATATAATAGTTATTAAATTGGGCTAAGTCCTTGTCACTAAAATTTTTAAAGCCTTTTATTTGAGTTATCCATAATATCACTATTGAAACTGTATAAAATAGAAATAAAAATACTAATAATGGAAGAGAATTGAAATTATAAACATAATTCACACCCGATATCATGATCTTGAAGGAACTAGGATCAAGAATTAGACTTGAAATTAAACCAAATAAGAATAAATATAGAATTAATGGAATAAATCTAACTTTGTTAGTTTTATTCAACTCACTACTATGACTCGAAGACCAAAGAGTTGTAGATGATATTCTACATATTAAGGATATTGTAAAAATGAATTTTGAAAATGAAAGATCAAATATCTTCTCGGTTGATAAATTGAAGGTTATAAAATATAAAATCTCGCCAATGAAATATATAATTACAACAAAAAGAAACCCCAACTCTGCCTTATATTGTTCTCTCCTCAAAAGAACAAAAATTATTCCAATTAAAATTACTGAAATATATAATGCAATAAAGACGATGGCAAACATTGGGTTAAATACTATGGATTAGATACCAATAATTCAACAAATCTGTCAAATTAAATACTTAATAATCTTATATAAATCTTAATTTACTAAAATATAAAAAACTTAACAAGCTTTTTCATAAAACAATTTTCATTGATTTAACTAACCATTTTGCGAATTTTTTTTTTTAGCCACCCGATCTTAGTTGTTTTTGGGGAATCAAATTGAGGAATATAAGGTTTTATATCAATTAGAGGTGTTTTATCAAGAATATCAACTTGAGCTACACTAATGAAATTCGCTGCGATCTCCTTAATTTTTAAAACAGACAAACCAATTGGATTAGGTCTAAAAGGAGTTCGAATAGCAAAGACTCCCTTTACTTCATCTACTAAGAATGGCTTAGAACGAAGTGCTACCGGTAGTTGGACCATATCAAAGTAGTATAAACAAATTAAATGAGAAAAACCATCGAGATCTTTTAAACCTTCTTGAAATTCAGTAAAAATCTCGATTTTTCCATCATTTTCTGACATCGAAGCTTGAATTGGAATTCCCCTTAAATCTTTAAATGGCGTGTGAATAATACCAATTGGTTTAAAACAAATTTCAACAGGAAAATTTCTCATTTTAAAATCTTTTAACTCCCTCTGGGTAATCTCCATAATTAAAAGTAACCATTAATTAAATATAAAACTTTTTTGCGGTTATATTATCTTAGCCGTTTAGTTAGAGTTGTTGATTATTCTAATAAAAGTAGAAAAAAATGCTTGATTTTATCAAATTCCTAAACAAGTATGATATAATTCAAAATCTCAAAAACCATTACCTGGAAGAAGAAAACTTCAACAAGGATATTGAAATTTTAGATAATTTTTGCAGTCATTTATCTGATTTTAAGACCAAGGGACTTATTGATCTTGATCTTGTTGCTTCAATCTATCAAAATTATGTTCCTTATATCGATCGTAAAAAACTCGGAGAGTTTTACACCCCAATTAAGATAGTAAGTCGTATATTAGATGGAATCGGATATAATTCAAAACATGATATTGCT
>Ga0180437_10003888_pt1 | contig 21763 bp, 22 predicted proteins | sample SS_ome_4_FD_132410 | JGI IMG/M metagenome (GOLD analysis project Ga0180437, IMG submission 132410) | Hypersaline lake sediment archaeal communities from the Salton Sea, California, USA - SS_3_D_1 metaG | ecosystem: Environmental > Aquatic > Non-marine Saline and Alkaline > Hypersaline >...
ACCTTTTTCAAACTCATCCAGCGGAGCCTCGTATTCCACTGGCGTACCAATGCAGTGGTGCTTCTCGGCGTCATGGTCAGCACTGCAATCTTGGTGGGCGCGCTGACCATCGGCGATTCAGTGCGCTCCAGCCTGCTTCAGATCACCTTCGACCGCCTTGGAAAAACAGAATATGCGCTGCTCACCGAGAAACGTTTTTTCCGCTCCCAGCTTGGAGATGACCTGTCAGTGTTCCTTGACACAGAGGTCGCGCCCGCGATTCTGCTGCGGGGCATTGCATCGAGCGACGGCGGACAACTGCGGGCAAATCAGGTGCAGGTCATCGGAGCTGATACACGGTTCTGGTGGATCGGCACTGCGGGGACGACGTTTTTTAATCTTGGTATGGATGAAGCGGTCGTGAATCAGGGGCTTGCGGCAAGACTAAACGTACAGGAAGGAGATGAGCTTGTAGTTCGGGTTCAGAAGCCAGGGATAATCCCGGGGGATGTGCTCTTTGCATCCGATTCAGAGCTGACGGTTTCTCTGCGCCTCAGGGTAAAGGCAATCGCTTCGGAAAAACAGTTCGGATACTTCAGCCTCCGGGCAAATCAGGCTGTTCCTCTCACTGTGTTTCTGTCGCACGATCTGCTTGCAAAAAAGATGGAACTCGAAGACCGCGCCAATCTTCTTCTCCTTGGAGAAAAACAGAACAAAAAGATATCCCTTGAGGAAGCCAATTCAGCTTTGAAGGAGAACTGGGAGCTGTCAGATGCCGGGATCGAGCTGCGTGCGCTCACGCACATGGGTGCCTTCGAGCTTCGATCGAGAAGGGTGTTTATTGAGAAACAGGTGGCGGATGCAGCGCTCAGCATTGATGCGTCTGCTCAGGGGATACTCACCTACTTCGTGAACGAGTTTCGTATGGATAACAGGAGCACCCCGTACTCCTTTGTTTCAGCTCCAGGTGAGTCGCTTGTTCCGGCAGATATGCGAGATGACGAAATCATCGTGAATGAGTGGCTTGCAGAGGACCTTGATGCAGGAGCGGGTGACCTGATCGAGCTTCTCTATTACGTGCCTGGACCGGGGAGAATCCTGGATGAGAGGTCAGCAGTATTGAGGATCAGGTCGATCGTTCCTGTGGGCGGGAGCATGTTAGAGAGAGAGTTGATGCCCGAGTTTCCCGGGCTTTCGGATGTAGAAAACTGCCGAGACTGGGACCCAAGCATTCCGATTGATATCAGTAAAATCCGCCCGAAGGACGAGCAGTACTGGAACAGCTACCGGGGAACGCCGAAGGCCTTTGTCACCCTTGGAGCTGCCCAGAAATTGTGGGAGAATCGGTTCGGGAGCCTCACTGCAGTCCGGTATGCAGGAGATGCAGAGGATTTGGAGCACATCGCCTCCAGGATAAGGGAGGACCTTGAGCCTTCTTCGCTCGGGCTTGCGTTCCTGCCTGTCCGGCAGGAGGGAATACAGGCAGCAACAGGAGCGGTCGACTTCGGACAGCTCTTCCTGGGTCTGAGCTTTTTCATCATCGCAGCTTCGTTGATTCTGACAGGACTGCTGTTTGCGTTCGGGATCAACCAGCGCGCTGAAGAAATCGGCACCCTCAGAGCGCTCGGGTTTTTCCCTTCCTCGATACTGCGGCTCTTCCTCACAGAGGGTCTTCTCATCGCTGTCACAGGGAGCGCTCTGGGCACAGCAGGCGGGATGTTTTACAATCAAGCACTCCTGCACGGGCTTGGAACCTTCTGGAAGGATGCCATAGGCACTTCGGCGCTCACGCTTGATATAAAAGTATCCTCTCTTCTCATCGGCGGCTTTGCAGGAATAGGAATATCAGTTGCTGTGATGTGGGCTGTCGTGCGATATCTCGGCCGCATGCTCCCTGCCCGGCTGCAGCGTTCAGGTGAAGGGCAGCTAAGAGTTCGAAGGCCATGGGTGGGTCTGATATTTGCGGGTGCCTGCGGTGTCGGCATTGCGATGGTATTTGGAAGAGCAGACTCTTTAGAAGAAATGAAGAGCACCTGGAGCTTTTTCGGAGCAGGCACTCTGCTCCTCATAGGGAGCCTCTCGCTGTTCGCCACGTTCCTGTTCAGGGGAGGCCGGTTGAAGGGGAACGACCGGGTGAGCGTGGCTTTGGTGGGGATTCGAAACTTAGTGAGGAGACCCGGTCGAAGCCTTGCCGTGGCAAGCATTCTCGCATGCGGGATATTCGTTGTCCTTTCGGTGAACGCACACCGCAGTGATCTGTCCACCGGGGACGGCAGGAGGGAGTCCGGAACCGGGGGATTTTCCTATTTCGGTGAAACGATGATTCCCCTGCTGTACGATCTGAACAGCAGTAGCGGAAGAAAGAATTACGCCCTGAGGGATATCGATACTGACAGGGTGAGGTTTGTGCAGATCCGTGTAAAGGAAGGGGATGATGCGAGCTGCCTGAACCTGAATCGCATCGAAGCCCCCCGCATTCTCGGGGTGAGGCCTGAGGAGTTTGCCAAGAGAGGATCGTTCTCATTTGTGAAAACCGTGCATGAAACCGGGGATGAAAATCCCTGGCTTCTCCTCGATACTGCACACGCAGACGGAGTCGTACCCGCAGTCGTGGATCAGACTGTCCTTACCTGGGGACTTCACAAATCCATCGGTGACACGCTCAACTACACGGACGAGCGGGGGGAGAGGTTTGAATTGAAGCTGGTCGCAAGCCTGAAGAGCTCGATCTTCCAGGGGAATGTGCTGATTTCCGAAAAGGCTTTTATGGAACGTTTTCCTTCCATCAGCGGATACCGTATGCTGCTCGTCGATGCGCCTCCAGATGAAACAGATCAGGTTTCCTTCATTTTGATACGGGCATTCAGGGACAAAGGTCTTGCGCTCACACCCGCAGCCTTACGGCTTGCTGAGTTCAACAAAATCACAAATACCTACCTTTCCATCTATCTCCTTCTCGGGGGTTTGGGGCTGATCCTGGGCAGTTTCGGGATGGGGTTAGTGGTTCTGCGAAATGTGCTCGAGCGGCGCAGCGAGCTTGCCATTCTGCGGGCTTTGGGTTTTCGGCAGGGGACACTCAAGCTGATTCTGCTTATCGAGCACTCACTCATGATCGCTGCAGGGGTTGTGATTGGCGTGGCTTCATCTGCGGTAGCTCTCCTTCCCTCACTGCTCTCCCCTGGAATAGATATTTCGATTGCGTTTATCGGGATTCTCCTTGCAGCAATTGTTGTGTGCGGATGTGCATGGGTGTATATTGCCACTGTTTTTACGACACGGGGAAGCCTGATCCCTGCCCTGCGAAACGAATGAGGATCATATTGAAGGTGTATACTATAAATAGAGACAGATTATGCGTATGAAAAAATATTTGAAATATATCGTTGTGCTTTTCATTTGCATGATGGTTTCCGACTGTCAATTATTTCAATGCCTGTTCTATGATTTAATCATTACCGAACCTGAAGATGGATTTGTAACAAATGCGAGAGAAATTACTGTAAGCGGCTGCGGTTCCGACGATGAAATAAATGAATTGAAGTTATTAGTAAACAATGTATTTGTTGAATTAAAGGATGTTTCAAGAGGGTTTGCAGATAAATATTTTTTATTTAATTTTTTCTCTGTACCTATTCCCAGCGGCAATAGCGATATAGAAGTGCGGGGTTATTCCAAGTGGCCTGTTGGTGAGATCGCTTCAGATTATGTTTCCATTTTGTGTGATCGCATTCCACCGACTATTGTAATCACCAGTCCTGCAAATGATGAAATAATTTATTCTGATTCAGTTACCTTTGTAGGTTCTATAAGCGATAACGATGAAGTTCGATCTTTTCGATACTATGGCGAATATGGACACAGGGGAAATATATCCATAGAAAATGGAAAGTGGAGTGTGGCAGTGGATAATCTTCCCTACGAATACCAGTATATAACTTTTATTGCAGAGGATAGAGTGGAAAATGTTAAATTGGAAAGAATATATTTCACATGCGCTGAATAGAATGGAATGCATAGAGGGTTCATTGATTTCGGCTATCTGCAGTCTAAACTTCTCAATTCGGTAACCTTTACAGGATTGCAAAGTTCTGAAGACACGATTGAGACGATGAATTATTTTGAGAAAGAGTTGAAATAAAAACGTCGTTGAATCTCTCGAAGGCATGACTCGCTGGTGAAGACTTCCAGCACGCGGTACATAGTGGTTACCCGATGCACAGGCTGATGAGCCTTCACGAACGTGGAGATTTCATTAGTTTTGCTTCGGTCTCCCAGGTGCGCCAGACTATTACGAATATACCCGTCCTCATACTACCTGTGGATCAAGATTTTTCTCCTGCAGGTATGTATGATATTGAGCAAGGACAACACAACAATTCGTGTCGTTTGTTTACTGAAGATGAGTGAAACGCACTCGAACTATAGAAAAGAATAATTTATTTATTGGCAACTGGTGCAGTTCTACTTTGTACAATCTGATAAAGATATTCTGGGGCAAAATCTGCACCATTATCCCAACTAACAGTATTACCTTTAATTATGAAAGACTTGAAATATTTACTATTTTTTAGTGGTTCAAATATAGGTCCATCAAATTCATTACTGAAATCCATTGTTCCTTCAAGTCCATCTTTGAATTTCAACCAGATAATATAATTGTTGATGTATTTTGCTTCTACAATATGGTATTTCATTACTTACTCCAAGGGGTCTATTTTATTTAAAGGTTTTCTATCAATAGCTAATTGCCAATTTTTTATTAATTCGTCTTTATGAATATCCAACCATTCTAATACTGCGCTCAAAGCTCTTTTGGGAAATCTTCCTTCGACTACTCCTGTCTCTATTTCAACAGTAATTGCGTATTCATTGTATTGTGCATGGAAATGAGGAGGAGTATGATCTTTATAATACATATAAATGCTGATTCCTAAAAAGCGACATATTTCTGGCATTATAATATTGAATTCTTTCTAAGTTGCTCGTTTTTGTTTATCAAATTTGTATATCATATTTAAGAATAACTGCCGCAAAATAAATAATCAATTTAAAAGCTATTGATGAATAATGTTATTGAATCTTATTTAAACTGAGCGATAAGAAAGTTCGGGATATTTTCTATCTTGTGAGTGTAGCAATATGTTCGAAACTGGTCCAATAAGAAAACTCGAAAGGGACTCGGACTCACTGCGAGGCGGTCTCACTGCCAGGTGTGATCAGCAAAGAACCGTTCGATCCGGTCGAACGCCTTGTGTATGGTGTCTTCAGGAACGCAGAACGACATGCGCAGGTGTCCCTCGCCGGTGGGACCGAATGCGACTCCTGGTGTGGTGGACACCCGTGCATCGCGCAGGAGCCGCTTGCAGAAGGATGTGGAATCGTTTCCCTCCCGAACCAGTATTTTCGGGAACATCAGGTATGAGCCGCCGGGTTTCACATAGCCGAGGTATTTCTTCAGCCCGTCGAGACGCTTGCACATGAGATCGCGGGCCGACTGGTAGTGGTTTCTGAAGGACTGCACGCAATCCTGGGGACCTTTGAGTGCCGCAAGAGCAGCGTACTGGGACACCACCGGTGCGCAGATGGCAAGAGGAATGTGCGCCTTTTTAATCTGAGGTATCCATTCCTCATGGGCGTGCAGGTACCCGATCCTCCAGCCTGTCATGGCGTAGGTCTTGGTAAAGGTGAAACAGCTGATCACGTTCTTCTTCATCTCGGGTATGGAACCGATGCTGAAGTGGAGGTGATCGTCGAACACGAAGTACTCATACGCTTCGTCAGTGATGACAACCAGATCATTCTCCAATGCGATGTCCGAGAGCTGGCGAAGCTCCTTTTCTGAAAAGACCGTTCCGGTGGGGTTGCTGGGACTGCAGAATAGTATGGCCCTTGTTTTCGGGGTGACCGCGTTTTTCATCGATTCAATATCCAGGGCAAAGCCGCAATCCTCGATCAGGGGTACCAGAACCGGTTTCCCGGATGCGATTCTGACCTGACGTATGTGCGTCGAGTAGGTGGGTGAGGGCATAATCACCTCGTCCCCTGGATCTATGGCGGCCATGACGGCAGCAGCCAGGCCTTCCACCGCCCCGACGGTTACCAGCAGCTCTGATGTATTGGCCTCGATATGGTTGTCTCTTTTCAGCTTCTTTACAATTTCTGCCCGGAGCTCCATGAGCCCCTCATTGGGAGAATACCCACCGGTGAGCCCTTTTTCTACAGCCTCGATCGCTCCTCTGTTGATATGTGCGGGTGTGCCGGCGGTCGGTTTCGCCCAGGAGATGAACGCCACGTCGTCGATTTCCTTTGAGAGCCTGGTCATCTCGTGTATCGCCGACTTGCTTATGTTCAACACCCGGTTTGAAAATAGCTCTTTCATCGGTCTCATGATCTCCTTTGCCGGTATTCCACTCTGAGCTTTGTGGTAGAATGTTTCATCATTTTATCAATAGTACTCATATTGTCCTGAAAAGATGAAAAAAAGATTTTCCCATGTGAGCGGATTGCTGTTGATCAATCAGCCCTTATAGAAAGAGATTCATTCACCGGACAGGCATGCTTGAGTATTCCACACGGGAGAGATACGGGAAAGCGGAGCGCAACTGCTACAGCCTTCCTTCGATTAATATGAGATTTGTTTTTGTTGAACGGAAACGGTGCTGTGCGACTTCTTGATATTCTGGTGCCTTGTACCAGCGTTTTGCCTCCTCAACCGAAGGGAAACGAATCACCACTGTTTTTGTGTAGGGCCACTCCCCTTCGATAACTTCGAAATCTTCATTGCTCACCAGTATCTCACCGTTGTACTTGGTTAAAATTTCATGAACTCCTGCACGATATTCGTTGTACCCCTCCCTGTCCTTGATGACTAATAAGGCAATGACATATGCCGGCATCGTGGTTCTCCTTTGTGAAAATGGTATTATTTAAAGAAAAACTCCATGCAGATCGCCCATGAGGAATTTCCGACTCCTCTTACACATCGAAAACGGGCTCCTTATTGCAAACATAGTACCTGAGCCAGGATTTTTTTTCCAGATATAAGATCTCTCATAGTTTTCAGGATACTTCTAAGGGGTAACAATCAAATCCTCACGTCAATCACGTTTTCCAGATTTTCTCTCACAACTGACGGATCGTAATCATCGGTACCGCCGAAGATACATATCAATTCTCCATTCACAACTGCCAGATTCAATACAGCACACGGTTCGCCGGTTCCAACACCGGTTTCTCAATCTGAATCGGAGAGATCTTCATTGATCCCATTTGCCTGGCTGCATCAGTACAACTATTGTTTTTATTAGGATGCAAAGAAAATGACATAGATTGGAGGGAGACTTTGAACAGAAATATCAAAATTATTGCATGCAGTATTCTGATTCTCGCGGCATTCAGTGCATCAGGGCCGATTTTTGCGCAGGACCCCCGTGCTCCTGGAGAGACGAACGTGACCTACCCCGGACCAGGCGGCGTCTCCCTGCAGGGATACCTGGCCACTCCCAGGGGGAGCGGTCCTTTTCCAGGGGTGGTGATGATACACGAGTGGTGGGGATTGAACCACGAGATTACCCTTCTGGCCGATGCGCTTGCCGAAGAGGGCTTTGTGGTGCTCGCGCCGGACGCCTTTCGAGGGAGTGTCGCCCAGACACGGGCGGAGGCGCAGAAGCAGGTGACCGTAACTCCCCGCGAGCAGATTGGTGCGGACCTGGACGCAGCTCTGGACTACCTCCGGTCTCACTCCCAGGTTGATTCGGACCGGGTGGCCTCAATGGGCTTTTGCTTCGGAGGGACCCAGTCGATGTACATGGGTACACGTAACCCGGAGCTTGCCGCGGTGGTAATCTTTTACGGCAGTGGACCAATACAGAGCGCCGACCAGCTCGGCAGCATGCGGCAAGCCGGGCCTGTGCTTGGTATCTACGGGAAAGAAGACAGCAACATCCCAGTCGAGCAGGTGCGGAAATTTGAAGCCGCCATGGACTCCCGGAATGTGGAAAACACCATCACGATCTACCCAGGTGTGGGGCACGCCTTTGTCAACAGCGGTAACTATCAGAGCGGCGGGGCCCCGGAGCAGGCCTGGAAACAGATGGTCAATTTTCTCAAGGACACGCTGAAGGGATAGCTCAGGCAAGACGTATCAAAACAGAACAGTACAAAGCTGGCTTCGGCATGATGTGTGCATTTCGGTCAGCTTTAAATGTTGTACGAGTGCATCGGGATGGCCTATTTTACCTCATCTGATACTTTTCCTCAGGGCTTTCCGGAGGTCTGGGTCATACATGGCTACATGGAGGAAATCAACTGCGACACAATCCAGTTAACCTGTGATACCTTTAATGTCTACGATTGGCAGTCCGAACCCTTCGTCGATTAGCCGCTGTTACAGCCTGCTCAAACGCCCATTGTAGAGGTCTACAAGCGTTTGAGTGTATCTGCGGATTGATTGTTAAATCCGAAGGGATCAGCGATCGTGTAAGCACAGGACATCATGACGATCATCATGTCGATGAACGAGCTGTCCCCGTCGACCGTCCAGTCGATGGTGCGGGAAGCCGGAGCGAAGCTGACCGCGACTATCTCAAAATCGGGAAGCTTCTACCGCGATGTCGAACGCCTCTCCCTCCCCAGTCATCACAGGGTCATCCACGTCATTGTACGTCTCAACCCCACGTCCCACTCTCCGATGACAAGCCCTGATATTCCCCTCTCATTACCGAGTGGATTGATATGGCAGACTTTATGGCAATTTTACATGGCTAACAAGCCCCTTTGGCAACATTATCGATCATGATCATGGATTCCAAGGAGATTTCGGCAAGTAGGCAATTATGCCTGGGCGAAGCTTATTTGAAAATGAAATTGGTGCAGGCCTTTCATTTAAGTACGATTGCGGTTGACGTTGAAAGGCATATAGATTATGATTTATCATATAAATAATATTTATTATACTAATGGTATAATTAGAGGGGTAATATGGCTACCAGACCTATTAGCGTAACCATTGACGAAGATTTGGCAGAAAAACTCGACAAGATCGCCGAGGATACTCATAGAAAGAAGAGCTTTTTCATAAACCAGGCACTGAGAGAGTATTTAGAAGAAATTGAAGACTATGAACTCGCGTTGGAGCGTCGTGGTGGAGAATCAACTTCGATTAGTAAGGCCAAGGAAGAACTCGGTCTATAGTTGCATGTATTCAATTGAAATAGAAAACCGTTGTCTAAGCGAGCTGAAAAAGCTCGACCGAACAGTCATAAGACGAGCATTCCAGCTTATCGAAAATGTAATCGCTAAGGATCCCTATTCCGGTAAAAAGTTAAAAGGAAAATACAGTGGTCTTTTCAGCTATCGATTTTCTGACTACAGGGTCATCTATGAGATAAGGGAACAAAAAGCAACCATCGTTGTACTTAGAATCCGGCACAGAAAGAATGTGTATGATGGACTATAATGCAGTTTTCACAAACCCTAACCCCTTGTGTGACATGGCCACGTATTCTTAATTATAAGGGTGTAATTTGAAAAAATATCATTCCTGCTTCAAAGCTTGAACACCACCCTTCCGGTCAAACTCGGAAACAGCTATTGTCTTGATTTCTTCCTCAGCTTAAATTTCATTGTAATCGGTTGGTTTTTATGGCTATCTATACAGAAGAAAAATTGTTCCATTGATGCTCCTCAGATGGGAGTGCATATTGCACAGCCCATCTACAGGGGGCAGTACAGAGGAAGGTTGAAGTGAAATCTATTCCAACAGAAGTTACACAGAAGAGCGAGCTCCTCCAGGCTGTCCGGCAGGAAATTGGACGTGTCGTGGTTGGGCAGGAGTATTTGATTGAGCGTCTTTTGGTTGCGCTCCTTTGCAACGGTCACGTTCTCATAGAGGGGGTTCCTGGGCTTGCAAAGACGCTCTCGGTTACCACGCTCGCCCAGACCATCAAGGCGAGCTTTCAGCGAATACAGTTTACCCCGGATCTGCTTCCTGCGGATCTGACCGGGACGCTCATCTACAATCAGAAGACCGGAGAGTTCATCCCCAGGAAAGGCCCGATCTTTACCAACATCATTCTTGCGGACGAAATCAACAGGGCTCCAGCGAAAGTACAGAGCGCGCTGCTCGAGGCCATGCAGGAACGCCACGTCACCATAGGAGACGCAACCCATCTGCTCGGCGACCCGTTCATGGTGCTCGCAACACAGAATCCAATCGAGCAGGAGGGCACCTATCCACTTCCCGAGGCTCAGACAGACAGATTCATGCTCAAGCTCAGGGTCACCTACCCTGAAAGGAATCAGGAGCTGGAAATACTGCGGCGTATGGCCAGGAACAAACTCAATCTCGAAGTTTCTCAAGTGATGAGCCCCGCTGATATTCGGGAGCTGAGAACACTCGTTGACGAGGTTTACATGGATCCGAAGATCGAAGAGTACATCGTAAACCTGGTCCATGCAAGCAGACATCCGGAAGACTGGAATCTCCCGATCATCGAATTGATTGAGTACGGGGCATCGCCGCGGGCAACGATCTACCTCACCCTGACAGCAAAGGCCCATGCCATCCTGCAGGGTCGGGGGTATGTCACTCCCTTTGATGTCAAATCCATGGCAATGGATGTTCTCCGGCACCGCATCATCATAAGCTATGAGGCTGAAGCGGAGGGTAAGAGTCCTGAAGACCTGATCGCCCAGATTCTCGAGAGCGTAGAGGTGCCATGACCACGTCGGAGCTCGCGAAAAAGGTGAGATACATCGAGATCACCACGAAGAAAGCGGTGACTGCAACCTTTGCGGGCGAATATGCGAGCGCCTTCAAGGGAAGGGGCATGGAGTTTGATGAGGTGCGGGAATACCAGACCGGCGACGATATCCGCACCATCGATTGGAACGTGACCGCACGCACCGGCAAGCTGCATACCAAACGCTTCATGGAGGAACGGGAGCTTACCATCATTTTTCTGGTCGATCTCTCCTCATCCGGAAGCTTCGGAAGCGGCACTCAGAGCAAGAGAGAGCTCGCTGCCGAGGTGTGTGCGCTGCTGGCCTTTTCGGCGATCAAGAACAACGACAGAGTTGGGCTCATCACGTTCACGGAAAGTGTTGAGCTGTACATTCCACCGAGGAAGGGCTCGACCCACGTGCTCCGTCTGATCAGAGAGCTGCTCGCTTTCAGGCTGGAAGGTGCTGATCCTGCTGCCACGAATATCGGATTCGCCCTCGACTCTTTCTCCCGGCTGTTCAAAAGGAGGGGGGTTGTATTTCTGGTTTCCGATTTCCTCGACCGGGGATTCGAGCGCCAGCTGAAAGTGGTCGGCAGGCGTCATGATCTCATTGCAGTCTCGCTCTCAGATCCCCGTGAATATGAGCTGCCACGGGTCGGTTTCGTGGAGCTTGAAGATGCTGAGACTGGAGAGCGTGTGCTTCTGGATACAGATAGCAGCACGGTACGGAGGGAATACCGGACCGTATGGGCAGAAAAAGCAAATGCACTCCAAAGCCTCTGCATGAGCGCGGGGATCGACCATATAGGTATCACGGCAGGCGAAGACTACGTACGTCCGCTGGCAAGATTTTTTCGTGAGAGGGAGAGACGGTTCAAGGTCCGTTCGTGATGAGGAGATGTGCTGGATGAAATTGTACAGATGGCTCTGGATATTTCTCTTTCTATTTGCAGTTTTATCTTGCAGCATATCCGGGGTCGGAAGCGGAAGGGAGTTTGAAATTGTAAAGGAATACAACCAGGGGGGTCCGGGCACATTTACGGTCAAGCTATCCAGAGCACAACTGAGCACTGCAGAAGAGCTCACACTCGTTCTCGAAGCAAAAGCTCCCGAAGGGTGGAGCGTCGCATTTCCCGAAGTTCAGGATTCCCTTGATAAATTCAGAGTTGCTGAACATAGCGTGGAGATCCGAAGGCTTGACCGGAATATGAACGTGATCCATACGAGAAACTACACGCTTGAGCCGTTTCTCTCAGGGGACTACACCATTCCTCCGCTTGAGATTTTTTTCGAAGAAGAGGGGGGATTCTATTCCTTTTTGCTCGTCTCCGAAGAGATTGCCGTTGAGGTTGTTTCTGTACTTCCACCCCAGCTGGGGGAGCAGGATATCGAGGAAATCTGGGGCCCTGCAAGCCTTGAGAGAGGATTGTTCGCATGGGTCGCAACTGCAGGAGTCATAATGGCTGCTTTTGTCGCAGGTCTGCTGTATGTCCGTAGGCGGTTCCCAATCTTTGGGTCAGAAGTGGATGCTTTGCATCCATGGGAAGCAGCGATGAAAGAGCTTGAAAGTCTCCTTGCGCAAAATTTGATCGAGGGTGGGAGATACCGCGAGTTTTTTGATCGTATCAGTGATCTGACACGGTGTTACGTGGAGCGGCGGTTCAGTATCCGGGCGCCGGAGCAGACCACAGAGGAGTTTCTGAAGCAGGTACGCGACTCGAACGTCCTTTCTGAATACACCCCGATTCTGGAGGAGTTTCTTGCCGGATGCGATATGGTCAAGTTTGCCCGCTACCGACCGAGCTTGGAGGAGGTAGAGCGGACGGTACACAATTGTGAGAGCTTTCTCACCGAAACCGCTCCGCAAAAGATACAAGTATGAGCTTTCAGTTTCAGGCGCCCTATGCGTTCGTGATTTTCTCCCTGATTGTTCTTTTAATTTACTACGATCTGAAAATGAAGCGCAGAGGTGCGCTCAGGTACTCTTCGACCGAAGTTCTTGTTCCGATACCTCATTCCCGCCGGGCACGGCTCATTCACGTCCCCCTCGTACTGAGGTCGATTTCGCTCGCGATGCTCGTCATTGCGGTTGCCCGACCCCAGAGGGGGCAGGACCCTGTTCGAAATGTCACAAAGGGTGTGGCTATACAGATGGTCTTGGACAGGTCAGGGAGCATGCGCGCTGCAATGCAGTATAAAGGAGAGAGTGTCAGCAGGTTTGAGGTGGTGAAGTCGGTCTTTTCCGAGTTCGTGGAGGGTGACAGCAGGGAGCTTGGAGGAAGACCGGATGACCTCATCGGAGTCATAACCTTTGCCGGCTATGCGGACACCATCAGCCCGCTGACGCATTCTCATGACGCGCTGAAGGACCTTCTTGAGGAGCTTGAGATCGTGAGCGATTTCAGTAAAGATGGAACGGCAATCGGCGATGCAATTGCGCTTGGGGCAGCAAGGCTCAAGACTGCAGAGGAAGAGATGGAATTTGCAGGGAAAATGGGAGATGTGTTTCAGATAAAAAGCAAGATCATGATTCTTCTCACCGACGGTGAGCAGAATGCGGGGACCCGTACACCCGAGCAGGCTGCGGCGCTCGCCGAAGAATGGGGGATCAAGATCTATGCTATCGGCATTGTGCCTGATATCGGGGAAGGCTCCTACGCACTCGGTTCCAGTGAGTTGCTCGCACGTATTGCTGAATCCACGGGTGGCATTTTCAGAGTTGCAAGCGATGAGCTCAGCCTGCGAGAGGTGTACGAAGAGATAGACAGGCTTGAAAAAACAGAGATCGAGTCGATACAGTACCTGACTCACCAGGAATATTTTTTTCCCTTCGCTCTTGCGGCTCTGATGCTGCTCATCATTGAACTTGTCATTTCGAGAGCGGTTTTGCGGAGGTTACCGTGAGCGGTTGGATCCACTTCAGCAGGATTGAAATGCTTCATCTCATCTGGCTGATCCCTGCATTGGCGATCTTTGTTTACTTTTCGGATCGACAGGCAAAAAAGGCGCTGATCAGTGTGAGCGCCCTCTCAAACCGGCTCTCCACTTCTGACTTGCACAGGCGAAGATTGAAACTGCTCCTGTTCCTTGCAGCGCTACTTTTCATCGTCATTGCTGCCATACGCCCCGGATGGAATCCCCAACCGATGCTGGTTCACCAGGAGGGCAGGGACGTGGTCTTCGTGGTCGACGTCTCACGGAGTATGCTCGCCCAGGATCTCGTGCCGAACAGGCTGGAGAGGGCAAAACTTGCTATCCACGATGCCCTTTCCATCCTGGAGGGGGACAGGGTGGCGGTTGTGGCTTTTGCGGGAAGCGCGACCGTGGTGTGTCCACTGACCAGGGACTACGGATTTTTCAAATGGGCAATTGAAAGCCTTTCTCCTGGAAGCGTAGACTCAGGAGGAACGCTCGTCGGTGATGCAATCAGGAAGGTAGCAAGCGATGTGTTCGATCCTCTGGAAAAACGGTATAAGGATCTCATCCTGATCAGCGACGGGGAAGACCAGGAGAGCTTCCCGGTCGAGGCGGCATCCGTTGCAGGACAGCAGGGTGTGCGCATCATCGCAATCGGTCTCGGTGATGACACCAGGGGGAGCAGAATTCCTGTTACAGATTCTTCGGGGAATAGTACATTTCTGAAAGAGAAGGGACAGGAGGTATGGACGAGGCTCAGGCCGGATATTCTTCGGCAGGTTGCGCTCGCAACTCCCGGTGGAAAGTATCTTCATGCCGCAACCGGAGTGTTTGATCTCGGTGAGATTTACCTGGAGCTGATTCGAGACAAAGAAGGTCGGGACCTGGGGCAGGTCCAAATCATTCGATACAAGGAGAAGTTTCAGCTCTTCCTACTTTTGGTTATTGCGTTGCTCCTCATCGAGGCGTTCCTTGGAGATGAAAAACGGGCAATCAGAGAAGGCACTGCATGAGTGGAAACGAGAAGGGGAAACTCGTGAAGAATGGCAGATTCATTTCAGTACTGCTTGCAGTGCTGGTTTCAATAAGCGGACCCGGTTTCGCCTTCGCTCGCGGAGCTTCCCGGCTCGTTGCTGAAGGAAATGAGGCTTTTCTGGAAGGGTCTCTTGCTGAAGCTGCTGCACGCTATGAAGGCGCGCGGGAAGAGGACCCTGATTCTCCTGTGCCCCTCTTTAATCTGGGTGTCGTGCTCTACGAGCAGGGCAATTTTGCTGCTGCCCTGACAGCATTTCAGAATATCAAGAGGGCAAGCGATGAGCTTGCGCCGCTCTTGCACTACAACCAGGGAAATGCACTGGCAAGGATCGGAGAAATGGAGGAATCCGAAAATCCTCAGGAGGCTTTGGAGTATTACCTGAAGAGCGTAGCCGCCTACAAGCGTGTATTGGCCATTGATCCCGGACACATTGAATCTGCCTATAACATAGAGGTTGTCCGCACCTGGATAAGAGACCTTGTTGAAAGGATGGAAAATACTCCCGGTTCCGGTTCCTCTCCCTCTTCGCCTGCAGGACAGAATGAGCAAAAACGGGAAACATCCCCCGGAGGGCAGAATGAGGAGCAGAGTGACGGGCAGCCTGATCAGAATAATGAAGGAGATACATCCCCGCAGCAGCCTCCCGCGATTCCATCCGTACCGCAGGATGATAAAGCTGTTCCCCGGGATGAAACAGCACAGGCGATACTGCGCGAAGAACAACAGCGCCGTGAGGCAGAAGCACGGATAAGAGGAGGTTTGAGTGCAGATGACAGACCCACATGGTAATAGATTTTTAAAAAGTTTGCATAAGGCTTTTCGATTGTGTATTTCAGGTATGGGCGCTCCCTTCATGTTCTTTCTGATCCTGTGCGGATCTGTGTATGCCGAGCAGCCGGTGGAGGTGCGGGTGGATGTGGAGGAGCGCGAAGTGTATCTTGGAGAAAGCTTCCTTTACCGGCTTCAGGTAATCGGCGGCACGAATGTCGGTACACCGGATATGTCAAGGTTCGAAGATTTTGATGTTCGAGAGTTCCCGAAAGCATGGCTCCGCTATCGCGGTACGGAGTGGCTTGATCCCAGCACACTGGATTTGGGTACCAGCTATTTTTTCAGATTGGTGGCACAGCGTACAGGACTTCTCACTCTTCCTTCGGCGAGCATCGATGTTGACGGCAGGATCTATACAACTCCTGAATTTCCGATGCGGGTGGAGCTTCCTCCACCCTCACAAGACTTCAAGCTTTCTATTTCGCTCTCGAATGACAGGGTATACGTGGGCGAGCCGATAGTACTCACTGCAGTATGGTATTTTCTCAAAGAGGCGCGCTATTTTCACGCGATGATTCCCATACTGCAGCATCCGAGCTTCACTTCCCTTGAAGCGCAGGATAACGGGAGTTCGGTGCGGATATTCGTGCGCTCCTCTGCAGGATCTCAGTATCTTGCTGGAGAAGGCGGCACAAAACTGATAAATGGCGTGAGCTATCATACTGCCACGTTCAAACGGGTGATCATCCCAGAGAGTGCCGGTGCTTTCGATTTTCTTCCCGCTACCGTGCAGGTCTGGACTCCGGTTGATGACAGTGCTTCCGGTCCACGCGACTCCGGGAGCAGCTGGAACTTCAGGAGCACAGTGGTCGCCTCGAACAGGCTCAGCCTGCGCGTGCTGCCTCTTCCACTTCAGGGGAGGCCAGCGAACTTTACAGGAATTATTTCAGAAGAGCTCCATATTGACTCATCCGTTACACACACGGAGATGAATGTGGGTGATCCGATAACCCTGAGCGTCGAGATGTGGGGCCCGCCTTCACTGGAAAAGGCCCAGATTCCGCCGCTGAGCAGCATCGTTGAGCTCACAAACGGATTTACGATCCATTCCGACCCCATGAATGTGCAGCTCGAAAAGGACCGGAAACTGTTCAGCCAGACAATCAGGGTGAAGAGTGAATCTGTGCACCGGATACCGTCAATAGAGGTTCCTTATTTCAACACCCGATCAGGTTCATATGAAATCGCACGTTCAAAACCCTTGCCGATCACCGTACGACCAACCCGTCTGCTCACCGCATCAGATCTTGAAGGAAGGGATGCTCCCGGCATCTCGCGCACATCGGTCCGTGACTGGGAAGAGGGGATTCGATTCAACTACACAGGGACAGCCCTGCTCCGCAACGAGCAGCCCTACGGAATCGGGAGTGTGGCGAGGAGCCCGGTTGTGCTTACCCTGCTCGGTGTTCCCTTCCTCCTTTTCGGCAGTGCCCTCATTTATACCGTGCGCTGCAGGAAGAGGGAAAGAACATGGGTGAGCGGCGATCCCATGGTGACTCAGCAGTCAACACCCTTTCAAAGGCTCTGGGAGCGGCTTGAGAAGACCCGCGAAGACGACGCGGGAGCAGCAGAGGCGCTTGTTGCCTGGCGGGATTACATGGGTACAAAGCTCAAGCTGCGACCCGGGCGCCTCACATTTGGTGAAATCCAGACCGAGCTTACCCTTCGAGGGGTGGAGGAAGATCTCATTCTGGAAATTGGAGAGCTCTTCCGTCGCTATGAGCTGTACAGGTACAGACAGCAGTCCGGCGATACACCTGAATTCGATCCTTCAATTTTATCAAGGATTGCTCAGGTGGCATCCGAGATGGAAAGGAGGCTTTCCTAGATTATGGGAAGGAAGATCATTGTTCTCTTCCTGCTATGCGGAATAATAATGGTTCCAGCGTGGATGCTGATTGCCGCAGAGACAGGAGAGCTTCATACGCTTCTCTCCGAGGGACAAAAGCTTTTTCAGAAGGCGTCCAATACCGAAGACGGGGAACGTGCACGGGCACTGTACCAGAAAGCATTGCACCGTTTTGAACGCGTTATCGAGGAGGGGCAGGGGAATAACGGGAAGCTCCTCTACAACATCGGGAATACCTATTACCGACTCGGCGATACCGGCAGAGCGATTCTTTATTACCGAAGGGCTCAGCTGTTCATTCCAGCTGACCCCAATCTCAAACACAACCTCCTCTATGTCCGCTCCCAGCGTGTCGACCTAATCCCCTCACGGCACTATTCGAAGGTATTTCGGACACTTTTTATCTGGCACTATTCCTTTCCACCGCGGGTGAAGTTTTTTCTCTTCATTGCTGCTTTCTGGGGAACCTGCCTTTTATCTGCACATGCCCTTTTGCACCCTCAGCGGAGAAAGCGATGGAAAAGGACATTCCTCGCTGTCTGGAGTGGAATTGCCCTCATTATGCTCGTCTCCCTTGTCACGGACGAGATCAGGCTCCGCACCCTCAAGGACGGAGTTATCACCGCTGAAGAGGTGGTCGCCCGCAAGGGTGATGGAATTGCCTATCAGAGAAGTTTTGTTGATCCTCTCCACCAAGGAACTGAGTTCAGACGACTTGAAGAACGCGCCGGCTGGTATTACATAGAGCTTTCGGATGGAAGAACAGGGTGGATACCTGCTTCCGCTACGGAGATGGTGCTTCTGGCAACAGATGGGAGATGAGGAGCATCTGTGAGCCTGGTGAAAAGCTGTTGTGGAGATACGGGTAGCATGGGCTCTATCTCGTTGGCTTTCACTACCCTTGCGGTATTTCATAGGAGGAAATGATGAAGCGCTCGCGCATATTCCAGATTGTTCCCTACACCATCTCATTCATTGCACTGGCTCTTTTCATTGCACTCATACTGGGAATCATCAGGATTCCTGCCGAAAGGTTTCGGGACAGAAGGATGCAGACCGAGAGGATTGCGGGCAGAAGCCAATCCGAAAGCAGGTGGGAAACAAACCTGGATATCCTGGGCGAACCCGAAATGGAACCGGTTGCCGCCCTGCTTCCCGAGCAGCAGGAAGCTGTTTTTTCAAGCGACGAGGGCATCAACATCCGGATCTATCAGATGCTGAACGAGGCGGTAGTCAACATCACCGCGGTATCTGTGGAATACAACTGGTTTCTCGAGCCGATTCCAACAGAAGGTACCGGATCAGGATCGATCATCGATCAAGAAGGACACGTGCTGACCAATTACCACGTCATCAAGGAGGCGCGTGAGCTCAGCGTCACTCTGGCAGACGGGACGAATTTCAAAGGCGAGATAGTCGGTGCAGACCCGGAGAATGACCTGGCGATCATCAAGCTCGATCCAGGCGGGAAAGAGCTGAGAACGGTTCCTCTGGGATCCAGCGCAGATCTTCGGGTGGGGCAGAAGGTGCTCGCAATCGGTAATCCCTTCGCTCTGGACCGCACTCTGACCACGGGTATCGTCTCAGGAGTGGGGCGCCCGGTGAGGATTGATTCGGGTCTGGTAATACGGGAGATGATTCAGACGGATGCCTCGATAAACCCCGGGAACTCCGGAGGGCCACTGCTCAATTCCCACGGCGAGATGATCGGAATCAACACGGTGATCTATTCTCCTTCTGGTGGGTCCGTGGGCATCGGGTTTGCCGTGCCCGTGGATACGGCAAAACGGATCATTCCTGACCTTCTCCGGTACGGAAAAGTGCAGCGAGGCTGGATCGATATCACACCGGTGCAGATCTTTCCCGAGCTCGTTCGATATGCGGACCTTCCGGTAACTCAGGGTATTCTGGTTTCTGAAGTTGCTCAGGGTTCACCGGCAGATAGGGCAGGTCTCCGCGGGGGCGACAGGCAGGTGCGCCACGGTCGTTCCCTCATCCGCCTGGGGGGCGATATCATCGTGGAGATTGACGGAATGCCGGTTGCAACCCTTGTGGATCTCCTTTCATCTCTGGAGGATAACAAGCCGGGCGAGACGGTTGAGGTGAAGATCATAAGAGGCATCAAGAAGATGAGCCTCGATGTGGAGCTCTCCACCCGTCCGGATAATTTTCGGCTGTAGCATCGTGCAGAGCATGGATGGGGTTCGGTGTATACCACCCTGTACCTATTGGAGTTTTTCTTGTGTAACACGTGAGAGAGGAGGCTCTATGCTTGCAATCGACTGGGCAAGAATCGTTCCTGCATCCGTCGTACCCGTGGTGGGGCTTTCCGCCTGCGGGCTTCTCTCCCTCGCCTTCTACAACAGGATGGTTGCGGTTGTGGCCCGATTGAGGAGCTTCCAGCGAGAGCGCCTTTCCCACATCGAGTCTCTGAACCGTCTCGGTTGTAACCCTGATGCGTCCAGGAGCTCCTGTCTTCACCACCAGCGGCTCATCCAGATGCTCGAAGGTCAGACGCGGGAGGTCTTGAGCAGGGCGAAGCTTCTCCGCAGAACGCTTCAATTCCTCCTCTTTACCATAGCGATCCTCGCGCTCTGCTCCCTCTCCATGGGCGTGAGCGTTGTTTGGCCGCCTGCGGTGTTCGCCGCAGTTCCCCTCTTCTTTCTCGGCATGGGTCTACTCGTGAGCGGGATCAGCTTCGCGATCCTCGAAATAGGAAGAGCACTTCGACCGGTGGAGCTCGAGAGCTCTTTCGTCGAAAAGATGGCGGAGGAGCTGAAGGACCTCCACCTGTTTACAGACCAGAGAAGGGATACGTAAAGACCTTTATGATATGCCCCGATTTTTTATTGAATGAAAATGTCACCTTCGCTGAAGCACTGTGTTCAAGAATGAACCTTCAGTTGTCCTTTTTCACATGAGATTCGACTTTCTTCACTTTCCTCTCCACTTCGGCGAGTCTTTTCTCGAGGGTTTTCATTTTTCTTTCGAGTTCTTCCACTTTTTTATCTGTATCCATGATTCTGCACCTCCTGCTGTCTCTGAAAAGGTGGTAATGAGAAGAAAAATGCACTGCAAATTTAATAATAATTGAGAAGAATTTCAATTTTTCTCTGCAGTCACTGCTTCGAAGAGTACCTGAAAGAGATCACATCCTTCGGGCAGATGTCCACGCACTCTCCGCAGAGGATGCACTCATCATTGAACAAGTCGTCTCTTTCCACCATCGCCTGCACCTCAAGGCTCATCGGGCATACCTTCGTACACTTCCCGCACTTGATGCAGGCTTCTCTGTTCGCCCGGAGCCCAAAAGACGGAACCCGGAGCGCCCGCGATGATGACATACGGGGAGAGGAAGTTCATTATGACCGGAAAGCTGAGGAATGAGACGATGATGAGTGCTTTTCGCAGTTTTTGCCGCATGGGAGAGCTCCTTTTGTTGTAATTCCCATACTCTTTTTTATTGCCCATTTTGCCCGTCCATTTTTCCGAAATATTCCAGTTATTCAAGAGATTGAGATAGGTGAAGATGCAGCGGGCTTTATCCGTCACTCAAAGGATTGACCTCGTACAACTATTTCGCACCATCATATATATTGACAAATAATAGAAACATGGTAAAATGATGAATAATTATAATAAATAAGATTAGTCGTGCTCTTATTGTTCTCTTTATTCAATACTTGCTTTTAATAATTCCACTCGATAAACAGATTCCGGGAATTTATAAAAAACCGCATTAAATCAAAGATTAAATAGAATTCTTCATCTCAAATACATATACGAAAGGCATGAAACGATGAAAAAACAGCATAAAACAACAACGATTATTTCCTCTCTCCTCGTTGTGTTTCTCATTTTTATGGGTGATTGTGCTACAAAGAAAACATCGGGCCCAGAGGAAGAACCCTCAGGAGAGGAAACTCCCTTTGATCTTGTTGACATTGCTCCTGAACTGGATCGTAGCGTCGCAACGGACCTCTATTCTGCAACAGAGTTTCTGTACACGGGTGAAGAACCGATACAGGATGGGATGGACCCGGATACGATAGAAGCTGAGCGAGCTGCGGTTCTGAGGGGGAAGGTGATGAGCGGTGACGGGGCGCCATTGTCAGGGGTGAAGATATGGGTGCTTGATCATACTGAATACGGGCAGACGTACACCCGGAATAATGGGATGTTTGACATGGTGGTGAACGGGGGAGGGTATTCTACGGTGTGTTATGAGAAGGGAGGGTATCTTGGGGCGCAGCGGCAGGTGAGGGTGCCATGGCAGGATTATGTGTGGCTGCCGGATGTGGCGCTTATACAAATGGATGAGAATGTGACTGCGGTTGATTTTTCGGAGCCGATCGGGGTGGCACGCGGGAGTGAGATAACGGATGAAGACGGGACGCGGCAGGGGACGCTGATGGTACCGTGGAGCAG
>Ga0180437_10003889_pt1 | contig 21761 bp, 13 predicted proteins | sample SS_ome_4_FD_132410 | JGI IMG/M metagenome (GOLD analysis project Ga0180437, IMG submission 132410) | Hypersaline lake sediment archaeal communities from the Salton Sea, California, USA - SS_3_D_1 metaG | ecosystem: Environmental > Aquatic > Non-marine Saline and Alkaline > Hypersaline >...
CCTCGGCCCGCTGGTCGCAGTAGATGATGCTCGGGCGAAGTGCCCGGCCCCGGGCGTCGACCGGCGTGCAGCCCATCATCTGGCCGCTGAGGGCCACGCAGGCGATCTCGGCGGCGTCGACCCCCTCGAGCAGCGCCCGGCTCGAGTCGCACACGGCCCGCCACCAGTCGTCGGGGCTTTGCTCGGCCCAGTTGCCGTGGAAGAAACGGGTGTCGTAGCTCGCCGTGCGGCTGGCCACGAGCCGGCCTTCCAGGGTGAACAGGGTGGCTTTGTTGCCGGAGGTGCCCAGGTCGTGGGCCAGGAGGTAGTTGGGCATTTCAGGTGCTCAAGGCCTTTCCGAGCGAAAGGACGACAATACCGAAGATCAGCGTTGCGAGGCCGGTCAACAAGGTGGCCTTGCTCCGGGTGCTGGCGGCCGTCCACTCTCCGGTGAAAAAGCCGAGGCCGTTGCCGATAATCAGCGAGCCGGACTGGAAGATAGCGAAGCCGACGGAGGTACCCAGGTCGCCGAGCTTCCATGCCCCGACGCCGTAGAAGAATATGCAAAGGAAATGCCCAACGGCCATCAGCACGGCCAGGACCACGTTTCGCGCCGAGCCTTCGACGAGAAAGCCGTTCCACGTCCGGTTCTTGCTGAGTCGGAAGATCGAGAAGCCGACGCTGGCGAGGAAGCCGCCCAGGAAGATCAGGTTCCACACCGCCATTCCGGCCAGCCACTCGGGGTTGCCGAACTGGTCCTTGGAGATCGTGCCGATCTCTTTGCCGACGTGGAAGGCGACGTTGAGCCCGGAAGACAGCACGCCGGCGACGACGCAGACGAGCAGTCCCAGCAGCATGGTTTGCTTGGCGGGCCCACCCTCCGTTTGACCGGCCGTCACGGACTTCTCCCGCAGCATGCCCGCGTAGCCGTTGATCCCCACGCCGACGATGCAGATGAGAATACCCCCGAGCACCAGCATACCGGGAGCGGTGAGTGCCATTTCGGCGCTGCCGAGGAAGAAGGGCACCATGGAACCGACCAAGGCCATCGTCCCCATGGTCAGGGCGTACCCGAGTGACAGCCCGACCATCGAAAGGCCGAATCCCCAACAGCAGAACCCGCACCCCCAAAGGAACCCCAGCCCCATGACCCAGAGAATGGTCGGCCAGGGCACGTCGGCGTAGCCGTCCCATAGCCCGTCGACCGTCAGGCACGCGAACCCGACCGGCACGACCAACATGCCGAAGAAGAAGAACACCCCCCAGGTGTTTTCCCAAGCGTAGTTCTTGACGTACTTCGAGGGCAGAGCGAACGTGCCGAGGAACACCGCCCCCAGGACGGTCCATGCGATTCCGGTGATTGCGTCCATCGGGTCACCCTTTCATTGGCGATGTTATGGCAGCTCGATATACGCAATCGTATACGGCTTGTCGTGCTCCGTGTTCACCTTGTCCGGGCCAGTGACCATGTCGAAGCAGGTCACGACCAGCTTGCCGTCCCAGAGGATCGGCTCGCCGGGCTGGTCGAGCCCGCCCGAGCCGCCGTCGCAGTCGGGGCTCTGGGCCAGCACGGTGATCCGGCCCTGCGGATCGACACGGCACACGGCGTTGTTCGAGAAGTCGGCCACGTAGACGTTGTCCTCCGCGTCGGTGCAGATCCCGTCGGTGGTCCGCATCTTGGCCTGGACCATCTTCTTAGCGAAATCGGGGTCGGTCATGGGCGTGGCGAAGTCGGTCTTGGCGAACACACTGCTGCCGGTGACGTTGCCCGCCTCGTCGAAGGTGACGCGGTGCAGCGCCCCGTCGCCGAAGTTGCCCACCAGCAGGTCGCCCCGGCTGTCAAACGCCAGCCCGTCGGCCCCGTACTGGCAGTCGCGGTTTCTGGTGACGAAGACCACGAGCAGGCTCTTATCGGCCCGGGTATTGGCCACCGCGACGTCCTCGTCATCCAGCCCGAAACGGTACACGCCGCTTACCAACAGCTTGTCGCGTCGTTTGATCTTCGGCAACATGCTCACCGTGACGTAAAGGTGTTTACCCCGCACGCGCACGCCGTTCGGGTGGCTGATGCCCCGAGCGACCACGGTCATCTTCGCGATGCGCCCGTCGCGGATCCGCAGACGCAAGAGCCGCCCCTGGTTGATTTCGCCGTTCTCGCCGTTTCCGGTGGGCCAGTTTTGGTTGTCGCAGACGTAGAGGTCGCGGTCGGGTCCGAACGCGATCCCCATCGGGCAGGCCCGGCCCGTCTCGGCCAGCGACGGCACGTCGACCCACTTGGTCACCTTGCCCTTTCGGTCGATTTTGACCAGGCAGGCCGGCTGCGTGGCGTCGCCGTAGTTCGGGCAGGCCACGACCAGGTTGCCCTCGGCGTCGACGGCCATCCCGTCGGGCGTGGGACAGTAGTCGGGCAGCCGGACCAGAAGCCGCGATTTGCCCGACGGTCCCCGAGCGCCCGCCGGCGCCGCCAGCACGAGCAGGGCCAGCACCACGCCCGCCGGGACGCGCCCGACGTTGTGGATCATGGTCGGTCGTCTCATGGTCGTTCCCTTTCGGTTCGGCACGGATTCGTGTTCGGGGACGGTTGTATCGGTTTCTTGGCGTCTTGTACACCCCCTCGGCGAGCCGGCCGGCGTGAGGCCCTCGGGCTGCGTTCGGGGACCCCGCCGACGCAGTCGGCGGGCTTTTCGATTACCATGCAGCTCCCAATCGCCGGAACGCATCGCCGCAGGCCACATAGTTCTCCCGCGACATGCCCATGCACCCGTACTCTTCGACGTACCCGATGAAACCTCCCTCCGGCGTGCCGAGCAGCTCGAACATGCGCCGGGCCTCGGCGCGGATTTGCTGCGGCGTGCCAGAGATCGACGTGGTCTGGTAACTGATCGGCAACATGAAGCACTGGCGCCCGCGGAGCCGTCGTCCCACCTCGGCCAGGTCCATCACGTTGGGCTGCGCGATGTTGAGCACGTCGGCCCCGATGGCGTGGAAGTCCTCGACGATCGGCAGGAAGTCGCCGCAACAATGGTACCAGACGTGCATCCCCAGCTCGTGGGCCAGGGCGAACTGGCGCTCGTAGCGGGGACGGAACAGGCGCCGCCACAGGTCGGGCGAAATCATCAGCCCGCTCTGAGTGCCCCAGTCGTCGGCAAAGTGGATGCCGTGAAACCCGTGCTCCGCCGCCATGCGCATCAAGTCGCACTCGAACCCGAAGATGCGGTCCATCAAGGCGGCGAAGCCCTCGGGCTTAAGCAGGAAGTCCTGCATCGCGCCGACGTAGCCGCGCAGCAGCGTGTAGACCGTGAACCCGCTCAGATCGAAGCTGGCCAGCCGGTAACGGTCTTCGCACCGCGCGAGGAACTCGGGCGCGGCCGACATGCGCTCCACCTCGCGCAACGCCGGCACGCGGATCGCCCCGGGCGGGGGAACCTCGGCGTAGACCGGCTCGCGGGGATGGCCCATGGTGCCGTCGCCGAGCGACTCCAGCCGGTAGCCCCACTCGTTGACCGACCAGTCCCAGGCGTTGGCCGACCCATCGCCCTCGACGCCCAGCGAGAGGTGATACAACAGCACGTCCCCCTCGGTCTGGTCGCAGTTCCAGAACACGACGGGCACGCGCGCGGGCCGATCGAAGCGGATCGCTTGCTCGACGAGCTTCCGGCGGCTGAGCGTCACGGCGGCCCTCCCGAAAAAGGAAAAGGGACCTGGTTTGTTTTGTGCGAAGCACCCTTCCGGCCATTTCGGCAAAACAAACCAGGTCCCTTTTTTGCTCCATGATACCCGATCCCGCTCGGCGTTGCACTCCCACGGCTTGCAGGGCCGGGCTGATCTGGCACAATGGAGGTCGGCCGAGAAACACGATCCCCCGCAACCCGCACGAAAGGACAACCCCCATGCCGCGACCCGTTACCCTCTGTACCGGCCAGTGGGCCGACCTGCCCGTGGCCGAGCTGGCCGCCAAGTGCCGCGACTTCGGCTTCGACGGTCTCGAGTTGGCCTGCTGGGGCGACCACTTCGAGGTGGACAAGGCCCTGGCCGAGGACGACTACTGCGCCAAGAAGTGGGAGCTGCTCGATAAGTACAACATGCAGGTCTTCGCCATCAGCGCCCACCTGGTCGGCCAGGCCGTGTTGGACGTGATCGACGAGCGGCACAAGGCGATCCTGCCGCCCTACGTCTGGGGCGACGGCGACCCGGCCGGTGTGAACCAGCGGGCGGCACAGGAAATGATCAACACGGCCCGGGCCGCGCAGAAGCTCGGCGTGGGCATCGTCAACGGGTTCACCGGCTCGAGCGTATGGCATCTTCTCTACAGCTTCCCGCCGGTCGATCCGAAGTCGATCGACGACGGGTTCAAGCTGCTGGCCGAGCGTTTCAACCCGATCCTCGACGTGTTCGGCGAGTGCGGCGTGAAGTTCGCCCTGGAGGTCCACCCCACGGAGATCGCGTTCGACCTCTACACGGCCGAGCGTGCGATCGAGGCCCTCGACGGGCGCGAGGAGTTCGGCTTCAACTTCGACCCCAGTCACCTGCAGTGGCAGGGCGTCGACCCGGTCGAGTTCATCCGGGCGTTTCCCGACCGCATTTTCCACGTCCACATGAAGGACGCCATCGTCACGCTCGATGGCCGGACCGGCATCCTCGCCAGCCACCTGAACTTCGGCGACCCGCGCCGCGGCTGGGACTTCCGCTCGCTGGGCCGTGGCGGCGTGAACTTCGAGGAGATCATCCGCGCGCTAAACGCCGCCGGCTACACCGGCCCGCTCTCGGTCGAATGGGAAGACTCCGGCATGGACCGCGAACACGGCGCCCGGGAAGCCTGTGAGTTCGTCAAGCGGATCGACTTCGAGCCCAGCCAGGTCGCCTTCGACGCGGCGTTCGACAAAGAAGACCAGCCGGGGAAGGCGTAGCGGCGTTTGGCAGCGGCGTCATCCGGCGCCCAATCATCGCATCTCGGGCCGGCCCGCTGACGTGGCAACCCGTCTCTCGCGGTGCTAAGATACTCGGAGGCTGTGCGGGAAGTGTTTGTAGTGACCCGATTCATCGGGTCTGACTGCGGAAAGGCGCCCCCTGGCGGGCTCAGGACCGCATGAATGCGGTCACTACGGACTCCTCGGACAGCCTCTCGGGGTGAAAACGATCCCGCTTTCCCGCCGCCTTGCCGCAAGGAGACCGCCATGAAACCACGATTCCTGCCCGCGTTGCTGCTGCTCGCCTTCGCGGCCACGGCCGTCGCCGGGGTGGGCGATCCGCAGGTGAAGACCGACCACCCCTGGTATCCCGGCGAGCTGTCGTGCTCGACCTTCGAGCGGCTCTTCCGCACGCAGGCCGCGCTGTACGAGCGGGTTACCGGGCGCAAGGTCCAGACCGACGAGGACCGGGCCCTGGCCTCGTGGTACTGGCGCAACCTGAACTACTTCCACTGCACGGCCGGCCCGGTCGACGCCTTCGACGAGGGCGTCCAACCCGGCGGGCGAGGTCACTACGTGCGCGACTACTGGACCGGGCTGTTCGCCAACGGCTTCGGGCTCTGCTACGCCACCCACGCCCAGTGGTGCGGCGAGATGGAGCAGCTCCTGGGCACGGGCCGGTATCGCGGGGCGGGCGTGGCCGGGCACAGCAGCTTCGAGGTCTTTCTGACCGGCGGCCCCTACGGCGACGGACGCTGGGCCACGCTCGATCACGACATCTCCACGGTCGTGTTCACCCCCGACGGCAAGCGCCTGATGTCGATGACCGAGCTGAGCCAGGACGCCGACGCGCGCAACCCCCGCAACCTCTCGCCCGAGCGCCAGCACGGCTGGCTGGCCGGCGGACTGCACCCGAGCGACCCGGGCACGTACGCCCGCTTCAACGTGGCCTACTACGCCCACGGCTACGCCGGGCCCCCGCCCATGGTCCACCTGCGGGCCGGCGAGTCGGTGCGCCGTTACCTCGAGCCCGGGTTGGAGGACGGCAAGACCTTCGTCTATTGGGGCATCAACTACATGGAGGGCGGCGTGCCCGGGCCGTCGCGCCACCGCACCTGGGTCAACCAGCCCGAGAAGATGTTCCGCGCCACCCGCGACGCCGGTTACCACCCCGGCCGGGCCCGCTACGCCAACGCCGTGTACACCTACCGCCCCGACTTCGCTTCGGGCAAGTACAAGGAGGGAGCGATCGACGAGAGCGGCGCTCACGTGACGTTCGAGTTCACTACGCCGTACGTCATTGCCGCCGCGCCGCCGGAGCGCGCCGCCCGGGAGCAATGGGGCGTTTGCGAGCCCGGCTGCACCGGCGGGCTGGTGCTCCACGGCAAGTTGAATTGCCCGGTCGAGGTTTCCACCGACCGGGGCACCACCTGGCAGAAGGCCGGCACCGGGCGCGACGGCATGGACCTGACCGACCGGGTCAAGGGCCACCAGCAGTACTGGATTCGCTTCGGCGCGGGGGCCAAGGCGCTCGGGCGCACGGGCCTGACGATCCGCACCGTCTGCCAAACCTCCTCTTCGATGATCCCGCGCCTCAAGAACCTATCCGAAAAGGGGTCTGACCCCTTAAGCCAAGGGGGTCTGACCCCTTTTCGGGCAGGCTCCAAGCCGGGCGTGAGCCGCGTGACCTTCGAGTCGTCGGGCCGGGCGGTGGTCTCGGCCGGGCCGAACCGCGATCAGGCGGCCGCGCACCTCGTCGACGGGGCGATGGACAGCCCGGCCGTCACGCTCGAGCTTGGCACGCCGCGGGGTGAGAAGGCGGTGGGGCTATACGTGGCTTCGCACAATGCGTCGGGCTGCCCGCCCCGCGAGGCGAAGTACAACGTCGAATACTCGCTCGACGGCGGCAAGACCTACCGCCCGGTGGTCAAGGACTGGGAGATCGTGCGCCGGCCGCCCGAGCCCGGCGACTGGTGGAGCCAGAGCTTCTGCCATGGCAGCGCGGTGCTGCCGGGCGCAACCGGCCCGGTCCGCGTCCGGTTCAGCAACACCGGCGCCCGGAGCTTCCAGCGCGTCGAGGCCCACTTGGTCTACGAAGTGCAAAACCGCTCGCCGCTGCGAGTGACCTTTGCCTACCGGGACGGCGGTCAACTGAAGACGGCCGACCACACGTACCAACCCACCCCCGGCAAGGCCGACTCGACCTGGACGATCGAGACGGGCGAGAATCCCGAGACGGTCTGGGTGGAATACGCGGCGGAGTGAGTGAAGAAGAGACTGATCCGCACTTCTCACCAAGAAGCTCACCACGGAGGCACGGAGTACACGGAGGAAAAGATCTGGGCAGGATAGCTGACAATGCGACTGCGTGTGGTCAGTGGGATCGCCGGAAGCCCTTATCCTCGAATAACCTCCGTGTTCTCCGTGTCTCCGTGGTGAAGAACTCGACTTAGATGTATTTTACCTACTCCCTGGAACGCTTCTCCTCGCGATTCCGGACTTCCTCGAGGTAGGAATCCACGGCGTAGAACGTCGACGGCGCCGTGCCCGTGGGGCCGTGGGGGGCGGTGAGGCACTTGCCGGTGGCCAGGTCGAACAGGGCCTGGGGATAGGCGTTCCCGCCGCAGAAGGTCAGCTTGTCGCCTTCGATGCGCAGCTCCCCTTGCAGGCTGATACCGTTCTTGCACTCGGCCAGCGAGCCCGAGCCGTCGTTGTGCCACTTGACCTTGCCGGTGACCGCGTCCAGGGCGAAGACGTGCGTGCCGTCGTAGTGGGCGATGCCGGCGGCGGCGTAGAGCGTGCCGTCGGCGACGACGACCCCACCGGCGACCGGCCAGGTGGACATCAGCTTTCCGTACACGGGGATGATCCGTTCGGCCGGCGCGGCGCGGAACCCCCAGAGGAGCCTTCCCGTGGCGCCCTCGAAGGCGTAGACCCGGCCGTCATTCGACCCGACGTAGACGCGCCCCTGCCACACCGCGGGCGGGAAGTTGATCCCGCCGGCCGTATAGGCTTTCCACACTAGTGCTTGGTCGCGGGCGCTGCGCGCCTCGACGACGCCGTTCGGGCCGGCGGTGAAGATCATATCGCCGCACCTCGTGGCGTTGCCGCTTCGGGCCGGTTGGCCCTCGAGCGGGGCGACTTTCAAGAGGTCGCCCTCTCCGGTCTCGAGCCGTTCGTCTTGCCGGGCTTTCGTTCGGGCCTGGAAATCGCCCGCGGGCGACAGGCCGATGTTCCCGTACAGCGAAAGGTGGCACCCGCATATCCACGGCCCCCAGTAGAGCATCCCCTCGGAGACGATCACGCCGTCGTGGCAGGGCGGGCGCATCGGCGCGATGTGCTCGACGGCGTTGGCCGCGGGCGCGTAGCGGATGCTCCCGCCCGAGGCCCGATAGAAGATGCTGTCCAGGCTGCCGGTGGCCCGGGTGCAGGCCCTGCGCCCCGTCCATTGACCCAGCACCGCCCCGGTATCGTAATCCCGCTTGAAGCTGGTGGCCCCCTGGCTTCCCACGGCGTACAGGGCGTCGTCGCGGAGCACGAGCTGGAAGTTGCCGTTCTCCTGGGACCACGCCAGGCGCCCGTCCTTGCAGGAGACGGCGACCAGATTCGGCCGTTGCGGCCCGGCGAAAAACAGGTATTCCCCGTTGCTCTTGAGGTAGACCGTGCTGGCGAATCCCCAGCGCGGGTTCTGTGCCCGCAAGTTGGGCGCGATGGCCTCGAGCAGCTTGCCGTCGGAGGTGTTCCAGACCGGCTGCCCGTCGGCGGCGCTTAAGCACGCAAGGAACTTCTCCGGGCAGTAGTAGTAGATTCTGCCGTCCCTCATGCAGATTGCGCGGCCGTCGAGCAGCTCCTCCTCGCGATGGTGCCAAAGCAGCCGCTTGGTCTTGGGGTCGATGGCGACCAGGGTCCGGCCGAAGCCGTAAGCCTTGGCACCGCCCTGATAGTCGTAGCCCTTCCACATGCCCCAGGGCCAGTGCCCGAAGCCGGGGGCAGTGGCCCGCTTCACCTCGGCCCGGACCTCCTCGCCGCCCAGCAGGGCGTAGAGGGTCCCGTCTTCCAGGGCCATCCACTTCCACACGGTTCCGCCGGCAACGTCCCTGGGCGGGACGATCTCGTCGCGGATCTCCCCGGTTTCCGGATCGATCACCTTGCACGATTCGTCGTCGGCCAAATAGAGGGCCTCGGGCGTGGCGACCATCGTGTTGCGGTGAATCATGAATCCTTGCTTCAACGGCCTCGTCCAGAGAATGGCCCCGTTGTAGCCGTTGATGCAGTAGAGCTTGTTGAGCACTTCGTTGTGCGCGGCCTTGAAGGCGATGTGTCCGAACGCCTTGTAGAGCCTGCCTCCGGAGGCCACCGTCACCTCGGAAATGCAGCCGAACAGCGGATAGCCGAGAAACTGAGTCAGATACGGATACCGGATTACGGCGTCTCTGGATTGCGGGTTGTTGTCCGGGGCGTGGTAGGGATGGCTCCACGCGTCGATCCCTTCGGGGAACGGCTTGGTGAGCGTCTGCCAACGGGCGTCGTTTGAGAGGGCCTTCCCCTCGGGGTGAAGGACCCGCAGGATCTCTTCGCGGGTCACGCCCGCGGAGCCAAGCGCCGACGAGGAGACCCACACGGCGCCGGCAAGGTTGTCGGCCAGGTGGACCGACTTCCAGCCGCCGCGGTCCACGAATACCCGGTTGCCCAGCAGGCCCGAGCCTTGCGCGGCCTGTCGTACTGCGGCGACTTCCTCGGCGTCGGGCGACTGGAAGTAGACCAGCAGCTCGCTGCCCGCGGCCAGCTCGCTCACGAATCCCGGCTGGTTCTTGTCGGGCAGTCCGAGCACGGCGCAAACGCCCTTGCGGATGCGCATCTTCGCCAGCGCGCTCTCCGCGCCTTGGCCGATCGGTGCGGTTTCCGCCGTGGCGACCGCCGTGATCAGCAGCAACACGCTCATGCCCCACGGCAACCCGCGCTTCTTCATGCTCGTGCCGAACATCGGTCTTCCTCCCCTGGCGATGGATCACGCCCCGCCGGGACCCCGGGAGCGTTCCCGAGCGAACCTCCCCGACGGGCTCGGCCGCCCAGCGGCGACGACCGCCAGCCAGTATACTCCTTCCGCACGAGCGGTGCAGCAAGCATCGAAAAGCAGGCTCCCGCGTGCCTCTGCCGATCCGGATCACCGGCGAAGACCCGCCGGGCGCGGAATTGCGTGACACCGGGGCCGCCCGGCCGTAAAATGGGCTGAACACAACGAAAAGGGGACGGGGCTAATTTGTGCGAAGCACCCTTCGGGCCGTTCCGGCAAATTAGCCCCGTCCCCTTTTCGTGGCCAACCGGAAACCAGGAGCCCGCCGATGAACGATCGCCCTTCTTCCGACCCGTGTCCCCGACCCAGTCAGCTCAATACGCTGCAAGCGTCCGACGGCTGCGAGACGCCGGGCTGCTGCCGCCCGCGGGAGGACCGCCGAACGCTCGGCCGGCGGGAGTTCCTCGCGCTGGGCGGGGCCGGGGCCGCCGCAGTGGGGCTCCGGGCGATGCCCGTCATGGCCGGACCGTTCGAGGACACCAACGAGTACCTGAAGCTCATCCCCGTCGACAAACGGCTCGACCCGGCCTGGGTCCGCTCGCTTACCGAGCGGGGCGAGCCCACGGTCTACACGGGCGACGACCTGAAGTTCATCGGCATGCCAGTAGGCGGCATCGGCGCCGGCCACGTCTACCTCGGCGGCGACGGCCGGTTGTGGCTGTGGGACATTTTCAACGAGCAGCACGCCCGCGGACTGTTGGCCAAGGGGGCCGGCGGCGAGACGTACCTCAATCCGCTCGAACAAGTGCATCCGTTCGAGCAGGGATTCTCGATCGTGGTTGGCGACGGGGACGAGGCCGACACGCGACCGCTTACCCGCGAAGGCTTCTCGAACGTCACGTTCGAGGGTCGCTATCCCATGGCCACGGTGACGTATCGCGACGACGAGTGCCCGGTGGACGTCGCGCTGGAAGCGTTCTCCCCGTTCATCCCGCTGGACCTCGATAACTCCAGCTACCCGGCAGTCGTGTTGCGGTACACGGTTCGCAACACGAGCGACGCGACGGTGGAAGTGAAGGTCGCCGGGTCGACCGACAACCCCGTCTGCCTGCTGACGCGAAAGACTTCCGGCGTGCGACGTCGCAACGACATACACCGCGACGCCGGTCTGACCATACTCGATTGCAACGCCGAGGAGTTGAAGAAGCCCGCCGCTGGCCAGACGCGGGAAGACATCCTGTTCGACGACTTCGAGAAACCCGAGTACGACGGCTGGACGACCGAAGGGACGGCCTTCGGCACCGGCCCGGTCGAGCGCAAGGACGTGCCGGCCTACCAGGGCGACTTGGGCGGGCGAGGCCGCCGGGTGGTCAACAGCCACGCCTCGGCACCCGGCGGGGACGTCCGCGAGAAGGACGCCGAGACGGGCACGCTTACCAGCAAGTCGTTTACCATCGAGCGCCGCTACATCAACTTCTTTGTCGGCGGCGGGGCACACAAGGGGAAGACCTGCGTCAACCTGCTGGTCGACGATAAGCCGGTCCGCACGGTCACGGGCAAGAGCCACAACCACATGGAGCCCCATTCGTTCGATGTCTCGAACCTCGAAGGGAAGACGGCCAGGCTCCAGGTCGTCGACGCCTTCTCCGAAGGCTGGGGCAACATCGGCATCGACCACGTCGTCTTCTCCGATCAGCCCCGACAGGAAGCCACGCCGATCGAGGAGCGACACGACTACGGGACATTCGCGCTGGCACTCGTCGGCGAGGCTGATGAAGTGCGTATCGCGAACCTTGAAGTCGGAAGCTGGCCGCGAAACGTGGGACCTCCACGGCGAGGACCGGTCGGGCCGTTTTCGGAGCAACTCGTCGGCGGCCTGTGCCGGCAGTTGAAGCTCGCCCCCGGCCAGGAAGAAACCGTCACCTTCATCGTCGCCTGGCACTTCCCCAACCTCATCATGCCCGCCCCGTTCAACCGCCGCATGGGCCGGGCCTACGCGGCCCGGTTCCCGTCGGCCGCCGCGGTCGCCCGGCACGTGGCGGCCAACTTGGACGATCTCTACGCCAAGACCAAGCTGTGGACCGACACCTGGTACGATTCCACCCTCCCCTATTGGTTCCTCGACCGCACGATGGCCAACACCTCGACGCTGGCCACGAGCACCTGCTACCTGTTCGAGGACGGGCGGTTCTACGGCTGGGAGGGGATCGCCTGCTGCGCGGGCACGTGTGCCCACGTGTGGCATTACGCCCAGGCCCCCGGCCGGCTATTTCCCGAGCTGGAGCGCCGCGTGCGCGAGCGGGTCGACTTCGGGCTGGCCCTGCACGAGGACGGGCGCATCGGCTACCGCGGCGAGCTGCACGGCCACCACGCCGACGACGGCCAGTGCGGCCGGATCCTCGGCGTGCTGCGCGAACACCAGATGTCGCCCGACGGCGAGTTCCTGGGGCGCCTGTGGCCGAACGTCAAGCGAGCGGTCGAGTTCATGCTCGCCCGCGACGAGACGGGCGACGGCATCCTCGACGGGGCCCAGCCCAACACGCTCGACGCCGCCTGGTTCGGCAAGATCTCGTTCACCAGCTCGCTGCTGCTGGCCGCACTCAAGGCCGGCGAGGCCATGGCCCGTGAAATGGGCGACGAGGAGTTCGCGGGGCGCTGCGCCGCCCGGGCCGCCAAGGGGGCCGAGTCGATCCTCGAGCTCTACAACGGCGAGTACTTCATCCAGATCGAAGACCCCCGGCACCAGAACGCCATCGGCGTCGGGCCCGGCTGCTACATCGACCAGGTCTTCGGCCAGACCTGGGCCCACTGGGTCGGGCTCGGCCGGCTCTTCGACCGTGAGAACCAGCTCAGCGCCTTGCGTGCCCTGTGGAAGCACAACTTCGTGCCCGACGTGGGCCCCTTCCGCGAACGCTTCACCAAGGGCCGGTGGTACGCCGCCGCCGGCGACGCCGGGCTGTTGATGTGTACCTGGCCCAAGGGGGGCAAACGCGACGACTGGGAGAAGCACTGGCAGTACATGTACTTCAACGAGTGCATGACCGGTTTCGAGTGGCAGGCCGCCGCCCACATGATCTGGGAAGGCCACGACCAGCCCGATTTGCTGCAGAACGGCCTGGCCGTCGGCCGGGCGATCCACGACCGCTACCACGCCCGGCTCCGCAACCCGTACAACGAGATCGAGTGCAGCGACCACTACGCCCGGGCCATGGCCAGCTACGGGGCGTTCCAGGCGGCCTGCGGTTTCGAGTGCCACGGCCCCAAGGGGCACCTCGCGTTCGACCCACGGCTTACGCCGGACGACTTCCGCGCCCCGTTCACCACGGCCGAAGGCTGGGGCACGTTCGCCCAGTCGCGCGACCAGTCCGCGATGAGCGCCAGCGTGGCCTTGAAGCACGGCCGGCTCCGGCTGGCCACGCTCGCCCTGGACCCTGGCGAGCGACGCCCCACCAAGGTCGAGGTCCGGCTCGACGACCAGCCGGTGGCCGCGAAGCTCGCCGTCGAAGACGGCCGGGCAACGATCCAACTTGCCGAGCCGGTCGTGCTGGCCGAAGGTCAAACCGTGCGGGTCGAGCTGGCGTAGGCGCCGCCCGTTTCAGCCCGCGTGGTACACGGCGAGGTTGCGGATCAAAGGGGACGCGACGGAGCGCGTCACTTTGAGCCGTACCGCCGCGACTTCGGTGGGGTCGATCTGGTGGATACGTTTGTGGCCGATGCAGGCCCCTTCGGCCAATTTGCGCCAGTCGTTGCCCGCCACCAGACCTTCCAGCTCGTATGCCCGTACCCGCTCGCCGCGGGCAATCTCTTCCATGACGACCAGGTGGTCGATTTTCTGCGGAGCAGGCAGCTTCAATTCGATGAGTTGACCTTCGCCCTGCGTCTGGGCCAGCGGCTTGCCGAAGCGGCGGCGAATCTCCCGGCCGAAGGCCGCCAGACTGGCGGCGTCGGGTTCGGGCACCGAGCCGTCGGGCTTGATCACCACGCCGATGATGTAGTTCGCGTTGCGGCCGACGGACTGGTAGTACATGTCAACGAGCTGCTCGGGCGTGAATACGCCTCTTTCCGCATTGGGCTTCCAAAACCAGTGGTGAATGCCGCCGGCGCCGCGCAGGGGGACGTCGACCATGCCGGGCGACCAGTAGGGGCCGTCTTCCATGCCCCCGTGGAGGTGCTTTTTCCAGGTGGCCGCGTTGTGCGAGACTTCACCGTCAATCCGCGGCATGGTCGCCCAGCAGGGCACTCCCGCGTGGCCCGCCTCGTTGCCGATCCAGCGGTGGTCCGAGCGCTGCTTGCTGTGATAGAACACGCCGTCGGGCTGGAGCTTCTCGAAGATGGGCAGGACGTCGGGACCGCCTTCCTCGGGCGTCTTCACGCCGGCGTCGTACCATATCTCCAGCAGCTCGCCGTAGCGCGAGCAAAGCTCCCCGGTCTGTTTCTCCGCGATGCGATTGTAGACTTCCTGCCGCTCGGTTCCCTTGCCGCGGCCCCAGTCCACGTAGTGACCCCAGACGGTCTGCCATGCGTTGCGGTGGGTGCTGAAGTAGATGCCCGGCTCGATCCCCGCCTTGCGGCACGACTCGACGAAGTCGGCCACCACGTCGCCCTTGCCGTCGCGCCACCGGGTCTGCTTCAGGCCGTAGGGGTAGAGATCGCTCTGCCACTGCATGAATCCGCTGAAGTGGGTCGCCGTGAACACCGCGTAGCCCGCCCCCGCGGCTCGGGCCACCTCGAGCCACGCGTCCGTATCCAGCTTCGCGGGGTCGTAGCGGTTCGGGTCCAGGCGCTGCCGCACGGCGTTGTTTGCCGCAAACACCGACGCTGCCACCGGCAGGTCGAAGCAGTAGAGCAGGCCGACCTCGCAGTCTTGCCAGGCAAGCTGACCGGCCGACGGCGTGGGAAGCTGCGGCGCGTCGTCCGCGCCCCGCCCCTTCACGGCCGCAGGCCCGAGGGCGGCCGCGCTCGCCGCGGTCGCAAGGAAACGTCGCCGGCTGAGTTTTCGCATGATGAATCCCCCTTAGAACCTGCTCGCGTCGATCGGCTCGCCGTCCTTGCGGTTGGCCAGGCGGCGCTGGGTTTCCGTGTCGACGGACCAGGCCAGCGTGCGGGTCGAGCCGTCGGCCAGGCCGATCACACAGCCGGCGGGGTGCGGGCCGCCGAAGGCGATCTGGGTCGACTGTCCGGCGCGGTCGCGGTGGATGGGGTGGCTGGGGCCGGCGTAGCGGTGGGCCTCGAGGTCCTGCCCCTCGTACATGCTGCACGCGTCGCCCCCGCCGTCCCACGAGTTGTACAGGTCCGGGTTGAGCGACTTCTCGCCCAACAGCAGCGTGTTGCTCAGCCCGTCGGTCACGTGGGCGGCCTTGGTCTCGCTGACCCACCAGCTTATTCCCGGCGTGCTGGAAGGGGCGGGCCAGCTCCAAGTGGCCGCGGCGGCCAGCGACCCGGGGCCCGGGTGATACCCCGGCCAGACGTTGCCCGAGTTGATCGCGTAGCAGGTCTTGGCCACGCGCTCGATCGGGTCGGCCCGCACGCCGCCGAAGCCCGGGTTATTCGGCACGTTCGCGATGGCGTCGGTTCGGAACGGGTAGAGGATCGGGCGCCGCCGGCTGGGGCAGCAGACGACCGACAGCGGCGTGGTCAGCGGCACGTTGACCGCCGTCGCCTTCTCGGCGGCCGTGCCGTGCGCCCCCTGCTGAAACAGCGCCTCCTGCTCGAGGTACGGCAGGCAACTGAACAACCACGAGCCGGGCTGCGTGCGCCCGAAGTCCTGATCCGGATCACCCACCCAACGGTATCCCCAGCCGCCCGAGGGAAAGAACCCGTTGAACTGGTGATGCTCGTGGCAGGCCAGGCCGAGCTGCTTGACGTTGTTCGCACATTTTGCGCGCCGGGCCGACTCCCGCGCGCTTTGCACCGCCGGCAAGAGCAATGAAATCAGGATGCCGATGATCGTGATGACCACCAGCAGCTCGACCAGCGTGAACCCTCTCCGCCCGTTGCCCGGCATCGCTCTTCTCCACGAAATGGGTCGCGCCCTTCGACCCATTTCTGGATACCATGATTGCCGGCTTTCGGCAATTGGGGGGGAGCCGGCTAACGGGCCTTCGCTCTCCTTCGCGAAAGGCAGCTAACGCCCACGACCACGAGTAGCGTCCCAACCACGAGCGTGGACGGCTCCGGAATGATCGGCGTCGTCTCCGCGATCTCCAGCACGCTCCAAATCAGGTCGCGGGCGATGCCGGCCTTGCCGTACGCCGGATCGTTGAGCCCGAACCAGTCGATGGAAATCACGCCGCTCCCGTCCGTAGCGACGTGGGCGAAGACGACGGTGTCGTTTTGCGGGTCGTTGGTCGTCGGCGAGAGTTGTTTCGTGATCCCGCCGATTTCCCAGGCCGTGAAATCCCGGGCACCGGACGCCGACGCGTACATCGTCAGGTCGTAGAGCTTCGTGTCGTCCAGGTTACGCAGCTCGATGGTCCCCATCACGTTGCCGGTCGTCGCGTTGTCAAAGGCAACCATCCCGTCGCGCGTGGCCGAGAGCGGATAGCCGGTCGTCGTGGCGCTGCTCTTGTCCCATCCGCCGATCCCCAGCGTGGGCGTCCCGTCGGAGGTGACCGGACCGATGTACAGATCGATTCCGGTGGCGTTGCCGGCGGTGTCGATCAGGTTCGATTTGACCGTCGCGTTCGCCGAGACCGCGGTGACGTCGTTCCAGCGCTCCGCGCCGTTCGGGTCGGTGGTGAAGCCGGTCTTGCCGAAATCGACCAGGATATTTCGCCCGGGCAAGACTTCCGGGGGAGCCGGACCGGGATCGGCGTAGGCCGTGCTCAGCCCGTACTTCGTTTCCAGTGAGTACCCGAGCGCATTGCGCTCGTCGGGGGTCAAGGTGCGCGAGAAGACCAGGACTTCGGCCACGTCGACGTCGGCGAAGTCGTTGTTGTGCGCCGCATTGCCGGCAGGCCCGCCGAGGCGGAACTGCGCGTTGGGCCCGGCGGCCGTAACCCCGCGGTTGGCCACCGACGTCGCGTTCGACCCGTCGACGTCCATCAGGTGCGTGCCCCCGCCGGCGATCTCCAGCCGCTGATTGTAGACGCGGAAGCTCCCCAGGCTGGAAGTCGGCTCGGTTTCGTTGGTCACGTTGCTGGTGGTGTCCATAATCGCCCGGACCTTTCGGGGCGAGCCGGCGTCGACGCCCAGGTTGTACACCCGGTTGCCCGCCCCGCTGCCCTCTTCGCTGAGCACGCGGGCGTAGTCGTTCTGCGCCGTATCGAGATTGGCCACCAGGAAGACCTCGAACTGGGGACGATTTTCCATCAGCGCGGTGGCCGTCGTGTCCAGCCCGTCGGCCGTGCCGTTGTTGACGCCGTCGAAGCTGACGGCCGGCCGGTTGTTGATCGCCGCGACGCTGGAGAGCCATTGCGGTTTGCGGTTGTTGGTGCCTTGGGCGAGGTCGCGGCCCGCCGTGCCCTCGATATTCGCCCAGGCGTTCACCCCGGAGGCGTCGGTCGTCACCCCCGTGTCCGCCTCGAACCACAAGAGGACGTCGGTCCGCAACGTGGGCGGAAGATCCAGCAGGGTGGCCGCTGCCGCGGGACCGCTTGCCGCGGCACACCAGGCGATTGCCAACAGGGCGATAGCCAGCATTCTCGTGTTCATCACAAATCTCCTCTGGGTAGGCGGACAGGGCTATCGAACTCCAGCAGCCGGACCATTGGTGGCCCGGCCGATTCGGGCGGGACACGAGCGCCGAATCCACTCTTCTCCCATATTTGCCCGCTCGGGCCCCGAACCTGACACGCGAAACGAAAAAAATCGAAATCGACCCTTCGGAGGGGCCACCATATAGGCCAATGGAGTGCAATCCAGGCGAGGAAACAGCTCGTTCGGGGGGATCGTCCGCTGCAGAAACAATGAACTTTTCCGAGCCGCCCCTCGTCAAAAATCCCGGGAGTCTCCGTTTCCAGTCGAACACGGTCGAAAAGACCGGGAGGTCAGGACGATGAGCTGGCAGGTCTCCAGGAGTGCGGGCGCGGCGGGGATTTGGGCAATAGCTGCCGTGGCCCTGGCGGTCGCCGCGGTGCTGGCGCTGACGCCGGCGGCCGCCACGGCCCAGGGCGTGTACCGCGAATCGAGCGACGACCACGTGCCCGAGCTGGAGCGGTACCTCGATCGGGCGCAGATCGCCGAGCCGGTCACCTACCGCTCGTTGGCGGTGTACCCAGTCTTGTTGAGGGGTGGCGATGAACTCCGCGGGGGGTGGCTTACGCTCGACGAGGCCGTCTCGCGCGGCGACCTCGACGTGACCGAAAAGGGGGGCGGCGGCAGCGTGCCCGTGGTGCTGGTACACAACCGCAGCCGGAGCGACCACGTTTTCATCATGTCGGGCGAGGTCCTCTCTGGCGGCAAGCAGACCCGGACCGTGCGCCAGGACGTGGTGCTCGCCCCCGGGCAGGAGATCGAACTTAGGGTCTATTGCGTCGAGGCCCGGCGGTGGGAGGGCGACGCGAAGTTCTCGGCCGGCAAGGCCCTGGTACCGCAGTCGATCCAGCAGGAGCTGCGCCGGGGGGCGGATCAGCAGCGGATCTGGTCGGAGGTGGCCCGGAACAACGCGGCACTCTCGGCCGAGAACGCCACGGGGAGCCTGGAGCGGGCCCTGAAGTCGGCCCCGGTCCAGAGGGAGCTTCGCGAGGTCCGCGTCCACATCGTACCGAACGTCCCGCGCGACACCATGGGGTTCATCTTCGTCGACCGCTACCGCAATCGGGCCGTGGGGGCCGACTTCTTCGGGCGCCACGACCTCGCCCGGGAGCTGCTCCCCAAGCTACTCGAGTCCTACGCGGTCGACCTCGTGGTGATCCGCAAGGATGAGGGGCGCCACCGCGGCCCGGGCGGCCACCGCCCCGCGATCGACTTCTTCGAGCGCATCCGGCGCGTGGGCAGCTCGCGCACGGATACGCCCGGCTCGGGCGCCGGCATCCGCACGCGCTCGGGCGGGCTGCTGGGCGACGGCGTGAGCCTCGGCGGCACGCTGGTCCACTACGGCGTGCAGACCAACGAGCGCATCGTGCCGCTGCCCCAGCCGAAGCCGCGCATCATCTTCCCGCCGCCGCGCCCGGAGCGGCGGTAGCACTGGGGGAATCGGGGCCGACCACCCTTCGTAGTGACCGCATTCATGCGGTCGCTGAAGCATTTGCCGTTCGCAGTGACCGCATTCATGCGGTCGCTGAACAGCCGCGATCGTTGTCCCAGGACCCGATGAATCGGGTCACTACGAACACCTCTTGATCGCCATCGCGGTCACGTCGTCGAGCGGGACTTCGCGCCCGGTGAACTCACTCACGGCCCGGCAGAGGGCGTCGACGATTTCGCGGGCCGGCCGGGTGCGACGGGCACGGACCGTCTCGAGCGCCCGGGCCGCACCGAACAGTTCGCCGCCGGGCGAAAGGGCCTCGGACACGCCGTCGGTCAACAGCAGCACCAGATCGCCCGGCTGCAGCGTGACGGGATCGGCGGGAGTGAACGACGTCTCGTCCCGCACGCCCAGCGGCAGTGAGTTGCTCTCGAGCCGGGCCTTGACCCGCCCGCCGGCGTCCAGCACGTAGCCGGTCGGGTGCCCAGCGCTGGCGTAGAACAATGCGCCGCTGCTTGCGTCCAACCGCGCCAGGAACATGGTCACGAACCGCTCGTCTTCCGTTTGGCTGACGAGGAAGTGATTCAGCCGGGCGAGGATCTCGCCGATGCCGGTGTGGGTCTGCACGCAGGAGTGCAGGTGGGCATGGGTAAAAGCCATCAGCAAGGCCGGGCCGATCCCGTGCCCGCTCACGTCGGCCACCACGAATCCCACCGACCCGTCGGGCAGCGGCACGTAATCGAAGTAGTCGCCCGCCACGATCTCGGCCGGAACGGTCGCGGCGGCCACGTCGAACCCGGGTAGCTCGGGCGGGGCCTTGGGCAAGAGGTGCTCCTGGATCTGCCGGGCCGCGAGCAACTGGGCCTCGCGCTCGCGAATCACGCGCTGGGCCGCCTTGCGCTCGCTCGTGTCGCGCACGGCGCAGAGGACCATCATCCCCTGCTGGGTCTCCAGCGGCCCCAGGCTGATCTCGGCCGGAAACTCGCTGCCGTCCTTGCGCAGCCCGAAGAGTTCCACTCCTTCGCCCATGGGGCGGGTCCGCGGCCGAAAAAAGAACGCGGCCACCTGGGCCTCGTGCCGCCGCCGAAAGCGCTCCGGAATCAAGAGGTTGATCGTCTGCCCCAGCAGCTCCTCGCGGCGATAGCCGAAGAGCCGCTCGGCCTGGGCGTTGACCAGCGCGATCTCTCCGCGGCGGTCGACCAGCAACATGGCGTCGGGGGCTGCCTCCAGCGCGTGCCGGAAACGCTGTTCGGCCCGCTTGCTCTCGCTCAAATCGAGAACGAAACAGATGCACTCCGCGGCGGCCGCTTCCAGCATGGTGACGCCCACCATCACCGGCACCCGGCTGCCGTCGCGGCGAAAATACTCTTTCTCCCAGGGATCGCAGCGGCCGGTCCGCTTGAGCTCCTCGATGGCCTCTTCGTCGAGTGGGCGGTGCTCCTCCGGCGTGATCGCGTCCCAGCGTACCCTACCGGCGGCCAGGTCGGCCCGCGTGTAGCCGAGCATCTTGAGAAAGACGTCGTTGGCCTCGAACACGCTGCCGTCGAACCGGGCGACGATGATGCCGATGATGTTGGAATCGACCAGGCGCCGGTAACGGTCGGCGTTGTCCTGGGAAGCGAAGAGGGTCTTGTCCCGCCCATTGGAAACGACGGCGGAGAGCGCGGTGAGCTTCCTCTCCGGGCTTTGGGTTACGTCGTCTCGAACCGTCTGGATGTCTCTCATTCGTTCGTCAGCCCTGCGCGAGGTTGCTCTTGGTGAGAGGGGCCGTGACGAATTGCACGAGCTACTCTGGCAATTGTAGCGCGGCGGCAACCCCACGGGAGTGTTGCACGCGCCGCCGTGTCGCGCCGACCGCGCCGTGCCGTCGCGCAGCCTTTCATCAGGCAGCCCGTCGTGTTAGTAGCCGGGAATACTCACCCGGCGACTCGACATCAGCGCGCGACTTTTCGAACCCCTGGAAAGTCGCCGCAACGCCAACCTCGCCCCTTTTCTTACGGGGACCCGGCCCAGAGAATTGCGCAAGCGCGAACGATGCCCCCATTGAGGAAGCAATGATGACGGCACAAGCCGATCTCCCCGCGGGCGTGAAGCTGCTCGGCCCCGGTGAGGGGCATGGGCTCCGGGTGTTCGCTGAGGAGGTGAGGATTCTGCTCGCCGGCGAGGAGACGGGCGGGCAGTACGCGATGATCGAGACGGCGGCGCCGCCCGGCGGCGGCCCGCCGCTGCACGTCCACCGGCGCGAGGACGAGGCGTTCTACGTGCGGGAAGGACAGTTCGAGGTCCGCGTCGGCGAAGAGACGCTTTGCGCAACCCCCGGCACGTTTCTGTTCGCCCCCCGCGGCATCCCTCACACCTACCGCAACGTCGGTCCGGAGCGGGGGCTCCTGATCGTGGCCATCTCGCCGCCGGGCTTCGAGCGATTCTTCGAGGAACTCGACGCACTCTGCCGTGACGGACCGCCGCCGATGGACGAGGTCACGTGGCTGGCCGGCCGCTATGAGTTGACGTTCCTCACGTAGGCTATGTCAAAGCGAAAAGTGGGGTGAGCATCCTGCTTGCCAGGGGCTTACCCTCTTGGAACGCAAGCTGGAAGCTTACGCCACCTAGACCGAAGTTCCACCGTTTGCTGAGTCGTATCTCCCTGCCCAGCTATGGGGTTACGTTCTCGCTCGATTGTGGCGGTCTGACTACAGGCTCAGTGGCTGGCGGGTTTCAGGCCCAGCAGGCGGAA
>Ga0180437_10003892_pt1 | contig 21748 bp, 54 predicted proteins | sample SS_ome_4_FD_132410 | JGI IMG/M metagenome (GOLD analysis project Ga0180437, IMG submission 132410) | Hypersaline lake sediment archaeal communities from the Salton Sea, California, USA - SS_3_D_1 metaG | ecosystem: Environmental > Aquatic > Non-marine Saline and Alkaline > Hypersaline >...
AACTGTGGAAAACAAGTATTGGCATCAACCCTATTAGGTATAATTGGAGAAGAAGATGAAACTTAATACAAAAAAACTTATTGAGAATGGTAATGGACAGGCAGACCTGGGACGATATATTGTCCAGACTGTCAATCCGCCTAAAGATGCCCATCCTCAAATGGATGCATTGATTGTAGTGTGTCACGATACTATTAAAGGCGAGAACGTATTCATTCATCCCGAATATCAGAAAGCATAACATGCCTTTTTTCATGTGGTTAATCGTAGGAATGTTTTTCATAGGTATGATGCTAGTTATAGAAAGGGATTATGGGTCATAGTATGCAAATAAGTCAAGAACAATTTGATGAGTTAATTGAAGTATTTAATTCAGAGGTGGATTTAGAAATTGTCCCAGGTGATGAATTTTATGGAAAAGACGCTCCACGCATATCAAATCTCCCACATACACTAGAACAGGCACTAGCATCTATTCATATTATTGTAGAACAAAAACCACAACAGGTAGGTAAAGTATACGAGTGTACTAGGGACCAAGCTGATAAGTTGATAAGAGAAATTTTTTCAGATGAATCCCGTTTGTATATAGACCATGAAGGAGTAGAATGAAGTCTACAGAAATACACGACCTATTGACAAAGGCGCTAGAAAAACACGGTGTTAAAATCTCTGGTGATAGTGATATTAAGTTGTTACAAGCAGCTAAGCGTATTGCCAGAGACGAAAAACAACGTAAAGCAGACCTTAAACAAGCCTCTGATAATGATTTGGAGTGGTTTGGTGAATGCCCATCATGTAGTAAGGTTAACAATATCAATAATGCTGTAATGGAAATTGCTCGTAGCGATGGTAGTAAAGGTCTAAAAATCGAGTGTGGTCGATGTTGTTATGGTTTTAGAGCAGAAGTACCAGCAAGTGAGGTTAATGTATAGTCATGCTCAAAATAATAAATAAATCGGATGTATGGTCAAGCTATACAGGAGATAGAGGATGACATTTGATAAAATTGTAGCCAGGGGTGTGTATCTACTGCTTATAATCCCCGTATGTATTATCTGTTTTGTAGGGTTTCTTCTGTGGATTTTTGGAGATTTTGCTGGTGCCGCAGCAGAATGGTTAGAAGAAGTCATGAAAAACTTGTGGATGAGTAATAAGGAAAAAAACTAATGCTACCTCAATCAGACATATTGCTTATCATACAAGGTATATTGCTATTAACTCTATGGGTTCCTAGTAAGTGGAAATGGATATCGGGTGAATAATGAAACTTAATGAATTTTTTAGAGTTCTACTGATGTCTTCGGTAGTGACTTGGATAATCCTAACTCATACCTGGATATATAAACTGGCAAAGGGTACTAAATACGAAATACCCGCATCAGGTATTTTGTATGGTGTTCTTGTAGCTTTCATTCTTGGTGTTTCCGTATATCGTAGTTGTAATCTTAAGTAGATTTAGCTGAGAAAACATAAACATGAGCAAAAAACTAAGTAAAAGACAGCGTAAATGCATTAAGCAAAATCGTAGAGTACGCCAACATAAACGTTCTGGCCGACATTATGATGATAAAAACAGTATTTGGTTTCAGAAAGATGAAAAGCATCCAGACAAATCTGAATATGAAGAAGAAGGATGGAGTAAATAAAAATGAGTATTATAATGTTAGGTTTATGTTTAATTTTGATGTATCTTGCAAATATCTATAGCAGACTTAACGAAGAGGATGAGTTAACAGGTATAACAACTATTCTTATTTTATTAGTAATCGCGGTTATTTTTGGAGTTGTTTGTTATGATTTTCAAAATAATATTGCTAACGATGGGAATGACTCTAACGAGTTGTACTATGACTACGACAAGTCAATTCGTGATACGTAAAGATTGGTCATCCTACAGGACGAAGGGGATGGAGGACAGATTACAAACAGAATGTAGTATCACAATAAGGAAGGAATGGTAATGAGTATTGAAGTTAAACTAATAGAAGGTTCGCAGGAAGATTTAACATTTCTTAATCCAATAGATACATGGGGCACTGAATATGGAACCGTATATCAAATGTTTTCTCATGGAGAAGCAGAAGATGCTTATATGGTTGCAACAGGATTTTTTGGCGACATGATTTATGTGTGGTATAATGAAGAAGAAAAACGACATGAATTAGCTACACAAACCAAGGCCGAACTTAAAGAATACAGTTCTCATGTTAAGTTTGTGAAAATTGATGGGGCGATTATATTCTCTTTGGACTTTACATAATAAAGATTGGTAGTGCTTCACACTAAAAGGAGTAGGATATGGGAATTACAATTTTGGCAGTAGGAGGAGTAGCAGGATTAGTTTCAGGTATAATAATGTTCATACTTGGATACATTGGGAAAGATACCCATAGTATGCTTTTGGGGTTATTTTTGTTGGGATTAGGATTATTTAATTGGATTAGTTATCAGGGTGTAAAAACGCGACACCATATGGACAAGACAGTAGAAGAAATTAAACAAAATATTGATGAGGCGATTACATTCTCTAGACCGTAAGGTGGCGTAGCCATGATTAAATCTCCTATTCTACGATGGGATAAAACAAATGTTCTCAGTAGTGCCTACACCAGTAATGAGTTATGGATTTGTAGCTCAACATTATGGAACTGGTTTCCCGAATCAAAACATTCTCGCTCTGTTCAATTCAATCTATATAGCACTAACAGTGAAGGAAGATTAAAGCTATCTGTTCTACCTAAATCAGCATCAGGACTCGACTGCATTGAGCTAGACGGTGTTGCTGTAGAGGCAGATGTGAGTATTATAGATTGGCTAGAAAAGAAAATGAAATCTAGTGTAATGTATGTGGAGTGTAATTATGAATAACGGAAAATATAAGTACTACACTATACAACTAAGAAAAAAAGCAGAAAATACATGGTGTGAAGAAGAATCTCCTATTATTGAAATTCCAGAGTCTCAAAGAGAAGATTGGGGGACATTTAGTTGGGACACGTTTGGTCATACGGCAGAACCTTGGCATGGTCAAGGTAATGATTATAGACCTAAATATAATAAGTCACACGATGAAACACATGAGGTTTGGTGTGCTGTGGGCTATCGGGGGTGGTGGTCATTAAAGTATGCTGAGAAAGCCTTGAAAAGACTAGAAACGGCAAATGTTCTTGGAAAATTTGATACACTAGATGGATATCGTAATCTATGTAGGAAGGTTAGATATGAATTTCGTATAGTTAAGATTAAGGTGTCTAAAAAAACTAAGGTGATTACATGAGTAATCCTTACGAATCCCCACAATATATTCCAGAGGGCAAGAAAAGAAGATTCCCTTTTGATTTGTTTATGGGTACTATAACTAATTGGGGGGCATTAGCTACTATTGGATTAGTTAGCGAAGGTATCTTTACACTATGGATTGGTTATACACTTGTTGTGAGTTTGATAACTATATCTACCTATTACAATTTCATGTTTATGAGGAAATACTTATAATAAAAAATAACTAAAAAAATAGGTGAAGTACGCAAATTGGCCTAGCGACGATTCTTAAAAAATCGTGTATCCGGGTTCGACTCCCGGCTTCACCACTCATTAAACCCATACATAGGACATACCATGTTAAAACAGTCTATCAAAAATATTCTATTTATTTGTGTTGTCTTATCTATAATCTTTTTTTATATGAATCCTTTTATACAAAATATTGATGGTCCTGTTTGGTCTTACTTCTTATGGTTATTCGCACCAGAAATATATGGGATGGGGCGTCAAGATATATTGCCAGAGTTAAGCCCTGAAATACCTATATCAGCAATTGGGGGAACATGTGCTGTAGTCTCAATAGTAGTACACATAGTAGGCTTTCTACTATTATTGAGCAGTCATGAATGGGTTAGACCCCAAAAATCTACAGTTGACGAAGAAATAGAAAAAAGATATCCGCCCTACGTATAATCTATTCTAAGGAGTAATATATGAACGTTCTAGTACTTGGTTATGGTCAGATGGGCAGGCGTATTGCTCAGGCCATGGATTTTTTTGGTCATAATATTGTAGCGGCGGATTGTAAGTGTCCCGATAATCTAGAGTATGACTTTATAGATACCGAAAGTAAGAACTGGCAAAAACAAATACTAGATACTAAACCAGATATTTGTATTTCTGCCCTACCCTATCATGCCAATGAGCAGTATGCACGATTCTGTATTGATAATCAAATTGACTATATAGACCTTGGTGGTTCAGTAGAAGTATCTCAGGCTATTCATCAATACAAAAGAGATAATGACAGACTTAAGAAACCTAAAGGTGGTCGTGTTTTTACTGATTTAGGATTGGCCCCCGGCTTTGTTAATATTCTGGCACAAAGCTATATTGACCGTGGATGTGACACAATTGAAATGGCGGTAGGTGGACTACCTAAATACCCTCACCCCCAAGACGTTCTTAAGTATACTCCTACATGGTCTGTTGAAGGTTTGTTAAATGAGTATACTGAATGGTGCAGAATTATCAAAGATGGGGAAATTAAATTTGTTGATGCCATGTCTGTTTTGAATAGTTATGACCTTATTCAGAGTGATGATGTTAATGGAAGACATATTGTTCCGGCAGAAAAGTTTTATACCAGCGGTGGGACAGGACATATTGAATCTGTTCTCAAGCAGGGGGTAAAGAATTACTCCTACAAAACGATTAGATATGGCGGACACGCCAATGCTATATCACAAATTCTACGTGGAGAGCCTACGGTCGAACAATTATCTTCTATATTTAATCAATACGATAAGGATGTAGTGTTTATTGAACTAAGTGGAGCTTTTGATAATGGTAGATATCCAGGACCAAACCTCAGTATAAGTATTACCTCTCAAGACGATAGTACGGCAATGGCAGATGCGACTGCCCTACCTTGTGCTGCTGTAGCCCACTTAATGTTGACAGACGACTTTCCTATCGGGGTATTGGACTATTCATGTATTAACTATGAAAAGTTTGACGAAGTAACTCACCAACTATTTCAAAAATATAAAACAATGATAGACCTAGTAGGTTTTGACTATAGATGTTCATCTAAGTCATGTAGTGGAGGATGTGGATAATGTGGTTTTTATGTGCAATACTGTGGGCATTAGTAGTCCTATATCGTGCTCGACTTATTTTTGCCCAAAGGTGGTGGGATAAGATGGCTACAGAACGTAAACATTATAAAGCTGAAGAAATGCTGGGAGGATTCTTCTTTTATCTAGTAGCTGGATGGATATTTATATATCTGTTGGAGTGGTATATACTATGAAGTTTAAGGATATTAAAGAGAGTTCTCAATTTGTATTCAATCAGTATATCCTAGAAAAACATCGGGGTAGATTAAACAATCGTCCATATAATGCGATTGATATTAATTCAGGGGAGTTTTGGCTATTCCAGCCAGATGACTACGTAATGAGAGAGATTGCCAATAGAACTAAAACCATAAACCCATGAGTAAATCCACATGTCTTTAAGAATTATAAGTGATGTACACGGTAAAATCGACAAATATCTCCAGCGAATAGAGGGAGCAGACGCATCAGTACAACTTGGGGATATGTCCTGTTTGAATTATAATCATATGGACAAACTGGATTACGGCAGACACCGATTTTTTAAAGGGAATCATGATAATTATGATTTGTGTTGTGAATATGACTTAGGAGATTATGGTACTACTACGTTAGGGGGAGTTAAATTCTTCTTCTGCCGTGGGGCCTTCTCAATCGACTGGAAACAACGCCAATACCACGAGCAAATTACTGGAGATAAAGTATGGTGGAAGCAAGAACAGCTTTCACAACAAGAATTAGAGGAAATGGTAGAGGCATATACTAAGGCTAAGCCCGCTATTATGATTAGCCACACCTGCCCCGATTCCATTGCTAAGAAGTTTGATGGGACTACCCTAAAACACTTTAACTACAATCCCGACACTTTTACGACACCAACACAACAGGCTTTGCAGGCTTGTATAGAAATTCATCAACCCAGCTTATATGTGTTCGGTCATTTTCACTCAGACAGAATTATACAAGAAAGAAATACTACATATATCTGTGTGGGCGAATTGTCTACAATTGACATTGATAATAACGGAAATATACTACGGAGGCGAACATGAGACTACTATTATCTATTTTAGCTCTGCCATTATGGTGTGGGGGATTTATCATTGGATTGTTGTTCCGTCCTATAGTTATGGGGGCAACTACCGGATATTCTCTACAAGAGATATTGGCTATTAGAACCCTTGCTAAAGAAATAGAACAATATCAGGAGAATACTACAGATGTTGAGTAATATAGTGTTTATAGTGTTTGCAATAGGAGGAATTTTAGTATCTCTATTTGTTAATGTATTGGTGGCACAGCTATGTAGTAATATTTACTTAGCTATGTTTTTAGCGCCCACTTGTGCATTTGGTGCGTTTGTTCTATGTCTGATACCACTATGGTTATATATGGCCTTTTTTGATATTGATGTGAATTGGTTTGATGTTGGAGAGCCGGGATGAAATACTATGTAACCCATGGAGAAGGGATGGTGGTATTAGCTGCTGACAGTCCACTAACTGCTACTTTCAATGCAATAGATTACTGGTTTAATAAACTGGGAGATGTATTACAGAGTGAGGTTAGTATAGATTATAGAAAAAAATCGGCATTAAGTATAACCACCCAACAATCTCCAAATACCCCCATAGCCTTTTATGTAGACACGAGAGGAAATAGGAAAGACGATGCAGAACATATCTTTAACAGCTTCTCAATCTATAAAGCATACTACGACATTAAAACCAAGCAAAGCTGAAGTACGATTTGCCTATGCTTGTCCAGGATGTGGTATGGATTATTGGTATGATTGGCAAGAAATACAACACGGTGCAGTATTAGTCTGCTGCGAAACCTCCAAGATATTACCTATACCAGAAGTAACTGTAACTCCGGGTTATCAACCAGTACAACCTAAGCCGGTATCCAATACAATACCTAAACCTACCCCACCAGTAAAACGACCAGCAGCACGACCGGCCCCACAGAGACAATTAAAAACTGGGGCCACCCAACAATCTACCGAACAAATTAAAAAGCGAGCCCTTGACATTTTGAGGGACGTAGACTATACTAAGAGGGAGGCTCTGGAAAAAATTGAGAAAATCTTTCAGCCACAGAAGCATGTAACAGCGGAATTACTTGTCAAACATGTTTTAGCAGCAGAAACTACATAATTAGGATATATATATGAGCCTACGACCAACAAAACTTGATGATATCATTGGATTAGGGAAGGTTAAAGAAAGACTTTCTATAGCCATTGAATCTGCTAAGCAGCGTAGAGACTCATTAGCCCACCAATTGTTTATGGGGCCTGCGGGTACAGGTAAAACTACACTATCCCAGGTTATTGCTAACGAGCTAGGCGTAGATGTGCAGATTGCTAACGGTCCTAATCTACGTAGCATTAAAGCTCTAGTCCCATATATTATGCGGATAGAAGAAAACTCCGTATTGTTTATTGATGAAATTCATCGTCTTACTACCATGACCGCCGAATTCCTCTATACCATCATGGAAGATTTTCGAGCGGATTTGGGTAAAGATTCGGCTATGAGTATTGATGTACCCCGGTTTACCCTTATAGGTGCTACCACAGACCCCGGAAAACTACCTAAACCACTCCGGGACCGCTTTCAAAATCACTATCAGTTGGCTTTGTATACAGATGAAGAATTGGCAAAGCTAATTAAGGCGAATGCCGAGAAGCTGAACTTGAGTATTAATGAAGATGCCCTATTGATGGTGGCGGAAGTTTCCAGAGGAACGCCACGAGTAGCTAATAGTCGGCTACTTTGGGTAAGAGATGTGGCCTTTATTAAACAGTGGGGGCAAATTAGTAGAGCTAATGTTCTGGAAGCATTGGATATGGAAGAGATTGATGAGGATGGACTTAACAAACAAGACCGTCTATATCTTGAGGTGTTAAGAAAGTCATATGAGCCCATGGGTATTAAAACTCTGGTGTCTAGTACGGGGATTGCAGAAGATACTATTCAAGAGAGTATTGAACCTTATTTGATTAAGAAATTGTTGATTAAGAAAACACCAAGGGGTAGAGTGGCAGTATAGGAGATATAATGATGGGTGTACAAAAACATCTTAAAAAACAACAATATCAGAGATATCAAGACGAGAAGTTTAAAAAAGAGGTGCTTGATACACTTAGAGAAGATAATTGGAACATTGAGCATAATGATTCCTATCTTTTAGCTACAAAAAAGAAGTGGAAAATTATACATTACTATATAACTGGTGCTTATGTAGCATTTTATGATGGCACACGAAGAGTGGCGTGTGATAATATACAAGACGCTCTAAAAGAGATTGAACAACTAAAGAACCATGGAAATAATTAATGATATACAGGAGAAAATTATGAGAAATATATGTTTATTTATTATGTGTCTATTTATACCGTGTAGCGTACAAGCCCAAGATAATATATTGAAACCACCAAAAGGTACTAAAATTATTGCCCAAGGCAAGGGTTATATTGTTACTATAGGCCCTGATGGTCGTAGAGTGTTTATAGATTCAAGTTATGCGGACCTAGGTGCAAAAATGCATATGGAGGATTTTATTAATTTAAGTCCTGATTTGCCGCCTAATCCTGAGCGTAAAAAAAGCCGTAGTTGGAAACCTAATCCACCCCGCACAGGACCGGCTCATTGGCATTATAGACCCCGCAGTTTGCTCTCACCAGCATATTATGGGCCTTTAGGCCCTTCTATTATTCCCTTAGACACGGAATTTATTGCACCATCGGACCCTACTATCAAAACATGGCGAGACTATCTACTTAAAAATCCCCACCATAAAGAAGCCAAAAGATATAAAAACCTATTTAAAAAATAGATATTAAACAGAAAGAAATATCACAGAACATGATATACATCAAAAAGTCTCGCGGGTGGTTTCGTGCGGCCTCCACACATATATTAACATCTAAAGATATTACCCGTCCTAATGCTGAAGACATACAGCTTGCAATTAAGATAGACGATAGGCCAGTACAAGTCTTGAAGAAAAAGAAGTCTGGATTACAAGTGCGTTTTTTAGACGAGCCACCTAAAAAGAAGCATACATTCTATGGTTTTACATGGCACGAAGTATTATCCAACGCATTTTCCAAGATAAGAATTAACTAATGGATGTTGGCAGACCTAATTTCAAGGAGATAAGATGATTGGAACCGTAGAACAAAAAGAAACATGCGTACAACGCAGTCTTACTATAGAAGAAATTCGGGAAGGTCTTATTGAGCAAGTCATCGACAAGTTGGGGATGCCTGATACTAAGTACTTTGTAGACCCAAAGAATGTGTTTGATAATAGGTGGAGAGTTAATGTGTGGGTTGACCAGAATCCACAATCACATATTCCACGTATGCAGATTACACACTCATATTTTCTAAAGGTTGACGAGTATGGGGCTATTTTGAACGAAGAAATAATTGAGAACGTCTACGGATAGGAGACTAAAATGGTTTGGGTTTGTTATATAATTTGGTCACTGTTCGTAGGTATAACAACTAGTTATGTTATCTTCTGGTCTGAACTAGGTGATGTCTTTATGGGCATATTAGGCGCTAAAACATCTAATGAAAGACCGGCCATAGTTACTACAGGTATTATAATATGGGTAGTTGGATGTGTATCTATCTATGGTCTTAATTACTGGTTATCTTAAAATATTGAGAAAACAGGAGAACATTATGAGTATTGAGAAAAAGTTTCCTATTCCAACGGGCTATTTATTTACTGGTAAGTATAGTCGTGGCCCCCTTGAAACTCTATCAATTGGAGACTATGGTAAGGCTCATAATGTTAAGGCGGATTTTCTTGGTTACAAAAATGAGATTCATGGTGTACCCAATACAGAATGTATGCCCCTGCAAGAGAAATGGGTGATTACCGTTAGTACACAGTACGGTTGCCCAATGAAGTGTACGTTTTGTGATGTGCCTAATATCGACTTCAAGGGGAATGCTACATTTGGGGATTTGCAGCAACAATTCTATAATGCTATCTCCCTATTTCCTGATGTGCGTTATACCGAGCGGCTTAACCTACACTTTGCTAGGATGGGAGACCCCATCTTTAATGATGCCGTATTCGATTTTGCCGAGTGGGCTATTAAGAGTAAGCGTCAAATCCAACAGGATACAGGTTTGAGTATTGAAGTATTCCACCCTGTACTTACTACATCGCTACCTAAGAAGTTCACCAAGTTGGAAGAAAGAATTCTCCGATGGTGCAATATCAAGAATAATCTATATAATGGTCAGGCCGGTCTACAGTTTTCCATTAATAGTACTGATGAGGGTCAGCGTTCTGAGATGTATCAGGATATGCAGTTATCCCTAGAAGAATTGGCGGCTATTGCAGACAAGATGCCGATGCCCATTAGTCGTAAATACTGTCTTAACTTTGCATATTCTACAGACTTTATTGTAGATGCAGAAAAGATTGACAGATTGTTTGACCGTAATAAGTTTATGGCAAAGATTACCCCTATCCACAATAACAATGCCTGCCGAGATAACGAGATTAAGACTATCGGTGGATATGACTCATGGACCCCATATAAACAACCAGAAGAAGATTTGAAGGCACAAGGATGGGATGTTCTGGTGTTCGTACCCTCTTTAGATGAGGAAGATGGTTTAGTTACATGTGGTAATGCTGTCTTGGGTGGTAGTACACTAAAAACTGAGAATGAACTAATACAAATCCAAGGAGTATATTAATGATGAAGAAAATTTTATCCTATATGCCTTTGATTGGTTTGTATTATTTTCCTAAAAGAATTTATAGTGAAAATAGCCCTTCGGATATTGAGAAAACTCTTAATGGTATGTTGCATGGTGCATATTTATTTATGTTGTTTTTTTATCTATATATATAGCTATTAATCTATGAGCATTAAACAAACAAGTAATGAGAAACACCTAGCTAGTAGTATAGCTAGACAAAATAAAAAGAGAGAGAATAGAATGAGTGTTTTATTTTCTCAGTGCATTAATGCCCTGGCAGAACATTCAGAATTAAAAATAGGATGTTGTCATGAGGATGATTTACTAGACTCTTTAGAAAATTTTGTAGATGCAACAAGTTTTTTAGGCTTGATTAGTCTAGACTATAAGGAGTATGGTATAATATATGATGTAGCAACTTGGCCGTGGGAAGAAGACTATCCTAATAAATGGTTTGTGTCAAATGGTGACATACAGAGCGGGGAACTTTTTAATGTTGTGGGGGCTATACAATATATAGATAAGTATGTATATAGTAAAAAATACTCTGAAATTAGTCAGGCCAATTAAGTTAGACGGTGTGGGTACCTACTTATACTTTCAACGATTAAGAAGCAATATAATAAACGTTGTGTGGAAATTAAATAGTTACACAATAAGAGTACCAATAATTAGAGAGAAAGGTTAGTTCATGGGTCGTGGACAAAAAACTTGCCCCGATTGTGGCAATACAACGGGGCCTAGAACATATCAATGTTCAAATTGTCAGCATAAGTTTACATTTAAGCCTGCGGGACTACGCACGCAAATTGGCAAGGATATTAAAGATTGGCGGGAGTTAGAAAACGGAGAAATTATTAGGGTGGTTCAGGGTACAGGACCAGTATGGCGTAGTCATGATGAAGAACTAGAAGAACAGTCTATGGGATATGCGGGACTGTTCAGAGTGGTACAAGTAATAGACGATGGAATTTTGGCACACTCACTAAAGAGTTCTGATGCCGGTCGTGTTATGATATATATGGGAGAAGAAGAACGGTCTAAGGTTGACCCCCGTTTGTTAAAACGCCCCCATAAATTGAGAAAAGCCACTAAGAAGGAATTACTAGTACATGCATAGTGTTGGACGAGAAGAAATAGTTTATAAAATTAGTAATATAGTACGAGAACAAAACTATCCAGGTTTTCGTAGCCGCAGAATGCTAGATATGAAATTAAATATGATTAGAACTATGTGGAGTGTCATTAAACGGTACCCATAGAACGAGAAACACTGAAACCATATGATGTTTACTGGGATTTTATAGTACCTCGTATAGACACGAATTTACGTTTAGATTTAGACCCCCTATTTATCTTTGCTTTTTCTATGAAACAATTTTGGAGAGAGTAATGCATAACTATCCCAAAACAAAAATATTATGGCTTTTTGATGGTTTTGCTTATGATGCCACACATAGACTCAATTATTGTAGACAACGCCCATACTTAAATACAGGATATTTTATACGAAATATCGTAACACAAATTTCTGGCCAAAATCATTGGAGATGAGTATAGTATGAATCTAAAATATCACGAGATATATGATGGGCCAGAATATATTTTATATCATTACTTTGTGATGTTAGAATTTAAAGACATACCACAAAAATTAAAGTCTGGCTACTTTCATCATCGTCTAATATCCAATTTAAAAGGGGAACTTGAGAAATGACACTTCAAGATTATTTAGAAAACAATATCATTTTGGAATTTGAGGATGGGCGATATATGACCAAGATTGATGGATACTATTGCCCTATTGGGAGAGTAGGAGAAGAAAAGGCATTGGAAAAGTATTTGGAAGAACACCCTAATAAGGAAGATTGGTAATGAACCAAGTTAGTAGCCAAGTTAGGAACCAAGTTAGTAGCCAAGTTTGGGACCAAGTTTTGAACCAAATTGATATATAGTAAGAAAAGATTTACGATAGAGCCAATATACTAAGGAGAACAAATGACAGGATTTAAAAAGACATCACTAGCCAGATTGCTAATTCTCATCAGTATTGGTGTTATATTAGGACTTATAGTGAATGCATGTAGAGGGGCAGAGGCCACACAAAGACAAAATCTTATACAAGTCAAACAGGGAGATGACCTACAGGCGGCACTAGATAACGCCCACATAGGAGACATCATTGAGTTAGAGGCGGGGGCTACTTTTACGGGGAACTATCTACTACCGGCTAAAAATGGTCCGGGATGGATAACTATTCGCACATCTAAATATGCGGATTTGCCACCAGGGGGAAGTAGGATTACTCCCGCAGATACCCCACTACTCGCTAAGATACAAACCAGTAATACACAAGCTGCATTAACCTCTAAATATCGGGCACACAACTACAAGTTTCACGGAATTGAGTTTACAACAACCAACAATCTCACCTATAACATTGTGAGGTTTGGGCATAACGGGTTGCAAAATGGGTTTCCTCCAGGTGTTTGGGATTTGCCCCACCATATTCAGTTTCATCACTGTTATATTCACGGCACACCAGATGCCACAGTTAGAGTGGGTCTAGCCGCCAACATTAATAGTTGTGTTGTGCGAGACTGCTATATTTCTGATTGCCATGACCCCGGAGCAGATTCGCAAGCTATTGTTGTTAGTCATTGTATAGGACCAATGGAATTTGTGAATAATCACCTGGAGGGTGCGGGCGAAAACCTAATGATTGGGGGCTCTGAGCACAATTTTCCAGATGCTATTCCAATGAACATTCTTATCCAGGGTAATTACTTTTATAAGCCTTTGAGGTGGAGTCGTTGGGAAGATAATTATGATGGGCACAAGTGGATAGTTAAAAATTTGCTTGAGTTTAAGACGGGGCGAAATATCTTAATTCAAGGTAATGTGTTTGAAAATAATTGGGCGGGCCAAGGTCAGCATGGGGATGCCATACTATTTCATCCACGTGGACAAGCATCTGACCAGCCATGGAATGTATTGGAAGACGTAACGTTCCAGAACAATATGATTATCAATTCACCCAATGGCATGTCTATGTCTCCGGGTGGTAAATTAGATAATGGTCCGCTACGCAATCTATTAATTCGTAATAATGTTATTCAAACTAATTCTGATGCTAGTGAGTCACGAGCATTTATTAAAGCATCTTCACCTATTAATGGTCAAGAACGTGGCGACGATGTAGTAGTAATCAACAATACCATGTTTAGTAGTGGTGTTAAAGACATGCGCACCGCACTAGTATTTGGAGATAATGTCCAAGGATATAAAAACTTTACATTTGAACATAATATATGTGAGCATGGGACATATGGTATTCATGGTGGTGGTCAGGGGGCAGGTATTCCCGGCTTAGATTTCTACTGTGAAAACTGGTCCGTAAAAGGCAACATATTTATTAAAGAGACAGACTTTGGGAGGAATTGGCCAGAGGATAACCTGAGAGCCCCCACAATGGCCCAGATTGGCCTAATTGGGTATGGTTTGAGTCCGAACAGCCCATTTAAAAATCTTGGCTTAGGACGCAAAAATCCGGGTGTCAACTGGCAGGAGTTCGTTATGTCTGTGCAGAACGCCAAAAGAGGAAAACCGTTCTAAAATTTCAACAAAAATCTTGACATTCCCAATTTTGGGTCTATATTGATAAGTGTGATAAGTGGTTTTTTTTGTTTTTTTACTAAGGAGAAAGTTATGAGTGAGTTGAAGAGATTGGACCACAAGAACTTGGCTTTGGGTGAAGTAACCAATCACGCCCACCGAGCTACGTCTGATGACGCCGTTCTTTACGGTCGAGAAGATGGTAGTGTTGCTGTCATGGACTTGCCCACTGGTGGTGATGTTGTTCATGAGGAACACGCTACGGTAAGCTTGCCTGCGGGTGAGTTCGATGTGAGTATCGTGGTTGAACAAAATCACGTAGAGGATGAGGCTCGGCAAGTAATGGACTAATCTAGTCTTTTATAATCGAGTACTCAAAAACGAGCCCTCATCCCCGAATAGGGGCTCTGAGGGTATTTTTTTTTGGTTTTTTGGAATTGAATAATGTTCAGTGTCCCCCTTACTAATGCTGGTTTAATAGACAGGCGGGTACAATTATTACGTATTTATAGTGATTATGCTGATTATGCCGCTAGGATAAATCGTAAGCGTCGGACTCTACATAATATAATACAAGTTTTACGGACTAATGAAAATTCCTGATAATGCTACCGAACTTTACTTTGATACTGGCGGTTGTGCGGGAGATGCATATGAAGGCCATTACTATGCGGGTTATTGGTATTTAGAATTACGATGCAAGCTATCAGATGGTACAAGTTGTCGGATTTGGGATTCTAGTTGGTATGACGATGATGATTTTGGAATGTATCCAGAGTTACGTCAGGACGTAACAGAGCTATTTGCAGAATTGAATTTGGATATAAACAAAATTGTAGATTTTCAAGAAGATTGTGTTTGGGACTGGGAATATAACCATAACATGTGAGTGCGGAAAACAACACGACATAACATATCAATGAAACCCATCACACATTTTAAATTGGCCGCCTTTGGGTCCGTAGAATACTACATGTGGCATAGTATATGTCATATAACAGCTTATAATCTAAGAGAAGATGTGTGGGAGTATTATTTGAGTGGAACAATGGTGCGGTTACGGAGTACTTTCGGTAGACGAAACACATATCATGTTTTAAATATCTTTCTTGGCCCGGACAAGAACACTCTGTCCCCGATTGTTCTATACTGTATTGTTCAATCTCGATATCCCCAAAACTATACCAGCCAAAGTCGTACTAACACGACCCATGACATAAGCGCCTTCAGTCATAAAAAAACAATGCATAGACTCTCTATCAATATGTATAATCTCTCTCACCAACTAGAAGATATGGTGGGCACTGTGGTAGATGATATTCCATCATTGGAAGATATTAACGCTACCGTATATGAATATTTTGCAGGACGAGACCTATTAATACAATTTCCAATTAGAAGTGCTATGTATGGATTCACACAGTAAAAAGATTAGATACGAAATGCATATGAAATATTGGAATCATCCCCAAAATATAAGACGAGAGATATTTGCAAAGGTTTTACAGCCTGTTAGTCACACTCTTTTTACAAATTTAATACAGAGTGATATAAGTTAATATAAATGCACAAACTAAGTATAAAAATTAAAGATGTTGAATACCCATCTACAACAAGCTATGGTTCGCGTTGTACAGATATGTATATGGCATTTGCCATACTAAGAAGAATCAGATTTTATATAGGGAATAATATCAGAAGGAGACCTTTCTAATGCCATACATAAGCAAAGAAGACCGACAATTTATTAATGATGGGCTATGGGCATTTAAGAATAAAGACGAGAAGGTGTTCAATATAACCCAACTGGCAGAAATTCTCCAGAATATTCCTAGTGATAAACGCAAGGGTTCTTTCAACTATTTCATAACTCGTCTGTGGTGTCAAGTCTTTGAACATGAAGGCAAGAATCTAGAAAATGATAGCTACACTAAACTATCTAATGACATTGCCGTACTTAATGATATAGAAGGAGAACTACGCCGCCGCTTCCTAGATGAGTATGAAGATTTGGCTATTGCCCGTAATGGAGACCTACCAGAACTTTCGGTTGATGGTGAGGGACACATTTCTATAATGCACCAGAAAAATATGGCAATGACCCGCAAGAAGGCAGAGGAAATACAATCCGGTATTAAAATAGCACAACCGGGAGACCTTGCCAACATAGAACGAAAAAGTAAGATTATCACATGATAGGTTATATAACTAAATTCAAGATTGCGGGCACACTAGAAGCCGATGTTTATCTTGGGACTAAATATCAAGCTTTAGGACTAATGGGATTTTTACAAGAAATGTTTGAGCAATTTCCAAGAGCCTCATTCCGCAACTTTATTAACACAGAAATCAGACAATCTCAATGAATCCCACCCTTTATATCATAAGTCGATTACAATCTTCTTGTTATCGTAGTGTTAGCCATAGAACAAACCGTACTTTTGCTCAATATCTACGAGTATATTTAAGACAGGTAGAGAGGGTAGACCTGCAACACGAAATACATCGTACTATGGCCGACCTGTTAAAAGATGCGTGCTTGACACTAAGAGAGCATTTTTTTAGGTTTTTAGGAAGGGGTGGGTTTTGAAATATCAGTCTATAGTTAGAAAGATAAGAGCATGGTTACATTAGAATCTTTCTTGGGTTATGCTTCAAGGTTTGAAATTAATTTATTTCAGATGTTATGTCCAGTACAAGAAGACCATAATGTATGGGGCACATGTATTGGTATAAAGCGCTCTTTTTTGACGGGAATACTCATAAATGAAACCCTTATTTGAATATTTTGAGCACATAGGTCTTGTAGAAAACACTATATATACTAATTTACATCTTGAGGGTACGAGTTTTTCTGATAGTCATATGTATCAATATGATACTGTATTTTTTAATATAAGAATGAATGTGGTACAAAATGTCTTCATATAAAAACCATTTTAGATTTACAAGGAGTGTAGAAAATGAAGTATTTAATACCACTAAAAAAATATTTATGCCAGAGCATACATATACATATGCGCATCCGTTAAACTATATTTTTGATGTGCTTATAAAGAAGTTCCCAAGAGTAAAGTTTGCATGAATAATTTCTATACATTTTTTGTTTGGGTGGTATATTAGAAGCTCCACTGTATGCTAAACATGCAACATATAGAGGTGGTCGCTATAGTATATACTTAACATGCGTAACATTACCCACGATTAATATCAAAGGCGTGATACATATTAGTTGCAAGGAACAGGTGGCATGATGCACTACAGAGCGGTGTTTGATTATACTGGGTCATTAGAAAACCATGTGGCTTTTGCCTTGGTAGCACTTAATATAAACCCAAAATGGTTATGTAGCACAAGACAAGTAAAAGAGGCGTTGGTTACTTGGTATCATGGGGAATTAATTAAGGTATGAATGAGCATTATAGACATTTTTGCATTAGTGGTCATTTAGAATATCCATTATACGAGAAATACACGTGCAACAATGACTATTACCTGAGTTGTGCCGCTAAGGCATCGGTGAGGATTAAAGAATATATTTGTTAAGAAATAGGATAAAATATATAACTATGAATAGATTATGTTTACAGAGAGCATATCACATTGGTCCGATGGATGCAGACCGCATAGGTGGTCGCCTATGGCGTGAAGACATGTCCGAATTTCTCCTGTCTCGTGGATGTATCCCATTAAACCCATATGAAAAACCTATGCATTCGGTCAGTAATAATGGCCTTGAGGATGACGAAAGTTTTGAAATGATGTGTCAGGCTAGAGATAAGGAAGATTATGATACTCTAGCTAAATTGATTAATCCAATACGACATGTAGACCTACGAATGGTTGACCATGCCGATTTTATTATCTGCAATCTAGACTACGATAAGAAGCCAACAGGTACATTTGATGAAATTTTTACCGCAGAAAGACAAAAAAAGCCGATTTTGCTACACTGTCCGCAAGGTAAGAAAAACATATCTTTTTGGCTCTTTGACGTAATTCCTCACGAGTGGATGTTTGATTCGTGGGACGAGATGAAAGAATATCTTGTTCATATAGATACTGCGTCCGATGAAGAAATCGACGATAAAGGCAGGTGGATTTTCTTCGATATGGAACCAGTAGTTACAGACATACTTAAACGTAGAAAAAAACGAGAACAAGGTTGGCAACAATTTCCTGAAGTCAAAAATATGTTTGAAGACTTTAATATGGCAGACGAAAGAGATTTGGATTATTAGTATGCACACAAAAGTTGGACCATTAAACAGAGTGCCTAAAATTCCAAAAAGCGTATCTGATAAGTGTTATAACTATATTAGTTTTGAACTAACAGAAACAGTTGAGCGTATTATTTTCCATAGGTTAGTATTAGACGTTCATAGAAACGAATTGCCGTGTGATTTATATGGGTAAAACCGCACTAAGAAATGTTGAACTAGCCGTATATAACGAGATAGAGCAAAAACTATCCTCAAGTGTGCTAGATGATATTGAGTTCTTTTGTCTATTCTCTCCGTTTTATATAGAAGATACGTTAACCTGTATATATGCCCAAATAGTAAACATAAGATGATAACAGTAAGTCATAGAATAGAAATTATACCCGATGCTAAATATCAATTGGGCCACAAAGCATTTATTCAACTACATGATATAGAATGTAAAATTGAGAGGATACTTTTTACCACATTAGTACTAGGTCTTCAAATGAACGAGCTAGCAAACTCTAGGAAATACCTATGATTTTAGACCACATTTTCTTTCTGGTAGTGTGTAATATCCTATATGGATAAATACCCTTATCAGGAGAAAGTTTTATGATAGGCACAAAAATAGGTAAAGGCACTGTCATAGCAGAAGCCAAAAGACCCGAACATATTAAAAGTAAACATAAATTTTGGAAGGTTGAATGTGAGTGTAGAACAATTTGTTTGGTTCCTAGTTCTAGTATTAGAGGCAATAAATGGAAAAGCTGCGGCTGTCTTCATGAGCCCAATTTAATAGGCAAACAATTTCATGATGGAAAAGTAATACAACTTTTAGAGCCGGATGGGAAAGGGAACAGGGTTTGGTTATTAGAATGCAAATGTGGAAAACAATATAAAGCTATTACTAATAGTTTAACACAAAACAATACTAAAGGATGTGGATGTAGAAATTATAGAGAAGGAAATAAGCATCCCAACTTTAAAGGTGTAGGAGATTTAACAGGAGAATATTGGGGTAAATTAAAAAAAAGGTGCTAAAAGTCGAAACTTAGATTTTAAAATTACCAAGGAATATGCGTGGGAATTATTTATACAACAAAAAAAGAAATGTATTCTTTCTAATTTAGATATCCATTTTGGTAGGTATAAAGAAACTAATAGTCAAACTGCTTCTCTCGATAGAATAGATAATTCTAAAGGATATGTTAAGGGTAATGTACAATGGGTTCATAAATACATAAATAGAATGAAATGGACTCATTCTCAACAAGACTTTATCAAAATGTGTGAAGAGGTTGCCAACCACCATAAGAATACAATTAGTTATACTTTGGACCATTTGGCTTTTAGGACAGAAAATCGTAATGAGTCAGTAGAATTATTATCTAAATTATTTGATTATAGTGTACAAGAAGAGTTTTTGCCATTTGCCGATAGTAGTAATAAAGATAATATAGATATTACATGTGCGGCCTTGTCACCACCAGTTGATAGTAATATGCCAGAGATATTTGTATCATCAGGCAATTGGAGGTCTATAGTTGGAGATTGGGTAAAAAACCGTAAGGATGTAGGCGGGATACATCATATAGCAGTAAAGATACCCGCAGGAACTATAGAAGAAATAATGGAACAATGGAAACAATATGATATTGAGTTTACTACAGAAAAACCAATTGTGTGCGAAGAAGATGACGATGGATTGCGTCAGATATTTACAAAAGAAATCCCACAATTAGGGAACTTAATTATAGAAATTATTGAACGGGGCGAACATGGGTTTTGTTCATCGTCTGTTGCGAAACTAATGGAGAGTACTAAGAAATGAGCGTACTTACAGAAGCGTTGGGTATTAAGGGGTTTTATACGGAAATCAAACCATCTCCTATTCACGGTATGGGGGTGTTTGCCCTTCGTAAGTTGTATAAGGGAGATATTGGTGTGGTGGAAGGTTACTTAATGCCTTCCCAAATGGCAACTGTACATTCAGTATACATTGATGAGGATACGGTGTTAGAGCCATATCCGCCATATAGGTTTTTGAATCATGATGCTGTTAATTATAATGCGGAGTTAATTGTAGACCCGGACGAAGGTGTGTGGATAGCACTTACTAGAGATATAGAGCCGGGGGAAGAAATCACTATTCATTATGGAGAGGACTGGGACAATGCCGAGTATTAAAACATTACAATCAGAACTAGACAGGGCGGTTCGTAAAGAGTTTCAAAGAAACCCGGATGCAGCACAAGCTTATCTTGTGTTACAGCTAGAGTACTCCGATGAACTTCTTCAAGAAGGAGAAGAATATCTTCGTGCGAAGGATTTTACTGTAGATAGAGATGGTCATAGCTTTCGTATTGGTTTTCCACAGAAGGTTTAGAGTCTGATTTTTATGAATACACGTAAGAGATTTTTTAGAGATTGTTATATACTAGGACATGGTAATATAGTCAATAAAGCTTGGAGTACATGTAATAAAATATTTGATTCTCGCCCTTATCTAGAACCCTAGCGAACAATTATTTCTTATGTGCATCCAAATCCTGATTTTAATTCTGAAATAACAAATATTAGAGTAGCAATTGTGCCATAGAGATATAAGATGAACAGAATAATCAATGCATTTTCTATATTTCCATATGTAAGACAAACATGGATAAATGTATATACATTACATATTCATACTTCTGCATTTAATGGGGTAGTAAGATTTTTATGTCCAAATCCTAGGCCAGCATTGAGAAGAACTACAACAGGGAACATGATTAGAACTATACGATAATGACCCTCTTCATGAAAATATGGGCTAATGCCCGACCATATATTCCTGACCATGAGAAGGTCAAATTCTGTAAAGATATTATTGAGGCATTTGAGGCACACGACGTAGAGATTAGCTATGAATCCGCACAACAAGGATGGTGGGAAGTAGCTATAGCTTTGGAGGAATTAGATAATGCATAGTGCTAGAGATATGTTGAATGGATTTGAAAATATTTATCAAGCAAGGTGGGATGATAATTTTTTAGTGGGCGTTGCCAACACAGAAGCACACAGTATAACTATTG
>Ga0180437_10003893_pt1 | contig 21746 bp, 19 predicted proteins | sample SS_ome_4_FD_132410 | JGI IMG/M metagenome (GOLD analysis project Ga0180437, IMG submission 132410) | Hypersaline lake sediment archaeal communities from the Salton Sea, California, USA - SS_3_D_1 metaG | ecosystem: Environmental > Aquatic > Non-marine Saline and Alkaline > Hypersaline >...
ACAAATTCATAGTCCATGCAGACTCTCCTAACCTCGTTCGCCGATTCTCCAGTTGCCCAGAATCGACCACGGGGAGTGCGTTGTCTCAGTGCTGGGTGTCGATTTGAATTCTGGCCGGGTGTGTTCGAATACCGCAGCGGCGGTTAACGCAGCACGTAAGTACTCGTTTTTATCGTTCTCCTTCCAGTCTGACAAGTTGTTTTCGATAAAATCCGTCGTTGTCTTTCCGGACATAAAATCGGGTACGCCCATGACGTCCTTGAGATACGGAATTGTGGTTTTGATGCCCATCACGACGTAGTCTTTCAACGCCTGTGTCATGCGCTTTCTGGCGGTTTCTCTATCCTCTCCCCATGCGATGAGTTTGGCCAGGATGGGATCGTAGTACATCGATACATCGCATCCTGAATAGATCCCCGAATCCACCCGGATGCCGGGTCCTTCCGGATTTTTCATGAAATGGATGGTTCCCAGAGAGGGTAAGAACCGGTTGGCAGGGTCTTCCGCATAAATTCGGCACTCGATGGCATGACCCCGCTGGAAAAGATCCTCCTGCCGGATGGTCAGCTTTTCACCAGAGGCAATCCGAATTTGCCATTTCACCAGGTCCAACCCTGTGATCATTTCGGTGATGGGATGCTCGACCTGTATGCGTGCGTTGACTTCTAGGAAATAGAAGTTCTTTTGCGGGTCCAGGAGGAATTCGACGGTTCCTGCATTGGTATATCCTGTGGCACGTACGACCTCGACGGCTGTCCTCCCCATACGTTCTCGCAATTCGGGATCAACGGCTGTGGATGGCGTTTCTTCGATGATTTTCTGATGCCGACGCTGGATGGAGCATTCCCGCTCGAAGGCATGCACGACGCTTCCATGCAGATCGGCCAGCACTTGAAATTCGATATGCCGCGGTTGTTCGATACATTTTTCGAGATACACCGAATCGTCCCCGAATGCCGATTTTGCTTCCCGCCGGCCCGCTTCGATGGCGCTTTTGAGTTCCTTGGAATTGCGTACGATCCGCATGCCTTTCCCGCCACCTCCTGCGGACGCTTTAATCATCACCGGAAAACCGATCCTGGCTGCTTCTTTCTGGAACGTATCGATGTCCGATACCACGGATTTCATGCCCGGGATAATGGGCACATCGAACTTCGATAGCGTTTTACGGGAAGCGACCTTATCGCCCACGAGTTTCATGGCCTTGGCACTCGGCCCGATGAATACGATGCCTTCTTTCTCACACCGCGCCGCAAAACGATGGTTCTCCGCTAAAAAACCGTATCCCGGATGGATGGCTTCGGCACCCACCTTTTTCGCGGCATCGATGATGCGATCCATATTCAGATAGCTTTCCAGGGGTGGGGCTTCCCCAATGCACACGGCTTCGTCGGCCAGTTGGACATGCAGATTCCGACGATCCACATCCGAATAAACAGCAACGGACCGTATGCCCATCTCCCGGCATGCCCGTATCACACGAACAGCGATCTCCCCTCGATTGGCAATCAGTATTTTCTTAAACATTCGACTCCGTCATCTCTACGTCTGATCATTCAAGTCACGATTCAATACGCCAGGATGGTTTCCTTTTTTCTAGAAATGCGTTCATGCCCTCCTGGCCTTCTTTGCTGATTCTGAGTTTCGCAATCCCGTCGGCCGTGTATGATTTTGCCTCTTCCAGTCGCATGCCCGGTACATTCTCCAGAAGTTTCTTACATACGGCCATCGCTTCCGGGCCATTTTTCAGAAAACGATCTTTCCAGCCATCGACGGCCGCATCCAGTTCATCCAACGGAACCACAACATTCACCAAACCCGCAAAGAGGGCCCTCTGGGCGTCGATTCGTTCACCCGAGAGGAAAAACTCCCGGCATTTGGACTCGCCTGCCCGCTTAATCACGTAGGGAGAAATGCAGGCCGGAACAAGACCCAGCTTCACTTCGCTTAAACTGAACACGGCCTTTTCCTGCGCAATGACGATATCACATGCTGAAACCAGTCCCATGCCTCCCCCGATGGCCGCACCGTTCACTCGGGCGATGGTCGGCTGGGGAAGTGTATACAGCCGGTGCATACATTCGGAAACCCGATTCGAATCTTCGAGGTTCTCTTCGTATGAGTAGTTGATCATCTTCTTCATCCAGTGGAGATCGGCCCCGGCACAGAAGGATTTGCCGTTTCCCGTGAGAATCACGACGCGAATCTGTCCTTTGCGATCCTGCAGGTCCTGGAATACCTCGATCAGTTCGGTGAGCATGGTATCATTGAATGCATTGTGTATCTCCGGCCGGTTCAGCGTGACCCGTGCGATGCATTCATCCATCTCGTAAAGAATCGTCTCCAAAAAACCTCCTCTGATTTCAATATTCGCGCATGTCTGCTCTGACGTGGAAACGGGATGTCTCATCAAGGACGTATTTTTTCAAAACGGAGATTTCGTACCCGACCGTTGGATACACGCAAGCCCATTATTCTATCGTTCTCATCCCTGATGAAGCGCATATTCCTCATCCACCATTGCTCATTCGTAAAATGATCCCTCACAGTGGGGGTCATGTTTCCATCTCCATGACGTCGATGTTGGGTCATGAGCTGGTCATTTTCTACAACAACAGAATAGGTTGTACCCAATTCTTCGCTGACATAATCGCCTACATAGTCCAGCATTTCATCATGGGACGGTGTAAAGGCTTCAACGCGTGTTGCTGCTCGTTCACGATACGTGAGTTTCGTAATATTCCCCTTCTCGTCACGCTGAAAAATGATTCGTATTCCATTTGGCTCCGTGTTGAATGCCGTATCCGAAAGAGCGATCATCCTCCTACTGGGACCATTGCCGTCCCGAATCGTCAGGTGATCATCTTCGCGGGCCACTGTGAGTAATCGCCACGGATCGAATTGGAACGTGCCGGTATAGTCATCTAAAAGGGCTGAATCGACGGTTACCGTCTTTTCTGTCGCCTCCGACGGTTCTTCTTGGGATTCATCCGGTACCAACAGATCGGCCAGAAAGAGATCGGCGACTCGATAGGCCATGCCACTGGGATTAAAACCACCCAGATTGCTCAGGATGGCTACAGAGAATTTCTGGTCTGGAAACCGGACCAGAAAGGTACGGAAACCCGCATCACCTCCACTGTGAGCCACTGTTCTGAGTCCATGATAGGTTCCGATGCCCTGGCCGAAGGCATAGCCCAGTGTATCGCCACTGTTGAGTACGGCCCGCTCTTCCATTTGTTCAATTATATCCTTGCCACCGACAGTGCCATCCTCAAAATTCAAAGCCCATTTTGCCAAGTCTTCGACCGTAGTAAACAGACTGGTGGCGCCTACGTTGGCATAACTTAATACACTCTTCCTGAACCCGCCTCCCTCACGTGTATTATACGAGTACGCTCTGTTGGGAACGATCAGCTCATGATCAGCATGAAAGTGAGTATGCGTCATGCCCAACGGTTTAAAGATGTTCTCTGCCGTCCACTCCGGGAACGATCTTTCCGTGACCCGTGCTACGATCTCTGCGAGGAGTGTGTAACCCGTGTTGCAATACACCATTTCGTCGCCCGGATTGAAATTGAGCTCCTTCTGATGTGCAATAAGGGTCAGGATATGCTCTTTTGTGATGACATCATCGAGCCGCCATCCGGCCATGGCCAGGAGGTTCCACTGATCCCGGAGTCCGCTCGTGTGATGAATCAAATGCCGTATTGTGATGGTGTGTCCAAAATCAGCCAGTTCAGGTATGTATTTTCGGATATCATCATCCAAGCAGAGGTGCCCTTGATGCGCCAGCATCGTCACAGCGAAGGCCGTGAACTGCTTTGACACCGAGGCTACATGAAAAATGGTAGACGGCGTGATGGGAACTCCGTATTCCAGTTGAGCGCACCCGTATCCGTGTTTATATACGATGTGACCATCTCGAACCACGGCCAATGAGGCTCCGGGTGAGTCCGGCCGATCCCAAATGGTGAACAGTTGATCGACTTTTCCCTCGATGGTCGTTGCACAAGGCTGAATACGTATGATTCTGATTTCATAGTTTCCAGGCTCGGCATCTGAATTCAGTGGCGTGACATCGATTCGATAAAAACCCGAAGCATCCGCCACCAACGATACAGGCTCCGGTCCAAATCTGCCATTGGGGCTGTCAATCTCTTCTATCTGCTTTCCGTTTGGATCGTAAATCCTCACGACGACATCGATCCCTTGCTGATCGACAACACCGAACATAAACAGGTTTGCTTCGACGGCTACATTATACGAGTGGATATCGCTTCCTGAGATGACCTTTTGTAACGATTGACCGAGCTTGAGTTCAGGAATATCGGTTTGACCAAATGCCGACATTGCAGTAAACAATCCGACAAAAATAAATCGAAGACATGAAAATGATAGCCGTTTCATCATTGTTTTTCCTAAAAATTTTTTCACATTAACAAGAATAGAAATAAATCGATCATCGTGAACACTCATACCGATATGATCTTTTATAATATATGTATCTACGCTAGTTGCTCATTAAGAGTTTTAATTTTACCCATAGCTCATGATTCGAGATTCTGGGTCTGATTACATCCTGAATACACCGTACTGTTGATCCGGCACGGGCGCATTCAGCGACATGGAGATTCCCAGAGCCAGGGCATTCCGCGTGTCCAGAGGATCCAAAATACCATCATCCCAGATGCGGGCCGTTGAATAGTAGGCACTGGCTTCCTGCTCATAACGCTCGATGACCGGCTTTTTAAACGCTTTCTGTTCCTCCTTGGTCATCGATTTACCCTGCTTTTTGAGCCCGGCCATCTTGACGGTGAGCAGCACATCGGCGGCCTGTTCTCCCCCCATCACGCAAATTCGGCTGTTGGGCCACATCCAAAGGAGACGCGGATCGTAACCGCGTCCGCACATCGCATAATTACCGGCTCCGTAAGACCCTCCTACGATAACTGTGAATTTGGGCACCTGGGCATTGGCTACGGCATGGACGAGTTTGGCCCCGTCTTTGGCGATTCCACCGTGTTCGTACTGCTTACCCACGATGAAACCCGTGATATTCTGCAGGAATACCAGGGGAATCTTCCTCATCGTGCAGAGCTCGATGAAATGGGCTCCTTTCAGGCTCGATTCCGAGAATAACACCCCGTTGTTGGCCAGAATCCCCACAGGATATCCCATGATTCTCGCAAAACCGCATACCAATGTCAGGCCGTACAACTCTTTAAACTCTTGAAAACGGCTTCCATCGACTATGCGGGCGATGAGTTCTCGGATATCGTAAGGCTTACGTAAATTTTTATGGACGATGCCGTAGATTTCCTCAGGGTTATAGTACGGGTCTTCGGGCTCCGAAATATCCAGCTTGAATTTATTCGGTCGTTCCAGGCATTCCACGATGTTGCGAGTGATCTGGAGCGCGTGCTCATCGTTCTGGGCATAGTGATCGGATACACCCGATATCCGGCAGTGAACGTCTGCACCGCCCAGTTCTTCGTCTGTCACCACTTCGCCCGTAGCCGCTTTCACCAAGGGCGGGCCGCCGATAAAAATAGTCCCCTGCTGTTTCACGATCACCGTTTCATCGCTCATGGCCGGTACATAGGCACCACCGGCCGTACACGAGCCCATGACCACGGAAATCTGAGGTATTCCCATGGCGGACAGGTTTGCCTGATTGGAAAAAATCCGGCCAAAGTGATCTTTATCCGGAAACGTGCCCGCCTGATGCGGCAGAAAAATGCCTCCCGAATCCACGAGATAGATGCAGGGCAATCGATTCATCTTGGCAATTTCCTGTGCGCGGACATGTTTTTTTATCGTCATGGGGAAATAGGTACCGCCTTTCACCGTCGCATCGTTGGCGATGACGAGCACCTCCCTGCCATGGACAACACCCACGCCCGTGATGATACCCGCAGCAGGCGCCTGACTGTCGTACATGTCAAAAGCGGCCAGGGGATTGAATTCCAGGAACGGCGTATTCCGATCGAATAGCTTGTCGAGTCGCTCCCGGGCCGATAGCTTCCCGCGGGCTTTATGTTTCTCATGGGCTTTGGGCGGACCGCCTTGCTTGGCCTGTTCCAGCCGCTCTTTGTGCTCCTCGACCAGACGGATCATGCATTCGCGGTTTTCTTTAAACTCAGCACTTTTTATCGATATTTTCGATTCGATTCTGTACACGCGAAATCCCTTTATTTATGCATGGCATGCGTCATATTCGTGGTTATCCATCTCATCTATCGAATAAGGCAATCCTTTGATGTCAGCGCATGAGAATCATCGGCTTGGTCATTCGTTCCGATTCTGTGAGCATGCGTAAGAAATACAGACCACTGGAAAGCGTTGTGGACGTATGATCGGTTCCATTCCAGATAAGATGATGCGTACCCGGTTCGTATACCCGGTCCGTGAGCTCATAAACAGACTGTCCAAGAAGGTTAAATATTTCAATAGTCACATGGGCGGTCACAGGAACACGAAAGACAATCGTTGTGCTCGAATTGAACGGATTGGGATAATTCTGTAAGAGGGAAAAGGCTGTGGGGATCTCGATATATCCCAGATCCACGCCCCCTGGATTATAAATGCCTATTCCAGCTGCGGTTGCGATCCAAAGATTATTCCGGGTATCAACCTCGATGGAAAACACGATATTAGCGGGTAGTCCAGAATTTGAGATGTTGTAAATCGACCATTCGTCGCCGTTGAATTGAAGAACGCCTTGTTCGCTGGTTCCAACCCATAGATTGCCTTGTTCATCGATTTTGAGGGCCCGCATGCGCGTAAAAGGTAACGGCGAATTATTCATGTCGTATGTCTGCCACTGGGAACCGTCAAATCGACTTAACGCTGCGTATGTTCCAATCCAAATATGATCCGCCGAATCTACGATAACATCATAGATCGTATTGGACGGTATGTCAGAATTCGACGTGTCATGGACGGTCCAGTCCATTCCGTCGTAATGAGAGAGCCCGGCGTCGATGGTCCCGATCCAGAGATTATTCTGAGAATCTCGGGTCAGCGTGGAGACCTTCCGACTGGGCAATCCCGAGTTTTGATCATCGTAAACAATCCAACTGGAGCCATCGTATTCCACCAGGCCATGTGAAGTGCCTATCCAGAGATAACCTCTTGCGTCCAAAAGTAAATCTGAGATGACATTCGAAGGAAGACTCAAATTTTCAACGTTGTATATCTCCCAATCTACCCCGTCGAATTTTACCAGTCCCATACCCGTAGCCATCCAAACAGAGCCGACATCGTCCACAATAACTTTCGTGACTACATTTTGAGGGAGTCCAGAATTTCTAGACGTATATGTTATCCAATCCGAACCCGACAGCTCCGCTACGCCGCCTTGTGTCCCTGCCCACACGGTTTCTTCCCCCTGTACGGCAATCGTGTAAACGACATTACTGGGCAGACCGGAACTGGCCGTGTAATACACGTCCCAGTTCGCGCCGTCGAACTTCATCAAACCGCTGGGAGTACCCAACCATATAATGCCATTGCCGTTGACATCCACGACGACCGTGTTGATCCAATCAGAGATCATTTCTGAATTTTGTTTATCATAATGTGTCCAATGCAATCCGTCGAATTGGGTCAATCCAGCAGATGTCCCCATCCAGAGATTGCCCCGATCATCCTTGGCCAGCGAATGGATTTGTCTTCCTAAGGCTGATTGATTGTACACAGTCAATTGTGCACCATTGAATTTAGCCAACTCATAATCGCCCGTGAATACATTCACGATAACGATCCAAACGTTCCCTTCGGAATCGATAAGCAGATGATCGATATTCTGATATTCTAAAACCCTGTATACAGTCCACCGGGTTCCGTTAAACATCGACAGACTGCCGTCGCCAATCCATGTCTCATAGGTACCGACCCAGATATTCCCAGCATTGTCTACAGTCAGAGCACTGATTTTTTCATCGGGAATACCCGAATTCTGCGGTGTATAAGTTGTCCAATCCACGCCGTCATACTTCACCAAACCCTGCAGTGTCCCGATCCAGATGTTTCCCGATTCATCGGAAACAAGGGATCGGATGCTGTTGTCCAGCAGAGAAGAGTTCGAGACTGTATACAGCGTCCAATCCACACCGTTAAATTTTGCCAAACCGACCTCTGTTCCGATCCAGAGGTGACCATTCGAATCGATGGTGAGGGCCGTGATGAGATTATCGGGAAGCCCAGAATTCGTTTTGTCATAAAAAACCAGATTTCCGTCGGATTTTCTCATTTTCACGAGTCCCGTGCTTCCCAGCCAGAGGTGTTCCCCTGCATCCGCGATGGTCGAGACAAATCTGGAAGCCAGGAATGTGATCCATTCCGACTTTTTTGCATTCACCGTCATCGAAGAAGCGAGAATCACAAGCACAGTAATCCTCGAAAGACGGATTTTATCAAGAAGACGGATCATGATTTTCCATATAAGGGTCATGATGGACCTACCGCATGGGTTGTCCTAAACCGGAATACATTTGTACCCATAACCGATCACACCGGCCTCACCCTCCGCCTGAATCCGTCGGAATTCGAGTTTGACTGGCATACCAATCTGGATTTTGTCGAAGTCACAATCGACAATTTGAGCCGTTAACCGACCGCCTCCTTCCAATTCGACAACACCCATGGCATAGGGCGCCTCATCCTTGAATTGGCTGGGAGGGACCCGGATGATGGTGTATGTTAGCACTTTGCCATTCCGGCTTAAGACCATGTCATCAAACGTCTTGGAGCCGCATGCTGAACAGATCAATCGTGGCGGAAAGAAGATTTTACCGCACTTCTTACATTTGGCCGCTTGATAACGGTATCTTTGTGGCATTTCCCGCCACAGTCTCGGTGCAATCATTTATACAACCTCCAGTATGTGAACGACGGCACTTCCCCCGCTACCACCCATGTTCTGCGTTAAGCCGACACGGGCATCCTCCACCTGTCTCTTCCCCGCCTCGCCCCTGAGTTGGTGTACAATCTCGCAGATCTGAGCTACGCCCGTAGCTCCCACAGGATGCCCTTTGGATTTAAGCCCCCCGCTAACATTCACAGGAATTTTACCGTCGAATCGCGTTTCTCCGCTCTCCACCAGAGCCCCTCCCTTACCCTTCTTCGCGAAACCAAGCGCTTCGGTGATACAAATTTCGGCGATGGTAAAGCAGTCGTGCACTTCGGCCAAATCCATGTCTTCCGGTTTTTTACCCGCCATCTTGTAGGCCATTTCAGCCGCCTTCACCGTTGAATTCAGCACTGTCAGATCGTCCCGGGCATGCAGGGCGATCGCGTCTGTCGCCTGTCCTGAACCAATCACTTTAACGGGCGGCTTCTTTGCCAGTTTTTTAGCCATGTCGAGGGGGTAGAGTATGGCAGCAGCAGCACCGTCGGTGATGGGTGAACAATCGAGAATGCGCAACGGATCGGCAATCATGACCGACTTTAATACTTGTTCGACGGTCACTTTCATCGGAAACTGGGCCAGGGGATTCATCGATCCGTGGTCATGATTTTTCACGGCTACCATGGCAAGCTGTTCCCGCGTCGTTCCATGCTCGTGCATATGCCTGTGAGCCATCATCGCATACAGACCGGGAAATGTAATTCCGTTGAATCCCTCGTATTCCTGGTCCGCCGCCGTACCCAGGGCGTATGTTGCTTCATCGCCGCCCACATCGGTCATTTTCTCGACACCTCCGACGAGCACGATATCGCTGATTCCTGAGGCGACTTCGATGAATCCTATGCGCATGGCTGCGCCTCCAGAGGCACAGGCCGTTTCCACCCGGGTTGCCGGAATGGGTGTTACACCCAGATAATCCGCCAGCAGCGACCCGATGTGTTCCTGTCCGACGAACAAGCCGCTGGACATACATCCCACATACATGCTATCGATGCGGTCTACGCCGGCATCGTCAATGGCCAGTAAGGCCGATTCTACAAAAATATCCCGCAATGATTTTTCCCACAATTCTCCCCACTTCTGCATCCCTACCCCTATAACGGCCACGTCTCTCATGAAACCTCCAAACTTTATGGTAAAACCAAATTCTTATTTTGTCTTATAACGTTGTTTTTCGTCGAACATATCCATGACTTTTACACGACTTTTGAATACGGCAGAATGAGATACACCGTCGGGTATGAAATAGGCATCGCCTTTCTTGTACAGTTTCGTTTCACCCCCGATGGTCAGACTCATTTCGCCATCCAAGACGACACCGAATTGGGCAGCATGGCTGTGTTCTGTGACCTCACCGATGGGATCGATATCCATGAAGACGATCTGTTGATGCTCCCCCTGAAGTAGCCAACCTTTGACTCCCGGGAACGGAATGTCCGCCTGGGGCAGACTCGTGATCATGTCAGGATAATCCAACATGGTTCATACCTCCACTTATCTTGCGTGTCCAATTTTTTGGATGAAACGCTGTACCGTGGATGTGACCTCATCCGCATCCATGATTGCGGAAATGACAGCCACACCATCGGCACCCGCTGCGATAACATCACCGCAGTTTTCAGGCGTTATGCCGCCGATGCCGACCATCGGTTTTCGCGTTAACGACCGGATTGTTTTGATGAGCTCGAGTCCGCCGACTTTCGCTTTTTCTTTGGAGTTCGTCCGGTAGACAGCCCCGACTCCGAGATAGTCCGCATCTTCCATCGTCGCCAGTTCCCCGGTGTCGTGCACGGAACCGCCCAGGATCGTATGCCCCCCCACGAGAGCACGAGCCGCGTCCATGGGCAGGTCATCCTGACCCAGATGCACACCGTCGGCTCCCACGGCCATGGCAATATCCACCCGGTCGTTGATGATGAGCGGTATGCGGTGTGCTGACGTGACATCACGGAGCACGGACGCTTCCGTATAAAACGATCGGCTCTGGGAAATCTTATTACGATACTGGATGATGGTTGCGCCTCCGCGTATGATCTGCTCAGCGAGTTGCTGTATGGGTCTGTCTCTCAGCCATGCCCTGTCTATGATGGCGACCAGAGACCAATCCAGTTCCTGGTTGCGGCATCTGGCATCCACGTCGTCATTTCCCTATTCGCTGGAGAATGAGCTTTGCCACGCGTTCGCCGCTGAGGAGCATGCCCCCGAAAATGGGCCCCATGCGTGGTCCTCCATAAACAGCACCTACACACATGCCTGCCACGTATACGTTGGGAAAGACTTCGTCGGCCTTTTCCACGACAAACCGTTCACCGTCCTCGGCAAACATGGAACGTTCTCCTATAACGCCCTTGGTTTTGGTCTTTAACGGGCCCACTTTCTTTTCGATAATACTGACCACCTCGGCCGGATGGCCCGTCGCGTCGATGACAAACTGTGTCTCGATGGTAATGGGATCGACGTGAAGCTGCGACATTTCAATCGGACTGCTGATGATGACCAGACCGCATACTTTACCGCCCTTGGCCACCACATCCTCCACACTGATCAGGTTGAATATCTCGGCACCGGCATTTTTAGCTGCGACAATCAATTTTGCGACACTCTCCACAGAATCGGCCGTGTAATAGTCGTCGTTGAACTTTTTGGCCTCGATTCCGCATGCATCCAGGATTCGTTTCGCATGTTCCTGTACTACAATGACGTTGTAGCCATTGCCTCCCCCCCACATACCACCGCCGATGCTGAGTTTTCGTTCGAAGAGTGCCGTCTTCACACCGTTCTCAGCCAGCACCTTGGCAGCCACCAAACCGGCGGGACCGCCGCCCACGATGGCCACATCCAGTTCCAGGCAGCGAAGAAACCGATCCGTGTACGTGCGAATGATCGCTTCTGTCACCTTTATTTCTCTGATGGGCATTTCACAATCCTCCGGAATCGGGTCTCAATCGGCCTTTTTAATCTTGCCACGGAACTTGGCATACGTACCATAATCCACATACCGAATCCCGGTCTCCAGCTGTTCCCGTGTTTTAGGGGCATTGTCTCTGACACGGTCAATCTTTTCCGTCACCGTCCAGATGAAGGAATCGCTCCCTGCACCCGATCCGTAGGATACCATCAGGATTTTGTCACCCGGCTTGGCGATATCCAGCGTTGCCGTGAGACCCATGGGCGAAGATCCGGAGTACGTATTCCCCAGCGTGGGCGAGAGCCAGCCGGGCTCGATCTGTTCTTTTTCGAAACCCAGCATCTTGCCGACACGCATGGGGAATTTACCGTTGGGCTGATGAAAAACGGCATAATTAAAGTCATCGGCCTTCATACCTGCACGCTCCATGATGCCCTGGGCAGAACCCAGCACGTGTTTGAAATAGGCCGGCTCTCCTGTAAACCGGCTGGCATGCCTGGGATAATACTGGTATTCCCGGCGCCAGAAATCCGGCGTGTCGGTCATAAAGGAATACGTATATTCGCACTCAGCGATGAGATCCTCGGCCCCCATGATGAAGGATGCAGACCCTGCCGCAGCCGAATACTCCAAAGCATCGCCCGGCGCACCCTGGGATGTATCGCCTCCGATGGCCAGGGCGTACGCCATCTCTCCGGCCTTGACCAGAGAAAGGGTGACGAACATCGCCTCGGAACCGGCTTTGCAGGCGAACTCGTAATCGGCGCAGTGAATGTCCGGCGTGGCTCCGATAGCCTCTGCCACGACCGTACCCGACGGCTTGACGGCGTAGGGATGGGATTCGGAACCCACATACACGGCGCCGATGTCTTTCGGATTCACATCACAGCGCTTCAGAGCGTGTCGTGTGGCTTCAACGGACATGGTGATGGTATCCTCATCCGGGGCAGGAACCGATTTTTCCCGAAGCATCAGGCCGCGTTTGTAACTCTCGGCGTCGGCACCCCACACCTTGGCAATCTCTTCTACTTTGATGCGGTGCTTGGGCACGTAGGCTCCGTAACCCACGATACCCACTGGATGTTGTTCACACAAATTAAACCTCCTATTTGACGATATGACGTGCGATAATCATTTTTTGTATTTCCGATGTTCCTTCATAAATGGGGATGACACGTGCATCCCGGTAGAGTTTTTCGATGTCTGAGAAGTCCCCTACATACCCATACCCCCCATGAATCTGAACGGCCCGGTCGGCCACGAAATTCACCATGTCCGATGCGAACAGCTTGGCCTGCGCCGATTCTTTTCCGAAAGGCTCACCCTTATCCATCAAAGTGGCGGCTTTGTACGTCAACAGCCGTGCCGCCTCGAGGTGGGTAGACATTTCTGCCAGCATTTCCTGAATGGAAGCCAGTTTTGCGATGGGGCCGCCGAAAGCTTCTCGCTTTTTGGAAAAGTCAACGGCTCTGTTCAGGCATGCCTGACCCAAGCCCACGGCCTGGGCAGCAATGACCACTCGAGAGTAGTCGAGGGATTTCATGGCGATCTTGAAACCCTGGCCTACCTCCCCGATCAGATTTTGTCTGGGAACACGACTCCCCTGGAATTGGAGTCGAGCCGTTGTCGATCCGCGTAGACCCATTTTATCCTTCAGGATGTCTCGGGTCAAGCCTTCTAGTTGATCCGCCTCCACAATGAGGGCCGATAGCTGGGCATCTTCTCCTTTTTGATGCGTGGTGCAGATCAGGATGATGATGTCGGCGACGTCTCCGCTGGAAATAAAGACTTTCTCACCGTTGACGATTAATGCTTCATCTTGGATCAGGGCCGTGGTTCGAAGGCTCATGGCATCGGAGCCCGCGCCTGGCTCTGTCAAGGCAAAGGCACCGATGGATTCTCCTTTAATCATCGGTGTTAAATACCGATGTTTCTGCTCATCTGTTCCAAAAAGTTCAATGGGCGTGATGGCTAAATTACCGATGGAGAGGATGAAGGCCACCGAAGCGTCAAAGGTGGAAAGCGTTTCTATGAGTGTGGCGTATTCCAGCCATGTTTTACCCTTTCCTCCCCATTCTGGCGACGTCGTAAAGCCCAAAAACCCGGCATCTGCCATTTTTCGGTACAGCTCCACAGGAAAGCGCGGAGGTTGTTTGTCGAGTTTCTGAGAAAGGGGAGCGATATGCTCCTTCCCGAACGCTCCGGCGTATTCCCGGACTTCATCCTGCACGGGCAAAACGTTGTAGATATGCGCTCTATGCATCCTGTGCACCGATGGTTTCTCGAATGTAATCGACGATGTCCTGTGTGGGTGCGCCTGGCCCGAATATGCGTCCCACGCCCTCTTTGTTCAATGATTGAATATCCTCTTGCGGAATGATGCCACCGCCAAACAAAAGCCTGTCTCCGATGCCTCTTTCCTCCATCAGGGATTTGACCATGGGAAAAAGTGTCATATGAGCACCCGACAGAATCGAGAGTCCGATGGCGTCCACGTCTTCCTGGAGAGCAGTCTCTACAATCATCTCCGGAGTTTGATGAAGTCCCGTGTAGATGACCTCCATGCCGGCATCCCGCAAGGCACGAGCCACAACCTTGGCTCCCCGATCATGACCGTCCAGACCCGGTTTGGCAACGAGTATTCTCAGTTTTTTCGCCATCTTAAACTCCTACCAATAGATGGGAGGCTCTCTGTATTCACCGAAGACCTCCTTCAATACACCGGCAATTTCGCCCAGGGTGGCGTAAGCCCGCGTCGCTTCCAGAATAGGAACCATGATGTTTTCGTTGCCCTGACAGGCGTTCCGCAAGTCGTCCAGGGCACGCGTAACCTTGGGATTATCTCTTTTCGACCGAAGCTCGGCCAGGCGCCGGCATTGATTTTTTTCCACTTGTGGATCGATTTTCAAAAGGGGAATTTCAAGCTTCTCACCCTCGAGGGTGTAATCGTTCACACCGACGATGATACGTTTTTTATGTTCGATGGATTGTTGGTATCGAAAGGCTGCCTCGGCGATTTCTTTCTGGGGATAACCGACTTCGATGGCCTTGACGATACCTCCCAGTTTCTCGATTTTTTTAAAATAGTCGTAGGCTTTTGCTTCGATTTTTTTCGTCAGGGATTCCACGAAATACGAACCGGCCAGGGGATCGATGGTGTTGGCCACGCCCGATTCATGAGCGATGAGCTGCTGTGTGCGCAGGGCAATGAGCGCCGCCTTCTCCGAAGGCAGGGCCAGTGTCTCATCCATGGAATTCGTATGCAGGCTTTGTGTACCGCCCAACACAGCGGCCAGGGCCTGCCAGCCCACGCGTACGATGTTGTTTTCCGGCTGCTGAGCCGTCAGGGTACAGCCGGCCGTCTGCGTATGAAACCGCATCAGCCAGGATCGAGGATTCTTCGCCTTGTACGTGTTTTTCATTTCTCTGGCCCAGATTCGGCGCGCGGCACGATACTTGGCAATTTCCTCGAAAAAGTCGATATGAGAATTGAAGAAGAACGAAAGCCGGGGAGCAAAGTCGTCCACATTCATACCTGCATCGATTCCGGCCTGCACGTAGGCGAATCCATCGGCCAGGGTAAAGGCTAGTTCCTGGGCCGCAGTCGATCCGGCCTCGCGGATATGGTAACCCGAGATGGAAATGGTATTCCATTTGGGCACGTGCTTCGACCCGTATTCCATGGTATTCACTGTGATGCGCATGGAAGGTTCAGGAGGCACGAGCCAGGATTTTTGAGCGATATACTCCTTGAGGATATCGTTCTGAATGGTGCCCCGAAGTTTCGTGGATTCCACACCCTGCTTCTCTGCCGTCACGATATAGAAGGCCCATAGAATGGCAGCCGGCCCGTTGATGGTCATGGACGTGGAGACTTTATCCAGGGGAATCCCTTCGAAAAGACGCTCCATGTCCTCCAAAGAAGAAATGGCCACACCGCATTTTCCCACCTCTCCGCAGGACATGGGGTCGTCGGAATCCCTTCCGTAGAGTGTGGGAAAATCAAAGGCCACAGAAAGACCCGTCTGACCGTGATCCAGGAGATACTTGTACCGGGTATTCGTGTCTTCCGCACTCCCGAATCCCGAGAACATGCGCATCGTCCACAGTCGGCCCCGGTACATGTTCTCGTACACACCCCGCGTGAACGGGAACGTTCCTGGGAATCCGAGATCTTCCGTGTAGTCCAAACCGTCCATATCGTCCGGCGTGTACAGTATTTCCACCGGCTCTCCAGAAACGGTTTCGAACGAAACGTCTCTCGAATCGCATTGCGCCACTTGCTTCTTCCACGCTTCCTTTGCTGATTTCAGTTCGTCGTCCATGTGTTAAATCCTATCGTTAGTATCCGCACAAACTCATAAAAAATAGAGAGGAATGTTGATGTCTGATAGTGTTTTTAACTTTGTGCTCGTGATCTATTCGACGATCTCTACGTTCAGATGATAATCCCATTGATCGAAGTACAGGTTCCCCCCTCGCCATTCGACTTCGCCCCTCTGAAAATCCACGGTCTCGCTCCTGGAATGTATCTTTGCCGGGTAGAACGGCTTGGAAAAATCATCGTTCACGACCCATCGATACGCATTGGTATTTCCCAGGCAGAACCACTTCACGCGCTCGTCGTCGGAATCCTGGATGCCAAGATCTTGATCCACGAGAAGCCATCCGTAAGGCTCCAGGTAGATTTCGCACCAATCGTGCAGGTTGACCGCGCCCGGAGGCAGCCACCATCCAGACTGCCAATGCGTGGGAATACCGTTCAATCGGGCCATTGTAAGGAACATAAGCGCCTGCATACCGCAGTCGCCGTGCTTGTTCTCGTACACGTACATGGGAATATTCCGCATCGTCGAATACTCCCTGGCGCCTGCCCAGGGAGACCATTCATCGATCCACTGGAATATTTTTTTTGCTTTAAGATATGGATTCGTTTCGTTACCCACGATTTCCTGGGACACCTTCTTCAGCTCGGGTGTGAATACGACATGCGGAGGTTTCTCGGACGTGTATGTTTTATACCAGTCTGAATCCGTATCGTATGGCTGTATGCTCTTGGGGTCGATAGGTTGATACTGGGAATACGTCTTAAACGCAAAGCGGACCTGAAAGACCGTGGGTTTTCCGGGTACGGCCTTTTTCTCCAGGTAGATCGAGCGCTGAAGGTAGGCGTCGTTTTCTGATATTATATGTTCCCGGGGATCGGAATCGAAAAATTGAATATCGACCTGCCTGGGATTCCCCTCCCTGGGGTATGGAAGCCAGGCACGAATGACCTCTCCGCCTGGCACGGCATCGGCGTCTACCGTCAGAGTGTACGTCATATTGAACCGCCGGGGCTTGACGAATGATTTATTCAACGTCGCGGCAGCCTGGACGATCTGTTTGGCGTCTTGGATAAACGAGTACTCGGGATTTTCGACCTGTCCGTGCTTTTCTTCGTAGGCTTTTTTAATAGCCTTGAGTTCACGATTGATACGGAACAGATTGGGGACGGCCCGGTAGAAATACCATTTTTTCCCGTCGATGGTTTTGTACTCTAATGATTTTTCTTCTTCCCATTTGCGTATGTTTTCATCGGTGACGTCGGGCACGTACGTACGGATGTATTCGAGGACATCCTCTTTTGTTTTGGTGAAATCCTTACGGATACGGTCGAGACGTTCGATCTCGAATTCCAGGACCAGCCGGTCGGTGGGATTCATCCCTGGATTGTCCGCAATGGCCTTCCGCATCTTCGCCTGAACCTTGGTGTACTGGCCTGCTTCGATCAACGGATTGTATTCTTCTAAAACATCCTGCCCAAAAGCAGGTATCGTCGATAATCCTAAGAGAAATAGGACGATCAGAACACACTTTCTATTCGATGTCATATTGTACCCCGTTAAATTTGTAGAATCATGAATGTTGTTGGTGATGATTCAACCAGTGCTCCCAGATTTCCTGAGAAGCGAATGTCGGACTCTTTCTTCCAGACAAAACCTCGGCGATGAGGCTCTGGAGCAACTCCTGAATGCCCGTCTCGTTCCACAGGGCCTGAGAATATCGGCTTTCAACCAGGGCCACGATGGTCGACCGTATATTCTCTTCCCGATGCATGGTCAGGAGATCGTGTTCTTCAAGAAAGGCATGGTGCTCCTGGATGTACCGACACAACGTATTGATGCCGATATCCTCAATGGCCACTGTTTTGATGACGCGGGCATGCCAATCCTTGTTCTCCGGGCGCATTTCCAGCATCATCTCGATTTCACCCATCATCCGGTCGGCACCGTCCCGGTCGGATTTATTCACGACAAAAATATCCCCAATCTCCATCAGCCCCGCTTTCATGGCCTGAATCCCGTCGCCCGATTCTGGAACGAGGACGATAAGGGTCGTCTGTGCCGTCTGCGCCACGTCCAGCTCGGCCTGCCCCACGCCGATGGTCTCGATGAGGATGACATCCTTGCCGAATGCGTCCAGAAGGTCGCAAACTTCCTTGGTCTTGGTGGCAAGCCCGCCCAGACTCCCCCGTGTGGCCATACTGCGGATGAACACATCGGGATCGCAGAACAGACTGGACATCCGAATCCGGTCGCCCAGGATGGCGCCACCGCTAAAGGGGGATGTGGGGTCTACGGCGATGATGGCCACCGTCTTTCCCTCTTTCCGAAAGCGGATGGCCAACTTCTCCACGATGGTGCTCTTTCCCGCTCCGGGCGGACCGGTGATGCCGATGCGATGGGCCTTTCCCACATCGGCGTAAACAGCACTAAAAAGTTCAGCGGCATCGGAAGAATCATTCTCGATTTTCGAGATGATCCGTGCACACGCCGCCCTGTCTCCGGATTTAAATTGTGTTAACAAATCCTCAGAAATCGATGCCCTCCCTGCTCTGTATCCCCTGCTGGTACGGATGCTTGATTTCCAGCACTTCACTGACAAGGTTGGCCCGTTTCACGACCTCGGGATGCGCGTATCGTCCCGTCAGGATCAGTTCCACGCTGTCGGGCTTCGTATCCATGAGATTCAGAATACGCTCCAGCGAAATCAGGCCGTAATCGACGGCGACGTTTATTTCGTCCAGAATCAGCATATCGAGCTTGCCGTTCTTCAAGGCTTCTTCGGCCATTTGCAAGCCTTCTTCTGCCAGACGAAGATCCTCCTCCGAAGGTTCGCCTTTCTTGACAAACGTGGGCAATCCAGACTGGATGAGTTGGAAGTTGGGAATGGATTCAGACATGCGTACTTCGCCATAATCGGGATCGCCCTTCATGAAGCAGATCATCGTGACCCGCCAGCCGTGCCCGCACGCCCGTAATGCCAGACCCAAGGCAGCCGTAGTCTTTCCCTTTCCCGGCCCGGTGTAGACGTGTATCAGCCTTTTGCTTTCATGAGAATCAGGTGACACGATCGTTTCCCCTCAACGGATTGGGGCCCATCGATTGTATGGCTTGTGTGAATTCGCTGACGATCTCGGCAAATCGTGCCCCCTCCGACGCAGAAATCCATTCCAGACGCAAACGATCCGGCTCGATGCCGAACTGACTCAATAGTTTTTTTGTCAATTGTACGCGTCTCTGAGCTTTGTAATTACCGGTCTGGTAATGGCAGTCCCCTGGATGACACCCGCCGATGAGAACGCCGTCGATACCCCCTAAGAATGCCTTGAGGATGAAGGTCGGATCCATACGCCCCGTACACATCAGCCGGATGATACGTATATTTGCCGGGTATTTCATCCTAGATGTCCCAGCCAGATCCGCGCCTGCATACGTACACCAGTTGCACGCAAACCCGATTATTCGGGGCGACCAGGTGTCATTGTTCTTATCATGTGATGAAGTCTTATCGCCGTTTTGAGTATCATCCATCCGTCTATCCTATCCTGCGCTTATTCTTCCTCAAAGATCAGTTCGGAAAGGGATTCCAACTGCGCAAAAATCTGATGATCCGTATAATGCCTGATGGCGATGGCCCCTGTGGGACAGGCGCCTCCGCAGGACCCGCATCCTTTGCACTGCGTGCTGTTCACGGTCATGACGCCCTTTTCTTCATCGAAAACCGTGGCCTTGTAGGCACATACGGTCTCACAGACCCGGCATCCACAGCACAAGTCTTCGTCCACCTGGGCGACGATGGGTTCAACGAATACTTTACCCTGAACCATGGGTACCAGAGCCGATGATGCGGCCGCCTTGGCTTGAGCAACGGTGTCGGGGATGTCTTTGGGTCCTTGACAGCATCCGGCGAGAAATACGCCGTCGGATGCCGTGTCCACGGGGCGCAGTTTGGGGTGCGCTTCCATCAGAAATCCATCGGTGGTACAGGAAAGCTTGAGCAGTTTGCTCATGGCCTCGGCTCCGGAGCCGGGCTCGAGACCGGTAGAAAGCACCACCACGTCGGTCTCCAGTTCGACGGTTTTGCCCAGGAATGTATCTTCCGAACGTACGATGAGTCCGTCGCTTTTTTTATATATTTCAGAGCCGATGGCTCGTCGGAATATCACACCCTCGGAGCGTACACGATCGTAAAATTCCTCAAAACCTTTTCCGAAACACCGCAGATCCATGTAGAGTATGGTCACCTGGGCATCGGGTATTTTCTCTTTGATCAGATGGGCCTGCTTGATGGCATACATGCAGCAAACGCGCGAGCACCATTCGTTGCCCAGGTTTTTATCCCTGGAACCGACGCATTGGATAAAAACAAACCTCTTGGGCTGTTTTCCATCGATGATGATGTGTCCTGTCGTGGGCCCGGACGCGGATACCAGACGCTCGAATTCCAATCCAGTGATGACATTCGTATAATTCGCATAGGCCAGTTCGGGTTTCCTGCTGGCATCAAACGGTTCAAATCCCGTGGCAACGAGAATTATGCCGACGTCGAGTTCGACGTCTTCGTCTTTCATCGAAAAATCGATGGCATCGGTCGGACAGACGTCCTGGCACTCCGGCGATTTTCCGCACTTGTCCCGTGTCAGGAAAAGACAGGTATCCGAATCCACGGTATACTTGAGCGGCACTGCCTGGGGAAAGGGCACATAGATAGCCGAGCGTTTTCCCATGCCTACGTCGAATTCAGACTCGATGCGATCTTTCATCCGGCAGTGCTCTGCACAGAGTCCGCAGCCCGTGCATTTATCCAAATCCACGTACCGGGCTTTCTTCTTCACAGTAACTTTGAAATTGCCCACGAATCCATCGACGTTAGTCACTTCTGAGTATGTCATCAGCTGAATACGGGGATGATTGCCCACATCCACCATCTTGGGCGTCAGGATACAGGCCGAACAGTCCAGCGTGGGAAAGGTTTTATCCAGCTGGGCCATGTGGCCGCCGATGGAAGGCTCTTTCTCCACCAGATACACCTGGAATCCGGCATCGGCAATATCCAGGGCAGCCTGAATACCTGCAATACCGCCACCGATGACCAGTGCGGCGGGTGTTACGGGCACCTCCTGAATTTTCAGGGGTTCCAGCAGGCTAACGCGGGATAGGGAACTCCTGACCAGATCGATGGCCTTGGCCGTCGCCGCATCGACATCCGCATGCACCCAGGAACACTGTTCCCGAATGTTGGTCATTTCCAAGCAGTATGCATTCACGCCCTCGGATTCGCAGGTTTTTCGGAAGGTCATCTCGTGCATACGGGGTGAACAGGCAGCGACGACGATACGATCCAAACCATGCTCTTTGATGTCCTTCCGGATCAGGTCCTGTCCGGGATCGGAGCACATGTACGCATACGTTCTTGCAATTGCGACAGAAGGATGCTTTTCTGCCGCTTTTTTGACGCGTTCAACATCCACGGATGATGAGATATTCACCCCACAATGGCATATATAAACACCAATCTTGGCCATATCAACCCTTCAATTCCTTGAGTTTTTCACTCAGTGCGGGAACCACTTTAAACAGATCGCCGACAATTCCGTAG
>Ga0180437_10003895_pt1 | contig 21744 bp, 15 predicted proteins | sample SS_ome_4_FD_132410 | JGI IMG/M metagenome (GOLD analysis project Ga0180437, IMG submission 132410) | Hypersaline lake sediment archaeal communities from the Salton Sea, California, USA - SS_3_D_1 metaG | ecosystem: Environmental > Aquatic > Non-marine Saline and Alkaline > Hypersaline >...
GCTGTGGGATCCCATCGTTAGAGAGATCACGCGAGTCAAGCGCAACCAGTCTTTTGCCGACCCCTCCACATTGACGCTCGAAGAGGCAGACGCTCTTGGAGCGCTGTTCTTCACGCCGCGCAGGAAGGGTAAGTTGGCCAGAGGTGTAGGAAGGCTGCTCTTTGGTAACCCGCAAAACATCTCCGTAAGCCCCAACAACTTCTGTACTTCTCGTGCCGGCCTGGTCTTCTACCCGAGCGAGACACAGGGGATTCGTACTGAAGAGATGCTGCTCAACGTCAGCGGCAGTAACTACTACTTCGACGTCAACTTGGTGGCGGCGGATGTAGGAGCTTCGTACAACATAGATCCCAACGAACTGGTGTCGGTAGCCAACCTCCCCTCGGTCGTCAGGGTCACCAACCTCAATCGATTCTTCGACGGGGATGACGAGGAAGACGTCGCCGAGTTCGTTCAGCGCATCGAGCAGGAGCTGGGGGAAAAGTCGCTAGTGACTCTACGAGGCATAGCGGCTAAGATTCTCGATTCTTTCCAGGAGGTCACCCGATTGAACGTGGTCGGGTTCAACGACCCCGAGATGCAGCGAGACGTCATCAAGGGTGGGGGATTGGGGGGCGTACTAGCCGCTGGTACTTCCGGCAGTTCCGTCTCTGATACCGAGGCGAAGGTCAATACTCGTCGCTTCTACACCAGCGAAGTCGACTTCACTAGCTTGATCGACGACTCCGGAACCTACGTTCTGACGATCCTAGGAGCTTTTGGAACGGCTGTCACAGCCAAAGACATCGAGGTTCTCAGGGTCATCGACTCTTCTACCGTAGACCTCGTAGATCAGGACCTCACCCTCGGCCTTACCGGGCTCAGCTGGACGTTGCGGAAGCGTGAGCTTACGATCAGCGACATTCCTGGAGGGATCTTGTTCCCCGACGGCCCGAATGGGACGGTTACCATCCCTGATGACGAGGTGCACGTGGGTGGGATGTACGACGTGCACACCAGAACCCGCAGCTTCGAGGAAGCAACGCTGATCGTCGATAACGTGACGGATGACAGTCCCTTGCTCGACGGTACGCAGTTGACCGCTCCGACGACTAGCACCGTGCAGCTGAACGAGTTGGCGCTTGGGACGGACTATGAAGAAGGTGATACGACGTACGAGGCTCTGGAGGCAGCCGTAACGGAGGCGTACAGTCTTCAGATTCAAAGCGGGCCCAACGCAGGTACGTACAGAGTGCTGTCCGTTACCCACTCTTCTGGTTCCCCTGTGGTGCTCGGCGTGACACCGGTGTTGGCTGCTACCAGCGCCATCGATACACAGTGGCGTTTGTTTGATGCCATCGACATCAACCTTATCGAACCCAAGGAGACCCGAGTGACTGGGGATGACCTGGTTACGGTACAGGGGAGTGATGTCGTCACCACGTCGAGTGGTACGGACTTGGATTCATTCGGCGTATCCGAAGGCGACGTTCTGCGTATTACGGAGGGGGTAGAGGCGGGGGACTACACCATCGTCGCCGACCCCATTACCCCCAGTACTCTACGCATCGACCGTGGGTTTCCTAGGTCGTTGTCGGGGACGTCGTATACCATCTTCCGCCCTAACGATGACACGCTGCTCCCCCCGCTAGTGCGCATCAAGAGCATAGAGCTGCTCGACTCCTCGAGCCAACCGCAGGGGTCGTACGTCCCCTACGCCAAGCCGGTGGATGTACAGTCTCGTGCCTTTCAGAACCCCGCTCGCGGCGTAAAGCACTCCTTCACTGATACTCGTCTAGGGCTTCTCAGCAAAGAGTTTACGACCGTTGACGTAGGAACCGGAGGGACGTTAGAGGTGTACGTTGGTGGGCTGAGCCCCGCCAAGAAGACGGTCACGCTGACCATTACCGGCACTGTAACGCTCGCTCAGGTGATTGCTGACCTCAATACGCTGCTACAAGCAGCTACTACCTTCCCTGAGATGGTAGTACAGGTGGGTACCAATCGATTTGGGATCCGCCCAACGGGCAACGGTTTCATTGCCGTTGTTGGCGGGACGGTCATGACGGCTCTGTTTGGGAGCAACGAGCTTCGTACTACGGCTGACGTACGCAGTGCGGAGGTGGAGGCTCAGAGTGGGTGGCAGAATCTCGATCCAGTCATTGACACCGATAGCGGTCTCGACGTACTGCAGGTGATCGATGGAGGAAATATCGGGTTCTACGGAGGTCCTTTCCTCATCTCGTTGAACCTAAGCAGCCTTCCCGATTTCTCCGGTACTACGCTTTCTACGGCTCTCATCCGATCTGAAGATTCCGAGGCGCTCATAGACGGCAGTGCTACGTACTTCTCTCCCGAAGTTCGGCGACAGGCAGCAATAGGTGCGCGCTCTATCGGTTCGGTGCGCGTCTACTTCCTCGAGCCCACTACGTTCGAGGCTACGGCTGATACGGTCTTCACGCTGGACACGGGAGAGTCCGGAGACGCCAACTTCATCCCTGATCCCACACTTAGCCATCAGATTCTTCCTGCGCTGCCTGACGGGACCAGTTCATCTGAGGGGGATAGCTCCAATGGCTCCGATGTGTTCACCGATGCGACAGTAGACTTTCAACTGTCTGGCGTTCTGCCTGGGGACGTGCTGGAGATCGAGTACTTCCCACTCGAGGGTACGAAAGTTCTGTCCAACCCTGTCGACAACCTAGTGAGCAAGACCTTCGTCTTCTCTTTGGACGGAGGGGTTGATCAGACGCTGACCTTCATTCGAGATGATGTCTCTCTAAACTCCGATCAGGTGAGTAGGGCAGGCGTTGCTGCTCAGATCAATGCCAAGGCAGGCAGGGATATTTGTGAAGTCACCGCGCTCAATATCCTGAAGTTCAGTACGGACGTGTCTCTCATCATTCGTGCTGAGGGTACGTCCAACGACCTCATACTCGACGAGATCTCTGGGTATACTCCAGTTACGAAGTTCAGTGAGCAGGACACGAGTAATACGTCTCCGCACGCTGGGCAATACGACGTTCTGTCCGTCTCTGGTTCCGTGTTAACTCTCACGGAGAACGTCGTGGAGTCTACTTCTTCGTGGGGCTCGAGCATTTCCTCGCAGACCTACAAGGTCTACCGAAGCGGCATCCAACGAATTACTGCTACTGAGATGGCGGAGAACGAGGGGGATGCCGACCTCTACTACTTCGACGTAGAGCTCGTCAGTGAGGGCACTGGAGACTTTTGGAACATCGATTCGGATCAGCAGCTTACGGTCACGGGGTACAAGTCCGACGGTTACTACCTGACTACGGACGACTCGAATACGACCTTCAGTGATGCCGAAGTTCCTCGACTAGTCATCTCCCGAACCATCTTGGAGCAGGGAGTCGATGACGATCCGCAGAACGCCACACAGGTTACGGGGCAGAACATCCAGGTAACGTATGAACGAGCTCCGTCCATTACCAACATTCAGAACTTCATAGCGTCGGAAACCGAGAGGGTGGTGTGTGCCAACCCGCTGTCTCGCCACCTCGTCCCCTACTTCGTGCGATTCGACTTGACGTACACTGGGGGCTCGAAGGAGAGTGTCGTCACGCCTGACGTGGAAAAGTACATCAGGAACCTCTACCCGAACGACACGTTGGATGCCAGCGACGTTCAAAAGATCCCTATGGACCGAGGAGCGAACTACGTACAGAATCCATTGGACTTGATCGCCGTGGTGCACAGGGTCGACAGAACTATCTGGGTAGAGCGCTCAAGGGATCGTTTGTCTACTAGTCGACTGAGTGCGTTCATCCCAGATGTCCTCAACATCACGAGGAACCTGACATGAGCTTGTTACGGTGTCTCGAACGTGGGGGCGTAGTCTCCGGTTTCCACAATGATTCCCGTATGCGGGTTGAAGCTGCATTGGCATTCTTGACACTGCAGGCCGGCGCGCGGCAGCGGTTCACCCTGGACCCATGTGGCTTTCCCGAGATCGCACTTGACGAGGTTGTCCGACCCGCAAGAAGGACAGGAGAATTGTCGGTAAAAGGCTTCGTTTTTTATGGCCTCGCCTGCGAGGACGTCGGTGTGCCCCTCGATGGCTTTCAGTACTAGCTCGGGGTCCATCTTCTTGTAGACAGGCATGTAGAGAGGTTATCAGATGACAGTACAAGCACTACTGAAATTCACTCAGGGAGCCACGGTTGGTGGGGACGGGCATGCTTTGGTTGTGGATGCTGGTACGTCCGTTACCATTGCCAACTCGGACAACACCGACGTCGTCAACTGGACCATCGAGCTTCTCTACGCGGAATCTCCTAGTGCCTTTGCCGTCCCTCCTGGTGTTCCCGTGGTCATGGCTTCGGGGAGTAACGGCATCCCGACGACGACCATTACCCCCGACGTGCCCGGATCGTACCGAATCCGCTTGACGGTCAACGATGGGGCCAGTGACGAGGACGTCGACATCCGCAACATGATCGTGGCGCTCCCCAATGGGCTGCTCATGCCTCCGGATCAACGAGATCCCGAGCCCATTGATGGGAAGCCAGACGAGCTGAACGTAGCCGGTCAGTTGTACTCGTGGGTGGGCACTGATACGTACAAGTTCATCAACGAAGCAATGCGTCAGATCGACAAGTTGACGGATGCGCCCATCAGTCCGACCACCTTAGCGGCGAATACCAACGACTACAATCCTACTGGGTTCGATGATGCCGGTCAGGTACGACTTGAGGCCAGTGCGGGTGTGAACGTTACCGGCTTGATCGCTAGCGTGAACCTCAAGACCAAGTTGTTCGTGAACAAGGGGAGCAGTAACGACATCACATTCAAGAACGAGGACAGCAACTCTTCAGCTGATAACAGGATTCTTACCCCAGGTGGGGTAGACCTGGTATTGGGTCCTGGGAGCACCGCTGTTGCTTGGTACGACGATGCATCTTCCCGCTGGCGCGTGCTGACGGTTGCCTCTCACGCTTCATCGCACATCAAGGACGGAGCTGACGAGATCGATGGGGACAAGGTAGACGTCGATTGGGCTCCAGTGATCTGGATAGCAGATACGTCCATTGCAGAGGCTACGGACGCTGCGCACCTAGCCGCCATCCTGTCTGGCGCGGAAAGACACGACTCGGAAAGCGAGCTCTACTCTCTGTTCGACTACGTGTGGGACGCAGATTACGGGTGTAACGTAGTTAGTGGAGATTGCTCTGCGTGGTACAGCCGAAAGGGAGGAGGAAGGTTCACCACTCCCGGTAACGCCCCCGCGTACAACGCTACCGGGTTGAACAGCCTACCAGCCATTCAGTTCGACTCTGGTAGTTCCGAGTCCATGCGCTACGACTCCGTCGCCAGTAACTACGCGCATTCTACCAACGCTGAAGCCATCGTATGTATGGCATTCCACTTCAAGAAGTCGAGTACCGCTTTGGGGTCACTAGCCTTCCTGAATGATGGAACGCTAGATCCTCGAAGCGGCGTTCTGCTGGATACCGAAGTGTACTGTCAGGTGGAGGACGACGTTGGGACGACGAGGATTCAGAGCACCTCTGGTACCAGCGGAGATACCAACGAGCACACGCTGCTGTACTTCTACGGCGTTCAGAGCGGTAGTCAGTACGCTACGCAGCTTTTGTGGATGGATGGCGCAGTCAAGTCTTTGTCCAGTAGCGCTAGCAACCCCGGGGCTTCGACGTACACGGCGTTCGAGCTCGGTGCTCGCGTGTCGGCTGCGTACCTGAGTGGGGTCATCAGGCGCGTAGCGATCGGTAAGGTTGAGGGCAGTCTCGCACTAGCCAAGGCCATTCACAAGGCGTGGTACGGACGGTGAGCTACGGAGGAGTATTCGGCGGGTCTTTTGGTGGTGGGTCTGCCTACCCGACTACCCCTACTGCGCCTTCTACGGGCACGTGGGACATCTTCGCCATTGACCCTAGTGCGATCGAGAGCCTCGATGCACTGCCGGAATCCATCCTCATAGACCCCGGAGGTGCGTTCTCCTCAGGTCCAGGTTACTTCACGATGTGCAGCGGGGGTGTTTACGACACCGGTACCGCTCAAATCATCATGGACGTGCCCGTCACCGAGAGCTTTACAGCCGAGTGGACGTTCACGCCAAATAGCCTGCCAGACGACTTCGGTAACGTTGCAGAAGACCACCTGTATCTGGGCGCATTCAGTGCGGCCAGCAACATGGCGGGCGTCTTCATATCAAAGGTCGGAATCGCCTTTACGGGATCCATTCTTTACTCCGGCGGCGTAATCATTCCGGGGTATTCGCTTGCTACGATCCCTGGAAGCAGCGTCTACGTCACTGAGGGTGTTCGTACTACCGTACGCATCATAGTAGACGACGTTCTTGGCCTGACATATCTCTACGTTACTCGAGCAGACGTCATCCCTTACACGGGCCATGTTCTGGTCGGCATCTTTCCGGTCTTGAGTACGGCTGAGGCTAGCCCGCCCCCCGCTCAAGATCAGGTAGTGACCAGCGTACGCGGGCTCAATGGTCAGGTGTGCTGTTCCTTGCACGAGTGGAATCTGAGTTCTCGTGTTCTCATCAGCGACATTGCTCCAGTGGCGGATGCTGGAGAAGATCAGGCATCGCAGGCGTGCTCCATTATCAGACTAGACGGGTCTGCTAGCTACGATCTCGAGGGGAAAGAGCTTTCGTACGAGTGGCGTCTAGTCGATGCGCCTCTTGGGAGCATCTTCGCCTTCGAGGGGTTTGATGGTGCGACCACGCCTGATACACCCCCTACGGGGTATACGAACATCTTCTACTCGACTGAGCTGGGGGCTGAGCACGCGTCCAGTCCCATTGCCGTGGGGGATGTTCTGGTGGTCGGTGGTGTTGCGTACACCATCTCCGCAGTTCTTGGTGGGCCCTTCAGGGTTCAGGTAGCGCAGTATCAAATCCCCGATAGTCTGTCTGGAGCTCCGTTCAAGATCCTCAGACAGCAAGGGATCAGCGGTCCTACGTTGGTCAATCCGGGCTTCTACCCCGACAAGACCGGCTTCTTTCTGTTCGACCTCATGGTCTATGACGGACGGAACTACAGCACACCTACTGGGCTGAACCGCGCAAAGGTCCTCATCAACGTCGTCGAATCCCCGCTGCCTCGAGGGGTTACGCACGACGCTAGTTTCATCTTCGACAACTTGATGAGTTTCTGGAGCCTGGTCGAAGACAAGGACAAGATCGGCACTCTGTGGACTGGTATGTCCGAGGTCGTGGCTTCCGAGCTCTACACGCTCTGGCAGTATGAATACAACAAGAGCCATAGGGACATTCAGCGCACCATCAATCGAAGGTGGCTGCACTACGACTTGATGCTTCCGGAGCCCATTCCCGACCTTACGCGGCTCAGGTATACCTGGGGAGGGATCTCGTCGGATGTCATGAGCGCCTCTGGGGTAGCCGGCTTGGCTGGGGGCACTATTGAGGTCTCTAGCCCCCTCCTAGACGAGCCAGTCGTCATCGAGTTCAAGCAGCAGGGCACGGTTACTCCCGAAAAGATCGCTTTGGAGCTTCAGAATCGGCTGCAGTCGCAGGTCGACTCACGATTCTCAGTCGTGCTTCTCGAAGATCTCGGAAGTGGCGACATTACTCTGCGTGTGGACGCCCCTCTAAGCTTCACGTTCACGAGCGATTCCACGTCTACCGTATTCACCTACCCCAAGCGCAATGGCATGCCTACGGGAACGGGGGGGTCTAGAGAGGACGACAATGTCTACAAGGTGGGCGTGTCGCTTCAAGACGTCGACATCGCCGAGAACGATTACTTGGTGGTCGACGGTGTTGCCCATCGCATTCAGAAGATCACGAGTGATCCTGCCGACGACTTCGCCTTCCAGCGAGTCGTCGTCAAAGACACTCTTCCAGATCCCAGTTCTGCCAGCTGGACGATCTCGGGCTTCGTCAAGTCTGGCTTGATCAACTTCTATGCGGGGTTGGTCGATGACCAGGATGTGGTGGAGTTCGAGGTGGTGGGGCAGACCACGGGTGCAAACCCCAATGAGCAGGAGCGTCGGTTCGTTACGACGACGGCTTTGGGGGCATGTGCGGGGCAGGTGAGCCGACTCGCCATCGATACGGATGAGTTGGTTCAGCAGCTGACGGATGAGAGCTCCAAGATCCGTATGTCTCGTGTGATTCGACGGCACTACGTACCCGTCGACGAGCGCGTAGTGGACGTACCCATCCTTCAAGAGAGGATCGTTCTGGAGACGGATGAGGATCGACAAGCAGCTCTCCGTCGGAACATGGACTTCTTCATAGAGGAGGTTCGTGGGCGTAATGCCATACGATTCGCTGCTGGGTTCTCCGGTGATCTAGGCGATGTGTGGGAGGGAGATCGACCCCCTGACAGGTTATGGGCTGAGTACACCTACTTAGACAACAGCGAGAACATCGAGAACAACTTCGGCAAGGTCGTTGGGCTGACGAGAGATCAGGCGGAGGTACTGGGAGTCGACTACGTTAGTGCCGTTCGGGGCCTTTGGTACGTCCTCTTCAATGGACCGTCAGTACGTAGGCTGCGAATTGGTGTGCAGATTCACTTAGGACTGCCCTTCGCCGAAGAGACGGGAGTCATCGAAGAGATCCGAGACGACTTCCTTAGCGGGCAAGCTCGTATCCTCATCCGTGACACGGCCAATCCGGAGATCGTGAGGTCGTATACCTATCCGAGCTCTCTGGGTTTGGAGGTCAACCCTGAGACCAATGCGGTCTATGCGGTAGGCGACGAGGTCGAAGAGTTCTCGCCGTTGGTGGAGGGAGCAGAGATCGTCGACTACGTCAAAGACCCAACGTGGTTCGAGGGCATACTGAACCAGGGGGTCTTCTACGAAGTCCAGAAGTTCCACACATTCTTGGTTCGTGTGGACAAGGAAGCATTCAGCCTCGATGCGCTAGTAGCCGCACAGGACTTCGTAGAGCGCGTCAAGCCTAAGTACATCGACTCGTTGTACTTCGTGGTGCTGGATCTCAACGAGGAGGACATCGAGCTCACCGAGGATGTCCTCAATCAGGTGACTCTATCCCTCAGTGATACGTTTTGTAATGCCCAGGGTGGGTCTACGCACTTCGACCAACCTGAGCCCGCTGGGGGTGGTTGGGAGAACGCTTTCGATACCGATGGTGACGGTAATGCGCCTCCTGTGAGTCCGGTTCTATGGGGATTCGACAAGGACTGGCTGTGTCCGAGCATGGACGTCCTTCTCCGTCTGACGGATGACTATAGTGGGAGCGAGACCCCAGAATACGACTCCGTTTTTGCCTACGACACTGGATATAGCGAGGAGATCGCCTACCAAGACACCAGTGTTACCAGTGTCCCGTTGGCCGGCGTGACACTTACTCCAACGTCGGGCAACGCCGCGGGGTTTGCGGGTATACTGTCAAAGATCAGCATTGTGTTCTTGGGAGACCCCGGCTCTGATCCCACTGACTACGAGGTCTCGGTGCAGATCAACTCCGTGCAGCAGGACGTCGAGGCGTTTACTGACGGCGTGAACACCGAGCTGATCTTCTCTACCACCGTTACGGTGTCCGCGACGGATACGGTAGATCTGATAGTTCGCCCGGCATCAGGCGCGTCGGCAAGAAGCCCCAATTGGTCCAAGGTCATCGCCGTAGTCGTCAATGAAGGCCCTGATTGGCAACACGACATGGGGTATACCCACCCCAGCTACGGTGCTGGCCCAACGACCATTCCGGCTGGTACGTATACCATCGAGCGAGTGCTGTATGCGTGACAACGTTCAGATCTACCACCGTAAGAACGGCAAGCTGGTGGAAGCCAAGAGCGCGCACAACATCATGACCCAGTATGGGCGTGAGTGGCTTACCAAGATGGTGTCGTGCACCAGCTTCTTTCCTCAAACGCCCGAAGCTGATGAGAGGCTCAAGTACTTTGGGTTGGGAATCGGCAGCACTAGGGGTGGGCCTACGGGCGACTCGACCATCGATACTGCCTACCCTGCCGGGAACGACCCTAATGCTACGTCGGGCGACGAGTACGATCCCGAGTACCCCACCGACCCCGACATCACGACATTGGAGCTTCCTGTGAGGAAGAGCGGGGGCAGTAATCCCTACCCGTCTGCAGCTGGAACCGACGTGTGGTTGTTCGGCCCACCAGAGTTCTACAACACGCACCAGACCTTGTATTCGGTGTCGTGTCACATCATTGTGGACGCTACTTCTGGTGACGTCATTTACTCGCCGTTCACTACCATGCCGCTTAGCGAGGCTGGGTTGTTCACTGACGTAGCAGATGTGAACGACGCTTACGACACGTCTCTGGTTGCCTACGTAAGCTTTGATACAATCACCATCGATGCTACTTCCGAGTTGGAGTTCATCTGGAGTCTGAGGTTCTGATGCAAATCTTCGAGGACATCGAGGTCAAGTACAACCTCTCGATCATTGCCCGTGAGAGGGGGAAGATCGTGGATCGGCGAGATGGGCACAACATCTTCGTCAACCTCGGAAGGGAGTGGATCGCGGCGTTGATCTCTCTTCAGTCGTTCAGTCCTGATACTCCTGAGAACGACTACCGTCCCAAGTACATGGGATTCGGAATTGGCGGGGCGCAGCAAGTATCGGTGAATGCGAACAGTTCTCCGATCACTCCGCCGTATTCTGGGTCCAACCTGCAAACGGATACGGATCGCACGGTCGATACTTTGGAGCGACCGGTTCGTATTTCTGGCAGCAGCTCGGCTTACCCCGGAGTGGCGGGGGATTTATGGTTGGGACAGATTCAGGCTCCTGTCTCTCATCCTCAGTCGACACAGGCGCAGTTCCGGCGATTGTTGGGGCAGGGGGAGATCAGTTATGCTCCGTTCTTGTCCGTGCCACTTAGCGAAGTGGGGCTGTTCACCAGCGACAAGAATCCCGAGGAGTACCTCAATACGCTGATCGCGTACGATACGTTCGATACTATCAGCAAGACGACCGCCGTCGAGATCGAGGTGGTCTGGACGTTCAGGTTCTAGGAGAAGCAGATGCCCTTCAAGCGATACGTCGACCCCAGTTACATGCTCCTGTCGGGAGAGGCGTTTCCTGGCACCATCAGTGGCCAGGCATACGCCCGGTTGAACGTTACTAGCGGAGGAACTGGTACCGGTGACGGTAGCGCTCCTGTTGATGGCGCCAAGTCTGGCGGACCCAATGCGGGTACCTACCTTGTGGCGTTCGGCGAGGACGCGTTGTCCTCTCACGCCAACAGAGCCAATCGAGTACTTGCTGAGAACTGCGACTTTCTCGATGATCTGCTGCATCTCCCGCTGCCCTACGTGACGTTTGATGCCGTTGCTGGGTCAGTTTCCAGTCACGCGCTTACGGGCATTCAGACCTACGTTGGCCCCAATGGAATGGCGAACAACCAGACCAATAGGGACAAGTTGTTCAAGATCACGGATGATCAGGACCGAGAAGTCGAGGTGGGTGGAACGCCCGTGACCGTTTCTTTGGTTCACGATGGCGCTAGCTCGAACGTCATTGGTACGGAGGCTGACGGCTTCTATAGCGGGCCCACCGTCAACTTCAGCGCTACTCTTCCGTCTGGCAGCTACCGGCTCTACTACGGCGCTCACTCGAACTTCGCCGATCATGCTCTTACCAGGACGGAGCAGTCACATGAGGAGCGTATCTTCGCTAGGAACAGTATCGCCGAGCTGAAGAAGCTGTTCGCCAGTGGCTTGGACGAGAGGTATCGGCGCTCTACGCACCTACCGAGCTCGTACAATCTCGATACGGCAGGGGACGGCGCGGTCATAGAGCGTGATGGTGCAGCTCCGGCATCTCGGGAGCAGGACGCCGCCCTCGTAACGCAGTTTTACTCAGATCCGTTCATGGCTCTGTGGAAGGCTGAGCTCAATCCAGCAGCGTACGTCTCGAGCCCGGGTACGGCGAAGGGTGGATCTACTGGGTTCCTGGGCGAGGTAAGAACGTTCCCCCCGGGGACACAGCTAGTTCGCGACTCTGGGGCGTACGGGGCCTTCGTAGCCAAGGCTCCGCAGAACCTTCCTAATGGAACAGTGACGGCGGCGCAGCTTCGTACGAAGGTTGATCCGACGCTGAATGCAACGCTCAATCCGGATGCCTTGAGTACGACTACTGCTAAGCAGACCGTAGAACTCAACGCCAGCGATTACTTCCGCAACACCAGTACTACGGCAATTGCCGCACGGCACGATTTGCTTCTCGTGACGTACCCAAGCGGGGCACAAGAGGCGTTCGTCATCGACGCCCTTCATGCGAGTAACGATCGAAGGGCAACGCTCATGACTCTTACGGGTCAGCCCGCCGACTTTGGTTCGTCGTCAATTACCGTGAAGGCGCAGTGGGTTCAGGTACCGTTCTCTGTTAGGTCGTATATCAGCTACATGGGGCCACAGTCGTTCGGGTTGAAGGTTCACAGCCCCGCTAACAACTGCATGGACCCGGATGAGATTACGCAGAGTGCCGCCGCAGGATTCTTCGCGGCGACTGTCCTAGATCATCTGGGTACGAATGGTAGTGCGTACTCGTGGCAGAACCGCAACCATCCATGTGTAGCGTTGGCTTGGGGCGGTAGAGAGCACGACAACGACGGTGAGATCAAAGGCAAGGGGTTCTTGCTGGGTGACGGTAGCGTAGAGGCGTGGGGTGGAAGACTCTACGGCGTGAACAACCCGAACCCGTGGAACGACAATGGGGCCAGCAAGAGCTTGGATTCCGCTACCGGAACACATGCGATCACTTGGGGGGCTACGATCCCGCAGGACTACTCGGGGGCTAGCAGTGACGAGTTGTTTGGTGGTGCCATCTACCTGAAGGTGACGGGTACTGGATCTACGACCGTCACGGTCACCATGGACTCGAACTACTCTCCTCAGGAGGGGGACGAGCTTTTGGTGTATGTCTACAACGAGGATGGTGCGGACGTCACCATGACGTGGACACTGTCTGCGGGCGGAGCGAAGTTTGCCAACGCACAAGACGCCAAGCCCAGTATTACGGCTGAAGACTTGACCGTTTACAAGTTCCGTGTCTTCTACAATCCGAAGGACAGCGCGTACCAGTACGTCTGCGAGAGTTGTACCGTCGTTCCCACCTGAGAGGAATCATGAGGCAGCAAGTAGTACAAGCCGAGATCTTGAAGCACGGCAAGCCGTACGTCGTTACGACTAGCGCGTCCAACAAGTCGGAGACCATCTCTTGGGAACCTACGGAACAAGGAGGTGTGCTCTTCGTAGAGTGCTCGCGTGATTCTCAAATAGTGGCGATCGACCTCGCGTCGACCGATATCTTGAGCGAGGACGGAGCAGAACTGATCGTCATCTTCAAACAGACTTCTGGGGTACTGGGCGGTACCATCGAGTGGGGCAGCCACTTCAAGTTTCGGGATGAGACGAAGAAGTTCCCTGAGTACAGCGCGTTGGCGTACACTACCTTCCGCTTCGTAGTTAGGGGAGGAGCAGTGATCATCGCTTCCGTCGAGGCTGGGTGGACTGGGAGCTCACACGACTTGGGTATTGATTGGCTCGTTGCTGCATACCCAGAAGGGCGTTCGTTCGCCAACTATACGTCCCTTGGTAACCCCGCATTCATCAAAGGAACCGGAGAGTATTACGAAGACCTCGTGATCATCGAAAGAAAGAAGGGGTCTAACTCAGACTGCAGAACCTTTCCTGGCGCAGTCAAGCTTACAGCCGACGTCAATAGTGTCGGAGTCGACGTGTGGTACGTAGATGCCAACAACGATGCAATCGTGGCTGCTGGAACGGCAACAGCGGCGACTAGGGTATCTACGGATAGTGGTGGCACGTGGGGTGCCGGCGGGTCCATCGGGTCGGGGCATATCAAGGCCATCAAGGCTCTATCCGGTGACAACTGGCTGGCTTCGGGAAACGACAGTAAGATCTGGAGGTCCACTAACAACGGTACGTCTTGGACTCAGGTGGCTACGCTGACCTTCGTTCCGGCGGGGTTCGCGTACGATGCCTGCTCTGGATACGTGCTAGCGTGGGATGTGGCGGTGTCCACCAAAACCGCCATCTCCGACGATGATGGCGCTACGTGGACTGAATACAGTACGGGAGCGCCTACCAACGTTGTTAATGTGGTGTACCACCGAGCAACCGGACATTGGGTGTTCATAGATACCAGCGCGCAGGTGCACTACAGCGCTTCCGTAACGGGGGGAGCACCGACTTCTGGTACTACACTGTCGGGTACTCCCGGCTCGATGTTGTCGACAGGGTCGGTAGTGGTGATTCCGACTACCAACTACGTGTACGTTGCTGCTGACCCCACAGGAGGCTTCGACAGGTTTGCGGTAGACAAGTCGGATGGAACGTCGTTTAGTTGGTATGCGGCTGGGATCTGGCGGGGCGGAGTGGCGTATACGTACGGCGGTACTACCAGCTCTACCCACTACGCTGCGCTCGGGGGAAATAGCCGCGCATGGCGTAGCGGCCTCGGCTTCTGGGATACGGGGACCTGGCTATGAGTGAGATTCAAGAGCACCTTCTACGAATGGGGGCGCTAGCCTTGGTCATGATGACCGTGGCGGCAACCTTCTTCACCCGTCGAATCGTCGAAGGCATATGGCCCCACCTCAAGAAGTCAGAGTCGCTGATCAAAGGAGATGAGTCCGGTGAGTCTCCTCGCGTGCGGACGCTCACGTACGACAACCCCATGGCTCGTTGGTGGAATGAGGCCATTCTGTACGCCGTCCCTCTGGTCTACGGGTTCGCTTGGTCGTTCGTCGACCTGGAGTTTCTCTACGGTAAGATCGAAGGGTACGGAGGGCGCCTGTTCTTCGCGCTCAGCTTGGCCTGGGCCAGCACCTTCTTGTGGAAGGTGATCAAGAAGGCAGTGCCGAAGCTCTTCGGCGTAACCGTAGAGTCGCCTGTTAGCGATAGAGACCTACCTCCGGAGATCTGATGACTCTTCTACTAGCCTGGGAGTGGCTCAAGAAGAACTGGATGTGGCTGCTGTTCCCGTTGGGGATCATTATCTACTTCTGGGGGCGATTGAGCGTGGATCGCGAACCACCTACTGTCGTCTCTCCTGAGCTTCAACAAGCAGGGGAGAAGGCGGAGAAGGTCAAGGAAGAGCTCGACAAGAAGATCGCCGAGGCCGGGGCTGAGAAGCAGGAGAAGCTCAAGAAGCTCAAGGTAGACCATCAAGAGAAGATCGAAAAGCTCACGGATGAACAGGCGGATGAGGTAGAGCGACTCCTGGACGACCCGGATGCGCTAAACACCTACCTGTACGAGGTGGGGAGGAGTGTGCGGAGTGACGTATGAAGAACTGTTGTGTGCGGTGAAGAAGGAGTTCCCTGGATTCCGCGTGGTTCACAAGAGAGATAGCTGGTTCATGTGGGGGCTCAGCCTACTCTTGTTCTTCAACCCACAGTTCATGACCCACTTCGTCACGACCATCGGCAATTACATGTGGGTACCAGACGTTTGGTGTGAGTGGCGTGAAGAGGTCAAGCTGGAGGTTCTTCGGCACGAGAGAGTGCATCTTCGGCAACAGAAGCGCCTCACGTTCCCCATCTACGCTCTTGTGTACCTCCTCTTCCCGCTTCCAGTCTGGTGTTGCTACGGTAGAACCTGGCTCGAGATGGAGGCGTATGAAGAATCGATGCGCGCGGTTAGCGAGTACCATGGGAGCGACGTTCTCGATACTGAGGCTTATCGGGGAATCATGGTCTATCGCTTCACTTCGGGAGAGTACGCCTGGATGATGGCAGCCAACCCCAAGTGGGTGCGTCGGTGGTACGACGAAACAGCCAAGAAAATCCAAGCGTCTCTGCCTACATAGGCCGTTCTGGTAGTCTTGTGAGGTGCCTAAAGAGTTCGCCCCCGGTATTCCGATCAGCCGTGCTGTAAGGAAGATTCCTACGGTAAAGAGGCCGCGGGTATGGGAGTACGGAGTTCATGCTCACCGCTCTGAAGGACCGGCGAAAGAACACTTCGATCTGCGTCTAGGTGATCCTCGGACAGGGCATGCCCACTCCTGGGCCATGAAGCACCTCCCCAAACCGGGCGAGAAGAGGCTAGCAGTACAGCAGCCCACACACACTCTTCCCTACATGGACTTTTCTGGGGCTATCGAGTCTGGGTACGGCAAAGGGCAGGTAGAGCTCGCACAGCGAGACAAGATGGAGGTACTCCGCGCTGGTCCGGGTGAGGTGCGGTTCAACGTCTACAGAGGTAAGGGGCAGGACGAGTTCTTGCTGAAGAAGACCAAGAACGATCAGTGGTTGGTACATAACGTCACGCCTACTAGAAAGTCCGGGCCCACCAAGAATCTCCCCTCCTCCAAACCGAAGTACAAGACAGTGGCCCCGGAGAAAATAGATGTAGATGACCCCGCTACAGAGCTGCAGGCTAAGATAGATGGAGCTCATGTCCTCTATCAGTTCAAAGGTAAAGGTACTACGCCCCGTATCTTCAGCTATCGTCCTACGAGCAGAGAAGCGGGCGTCATCGATCATACGCAGAAGTTGCCGGGGTTTGAGAAGAGGAAGACTCCGGCTGCTTTGCGCGATACCATTCTCCGTGGCGAGCTCTACGCCACTGACGAGTCAGGGAAAGCGTTACCCGCAGCACGAATAGGAGGCATACTCAATGCCAGCGTCTGGAAAAGCAGGGAAAAGCAGAAGGAAGAAGGCAAGCTCAAGCCAGTCGTCTTCGACGTCGTCCGCTACAAAGGGAAAGATGTTGCAGACCTCCCATTCAGCAAGAAGCGCAAGCTTGTCGCAGAAGCAACGCGAGCAGCTCCGTGGCTACGTCAGCCAAGAACTGCAAAAACGCCAGCAGAAAAACGGAAGCTGATCGACGATATCAAGTCCGGCAGAGAGCCTTCTACGGATGAGGGTGTAGTCGAGTGGCGCGCTGATCGTGCCGTTCCGCGTAAGAGCAAGTTCCATGAAGAGAGGGACGTGTTTCTACGAGGAGCATTTGCGGAGCAGGGGAAGAAGCGGAGCGGCACCATGGCGGGAGGCTTTGAGTACTCCTACACCAAAAATGGGCCGATCGTTGGCCGTGTGGGGACGGGCATGTCGCACGGGATGAAGAAGGACATGCTCGACAACCCCGACAAGTATGAAGGGCTGAAGGCAAGGATCATGACTCAACGTGCACCGGAGGGGTACAAGCCCCGCATGCCTGTGTTCCATTCATTCCATCTAGACCAAGACATTCCTGAGACGGCGAAGACCGCGGCGGACGTCATCAAGGAGGCCAAGATCTTGGGCGGGTTCTGGAAGGGCAAGCCCAGTGATCCGGACAAGGTGAAGTTCAAGCAGGACTTTCAGGGTCTGACCATTCATGTTGATCGTCCCAAAGGCTTTGTCATGTTTGGTAAGGACTCGAAGGGCAACGAGTGGAAGCGGACGTACAAGTACGACTACGGATTCATCCCTAAGACCTTGGGGGGTGACGACGATGGGCTGGACGTCTTCATAGGCCCCAACAAGAAGGCACCTCAGGCATTCTGGGCGGTGCAGCGTAAGGAAGACGGGTCTTTCGACGAGTACAAGATCTTCGTGGGGTTCGATAATCGAGACGAGGCGATTGCTGTCTATCGTGCGCACATCCCCAAGAAGTTCTTTGGGCGGATGATGACCATGACCGTGGAGATGATGAAGGCAATGCTCGGGACTAATCCCGAAGAGTACGTCAAGAAGGCTGCGTGGAATGGCTTCGTACGCGCTGTCATGGGAGAGCTATGATGTTCTGGAGAACTCTGATCTTTCTGTTGGTGTTCCCATCCTTCGTGCTGGCTCAGACGCCGATCAAGACCGTTCCAGAAGGAGAGGACAAGATCACTCCTCTTCCAAAGGGTGAGAGGGCTCCCTATTCGGGGCAGCTCTTTTCCCCCGATACCGCGTTGCGGTGGGGCAACTGGATACAACAGTACAGGCTCCGCCTGAAGTGGGAGAGCGAGTATCAGAAGCGCACATGTGACGCAGAAAAGAGCTTCTTGAACAAGAAGCTCAAGCTCAAGGAGCAGGCGCACGATGAACTGATGAAAGACTTGCGCGGCCGGGTGATCAGACTGGAGCAGATGAACGTCAAGCTCAAGTACGAGTTAGAGAATCCTGCCTGGTACAATACTCGCACGTTCGGCGTGGTGCTGGGCGTGGCTTCTACGGTGTTGATCTTCGGTCTTTCCCTTTGGGCCTACCACGAGTTCAGGTGAGATGGCTGTCATTCAGATTGTCGATGGCGGTAGCGGCCTCGACGTGTGGCATGAGACACCGTCTGGGGTTCTGAACGGTATCAATACCGACTTCACGACCGCCTCCGATTTCGACCCGACGACCTTGAGCGTTTCCTATAATGGGCAGCTCCAGAAGCAGGGTTCCGGGGAGGACTTCACCGTTCACGAGTCTGGGGGTATCGGGACGGGCCATGATACGATTCGTTTTGTGAGACCTAAGCTGCCTCGTTCTGGTGACGAGATTCTCGTCTCCTACAAGTTCGCGTGAGGATTAAAGAATGTCGACCTACATGCAGAAGTACCAGATTCGTAAGGCTAACACCTTCGATGACACGCTAAACAACACCGCCATCGCCGGAATCGAGTCCAGCGCGGTCGACGACGAGGACTTTCAGGAGGGCATTCTCTCTCGACTCCGCCAACTTCTGCAAGGCGATACAGGCAACTGGCACGACGCTGTCGAAGGCACCGCGACCGACCCGCGGTCTCTCAAGACTCTGACGGATGACATCTACTACAAGAAGGAGCTGCGCTTCCGCACTGTCCTCACCGACGTGACGGTCGGCGGCAGCGACGACTACGTCGTTTTGAGCGTGTCTGGTAGCGAGGCTCCGAATACTACGGCGGCGGTGGGTGCGGTCTCCACGCTCGGCGCCGTCGTGGCGCAGGCTGGCACGTTTGGGCAGAACGATCTGGCAGAGGTTGCCGGCCTGAACAGCATTCGGCCGAAGAACCTATGCCTGGTTCGTGACTCGTCGAGTCATGAGAAGCTGTTGAGCTCGGGTCGTGAGATCTTTGCCCTGATCCAGTCCGAGATCGCTACGGATGGCCATACGTTCGACGACACCACTCAGCAGGTACAGCTCAGCTTCGTCCGCGAGAACTCTACGGGTGATGATCTCGAGGCGTGCCCTGCTGCGGACATTCAGGGTAAGACGATCAACTACCAGTGGCCTCGGCGTATCGACTTCAAGGACATCAATGAGCAGGACGGTCTTGGCTGGGACTTTGGCGACCCGACGGCCGGTGGTGGTACTACCAGCCTGAATCAGGCGTACCAGGCGGGTAGCACCATTACGGTGCAGACTGCTGAGGGCGACCTGATTTTTAACCTGTCTGAGGATACGACGCAGTTCGAGGTCCAGAGGAACGGCTCCAGCTTCTTCACGTTGCTTCGGAACGATACGACCGGCGACAAGCTGACGTTGGATGCCGACGACCTGGACGTGAATCTGACGAATCCGGCCGACTTCGACAAGGGTGTCAAGGTCGCAACCGGCACGCAGACGATCAATGTCGGCAATACGGCTGTTGGTCAGATCGACTCGACAGCTATCAAGCTTGCTGCCACCACCGGTGACGCCACGATTCAGGCAGCTGTGGATGTGGAGTTCACCGATGCACGAGATACGGCGCTGCCTCTGACCGATGCCACTGCTGGTTCCATCGCTGGGCTGCCCGGCGGTCCCTACGCTTCGATCTCTGCTGCCATCCGTGCGGCTCTGACCGCAGCTGATCTGGATGTTTTCGTGCAGACACTGGGGTCTGCCTATGCGCAGGATGCAAACATTCCCGGTAGCGGAAACTGGAGTCCGGCCTTGGACTTGTCGGCGCGGACCCTCGACATGAACTCGGGGGCCATCGCCAATGTGGATACCATGCTCTTTCTGAACGGTCGGCTTCTGCACGGTGGTAACGGAACGACGAACAATGACGTCTACATCGGTGATACTCCGGCGAACGGCGATCTGAAGGTCGACTTCCCGAAGGGTGTCAAGGCTGGTGACGTTTTCATCGCTGTGTCCTGGAAGAGCAGCTGATAGAGTAGCGGCATGGAAGCCGAAAAACTCAACGAATCCGTCGACGAGCAGCCAGACATGGTTCTGGTAGACTCCAAGTCCGCCGCACAGATGGCTGCTTACCAAGAAGTGGCTGATGCGTGCGGGGAGAGGATGCAAAAAGCGGCCATTGCCATCCACGAGCTTCGGGGAGTCGTGGGCGGCTTTGGTGCTGCTGAGACCCTCATTCGAGAGAAGATCGTTCCTCAGGTACACGCGCGCCTCGAAGACGAAGAGAACCCGTTGGAGAAAGAGACGATCAAAGAGATCGTTCAGTACCTCATCAAAGCGATGAAGCTCATGAACGACTCGAGGATCTCTAACCAGCAGGTGTTGAACACAAAGCGTAGTGAGGTAGATGGGCTTCAGTCTGCTACGCAGGTATGCGAGGCGCTGTTCGAGAAGATCAAGCAGAAGAACCTGCAGCGAAAGAATGAAGCAGAGCGGGGCGATACCGATGAAGGTGGTCGGCCTCTCCCGGTGCGCGAGATTGCCGGAGTGGACGAGAACGACGAATAGGAGGTTCCTGTGACGACCCCTGATAGGTTTCCGGGAACTCGTGAAGAAGACGTACTCAAGCTAGTCGACGACGGTGCAGGCGATCCCGCCGTTGCCGGGGAGATGAAGTACGTCTCCGGGAATTTCAGGTTCAGGGATTCCTTGGGGGTGTTCAACCCTAGGGTGGTAGCTGTTCACGCTAGTACGCATCTCCGTGGCCAATCTGACGAGGTTGATGGGGACAAGCTCGACATCGATTGGAATCCGACCGGTGATGGCGCGTACACCCCTACGACAGATCCGTCCGAAGCCGACCACGTCGACAACCTGACAGCTCATCTGGCTGGTATCAACAATCGGTTCCTGGAGATTGCCGTAGCTAACGAGTGGAGTGGTTTCCCGAACAGAACTGATTCGACGTTGGTATTCAACGACGGGGCACTGCAGCTCAACGTGAACCCTGCGGTGAGCTCTTACGACGTCTACATCAAGGGAAGGAAGGAGACGTACTCGAGCTCGCAGTCGGTGAACTGGACCGATACTGAGGGTGTTTGGTACTTCTATTTCAACTCGTCCGGGGTGCTGACTGCTTCCCAAGACGTCAGCAATTGGGTTGCGGCGTTGCTAGGAGAGGGCGCTCTTGTCGCTTCGTTGTACTGGGACGCGGTCAACGACGAGTCCATCTCCAGGCTCGAGGAGAGGCATGGGTTCATGCCTGGGGAGACGCATCTGTGGGCCCACAACCATCTAGGCATGCAGTGGACCTCCGGGGGCGTGTTAGCCAGCTTCTCCGTGGACGGAGATGGGTCGAGTGACGCTCATGCGCAGTTCTCTTGTGGCGACGTCAGCGTAGCCGACGAAGACATTCGGCTCACGTTCACTGATGGGTCTCCTCAGGACCTATCTCTGATTCTGCAAGCTCCGGTCTATTGGCGCTCAGGTGCTACTGGGCTGTGGCGACGACGAGCAGCGAACAACTTCCCGATGATCTACTCGGGGGATGGATCTGGCTACACCGATGCCAGTGGCAGAGCTGCGTACAACGAATGGACTGGGTCGACGTGGCAGCTGACGGTCGTACCGAACAACGATTACTTCTTGATTCACATCTTCGTCACGAACGATGTGGAGGAGCCAGTCAAATCCATCCTCGGACAGGCGACGTATGCAACGATTGCTGCAGCCAGAGTAGGAGCCGAGACGGAGCTCAAC
>Ga0180437_10003897_pt1 | contig 21740 bp, 20 predicted proteins | sample SS_ome_4_FD_132410 | JGI IMG/M metagenome (GOLD analysis project Ga0180437, IMG submission 132410) | Hypersaline lake sediment archaeal communities from the Salton Sea, California, USA - SS_3_D_1 metaG | ecosystem: Environmental > Aquatic > Non-marine Saline and Alkaline > Hypersaline >...
CGTGGTTTATATCTGCGATTACTGGCCGCACCACGGCATCTCTGTGGCTGTTCTGCTGCAGCAAGGCCGGGCGACTCTTTTTATCCCGGAGGTTGAAGCGGAATGGGGCAACCCGGATTGGGCGGAGGTGGTGCCGTTTGGGTGGGCGCTGTTAAAGGATCCGGACCAGTATTCCAGCTACCGGACACTGCTGGGAGATATCCGCGACCAGCTGGGATTGGGCATTGGGAAGATAGGCGTTGAAAAAAGCCTGGAGGTGGTCGGGACCACCTACCGCCACGCCGAGCCGATCATCCCAGCCGCGCCGTGGTGGCGTATGCTGGAGTGGACCTTTCCGGATGCGGAGCTGGTTGATGCCACCGACCTGATGCAGTCCGCCAAGTTAATCAAGACCAGTTACGACCTGGAGCGACTGCAGGTAGCCAACGAGCTGGCGGAAATCGGCACAACGAAGTTCCTGGAAGAGCTGCAGCACGGGATGAGTGAGGTTGAAGTCAGCGCATTGATCGAAGGGACAATCCGCAGGTCAGGCGCCGGATATAAAGGCGCCCGGCTGGTTTTCGCCGAGGCGGAGGTCGCCTCCGGCCCGGCCAACACTGCCAGGGCAAACCTGTTGATCCCTTCGACCGAGCGGGTGATCCAGGAAGGCGACCTGGTGATGGTCGAGATGGCGACCGTGATGGACGGCTATTACTCCGACCTGACCTACATGGCGGTTGCCGGTGAGCCGGATGAGCGCCAGCGCGAGGTCCACAACGCGGTCCTGGAAGCGCAGCAGGCTGCCAGCCGGAAGATGGTCCCCGGCAACTCCTACGAAGAACCCGACACAGCCGCCCGCCAGGTGCTCGAGCGGGCTGGTCTGGGCGAATATTTTGTGCATGTGACCGGGCATGGGCTGGGTTTCCGCTTCCACGAGTCGACCCCTTTCCTGATGCCGGGGGCGAGCGGCACCCTCCAGAAAGGGATGGTTTCGAGCGTTGAGCCGGGCGTTTATATCCCCGGTTTTGGCGGCATCCGCATAGAGGATAACGTGGCAGTCGGGGAGACCGGCCCGGATTTTCTGTCCACCCCCAGAAAGCCCTGGTAAAGATATTTATATAAGAAGATAAAGCGAGGTGACTATGGGACCTCTGAGATGGAATATAACCGATGACGATCTAAGCAATTTTTCCGGTTCCAACCCGGCGTTCGTCACCTTTGGCGAGACCATGCTGCGCGATACTCCGGCTGATATGCAGCGGGCTGAGATGGCGCGCCTGGTGCACATCGCCTTCGCAGGAAGCGAGTTCACCCTGGCGATGCTGCTGGCGCGCTTTGGCATCCCGTCCAGCTATATCACCAGGGTGCCGGATAACCCGTACGGCTGGCTGCTGCGCGACACGGCCCGCGCCCAGGGCATAAACACGGACCATTTTGTCTGGGCACCCAAAGCGGAACCGATCGGCCGCTTTATTTACGAGATCGGGCGCACACCCCGTAAAAACACCGGCTGGTACCAGCGCATGTATTCAGCAGCCAGCCGCCTGGGTGCCGGCATGGTGGACTGGGGCGAGGCCCTGAAAGGCTGCCGGCTGTTCCATACCTCCGGGATTTCATTTGGGCTGGCGACCCACAGCGGGTATGAGCGCAACTATTTGCTGGAGGCTTTTAAGGAAGCCATGGCAGCCAGGCCAGCGGACTGCCTGGTAGGGATGGATTTTAACTACCGCGGGACCCTGTGGACCAAGCAGCAGTGCGCTGAAGTGATGACCCCCCTGGTAGAAGAACACATCGACGTGTTCATCACAACCATAGAGGACATGGCGAAAATCTACGGGATCGGCTGCGGGCAGTACAGCGCTGAGCAAATTGATAAGGGAGACATCGGGGCGCTGGAGGATGATGATATCCGCCAGTTCGCCCGGGAAGTCTGCCAGCGCTTCAATACCAAAATCGTCGCTATCACAATCCGCTATCCGGACACTTTTGAACAGCACCGCTGGGAGACGGCTGCGGTGGACTCGGATGGGTTTTTCTTCCGCTCTCCAGCCGTGAAACCAGTTGTGCTGATGGACCGCCTGGGAGGCGGCGACACCTGGAACGGCGGTTTTTATTACTGTTTGCTGACCGAAGGATTTAACCCGGATGGGATCGAAAAAGGACTGCTGGTTGGCGACGCAGCCACCCGCATCAAGCAGACCCTGATGTTCGACCTGCCTATTGTTACCAAAGCAGAAACGCAGGCCCTGATGAAGTCGGATATCCTGGGCGGCGGTAAGCGCACGGATCGATAAATCACATAAGGAGGTTTTAATGACATACCCACGATCTTTCTCTCATATTGGACTTTCGGTACCCGATCTGGAAGCCGCGGTCAAGTTTTATTCGGAAGTATTCGGCTTCTATGTAATCATGCCGCCCACAAAGGTGGTGGAGGAGACCGAAACCGCAATCGGCATAATGTGCACCGATGTGTTTGGCGATGGTTACGGCAGTTTCCGGATCGCCCACATGGTGACCAGCGACGGGATTGGGATTGAATTGTTTGAGTTTGAAAACCCGGAAAAGCCCGAGAACAACCTTGAATTCTGGAAGACCAGTGTCTTCCATTTCTGCGTACAGGACCCGGACCTGGAGGGCCTGCTGGCAAAGGTTGTAGAAGCCGGCGGGAAGCAGCGCATGCCAGTGAGGGAATATTATCCCGGCGAGAAACCCTACCGCATGGTTTATGTGGAAGACCCGTTCGGGATAGTTTTCGAAATCTACAGCCACAGTTATGAGCTGACCTATTCAGCGGGAGCCTACCAGCACGAGGTTTAACAGGATTACGAGGATTACGATAAATCAGCGGATGGGTGATGAAGATGGCTAAGTTCAAAGTATATGTGAGCGATTATGATTACCCGAACCTGGACATTGAACGCAGCGTGCTTGAACCAATCGGCGCTGAGGTGATCGGCCTGCAGTGCAAGACCGGCGAGGGCTTGGCGGAACAGGCCGCCGATGCGGATATCATCCTGCAGCAGTACGCCAAAATTTTTCGACCCACGCTGGAAAAGCTGAAAAATTGCAAAGCGATCTGCCGCTACGGCACCGGGGTCGATATTGTGGATGTCGCTGCCGCTTACGAGCTTGGCATGGTTGTGACCAATGTCCCGGATTACTGCATCGACGAGGTGGCAGACCACTCCATCACGATGGGGTTGATGCTGCTCCGCAGGATACCGATGTACAGCCGGGCCACCCGGGGCGGGGAATGGCACTGGAGCGCATCCGGCGGGGAAATTCTGCGCTTCCGGACTTCAACCTGGGGCCTGATCGGTTTTGGGCGGATTGCCCAGAACATCAGCCGCAAGCTGGTCGATTTTGGTTTTAAGATCATCGCCTACGACCCCTATGTTTCCCGCAGCCTGATGAACACCCACGGAGTGCGCAAGGTGGGTCTGGATGAGCTCTTTGAGACCGCCGATCTGGTTGATGTTATGTGCCCGTATACCCCTGAGACCCACCATATTGTGGATGCCAGCGCGTTTAAGAAGATGAAAAAGACCGCGGTTTTGATTAACTGCTCGCGCGGCAAGTGCGTCGATAATAAGGCCCTTTATGAAGCCCTGGTGTCCGGAGAGATCGCCTCTGCTGGACTTGACGATACTGAGGAGGAACCTGCAAAGCAGGCAAACTGGAAGCCGGAGGACAACCCCTTGTTTTCATTGGATAACTGCTTTATCACTCCCCATTCGGCTTATGTTTCGGTCCAGTCACTCGAAGAGTGCCGCTATGTCGCGGCTGAAAATGCCAGAGCGATCCTGCTGGGTGAGAAACCCCCCGATCAGGTGTTTCCATAATGCAAAAGTTCTGGTTTTGATTGGAAAAAATCTTGACAGAATTCTAAAAAAAAGGAGGTGTGGATAAGGAGACTGGGAATTAATCGGCTGATGGCGCTCCTGCGTTGAAACAGGCAGGGTGCGTAACCCCCTGCAGCTTCTTATCTGGAGGATTAAGGGAGCACGGCGGTTTGTAAAAAACCGCCCAAACAAGTCAAAAATAATTGAAGAGGAGATAATAAAATGAATCGGAAAATCTTTTTAACCATGCTGGTCGCTGTCCTGATTATTATCGCCCTGCCGCTGAGTGCCTGCCAGACAACCGGCACCACCAGCGAAGGCGGGTCGCAAGCTCAGACGGAAGACCACAGCGGGGATGAATATATTTACGTGTCCGCTATGGGCAACCTGGAGTTTTTCAACGCCCACAAGTACGGTTGGGCCTGGGCAGGTGAAAACCTGGGAGTCAAGGCGGACTATGTCGGGCCGGCTGAGTATGATATGAACGCAATGGTGGCGGCTTTCGACCAGGCAATCGCCAGAAAGCCTAAGGGCATCGCCGTGTTTGCAGTTGAGCCGATCCTTGAACCCTCGATCGACAAGGCGGTAGAGGCCGGGATACCGGTTGTGACCATCCTGGGTGACCTGCCGAATACAAAACGGCTGGCGTTTGTAGGCTCTTACCAGTATGATCTGGGGTACATCGGTGGTGTGAACCTGGCGGAGGCGATAGGAGGCGAGGGCCAGGTTGCTATCCTGAGCATCCCCGGGGTGCAGATGTTTGACGACCGGGAAGCAGGCTACCGGGCGGCTTTTGATGATTTCCCCGGGATTGAAGTTGTCCAGGTGGGCGATACCAAAGCCGATACGGTCACTTCGATCAATACCGCCAAGGACATCATGCAGCGCAACCCGGAACTGGCCGCCTTTGCGGCGACCGACTCCACCGGCGGGATCGGGGCGGCAACCGCAGTTGAGGAACTGGGCAAGGTCGGCGAGGTGAAAATTGTATCGATGGACCGCAACTCGGACGTCCTCGAGAAGATAAAGGAAGGCGTGGTTACAGGCACTGTAGCCCAGAACGATGCTGCCATGGCATACTGGGCGCTGCTAACCCTGTACACCTACACCTACAACCAGGCCCCGCTGACTTCCGATAACGCCGCTGCGGGAGTAAACCCGGGACCCAGCCAGGTGTACATGGCAGTCAACTATGTGGACGAGTCCAATCTGGACTATTTCCTGGAAGCCAACGAACTTTACGTACCGTAAACAGCGCTAAACCCAAAGGGAGTCCCGGCAACCCGGGACTCCCTATTACAAATTGGATATTCATGTCTGCAGAGACCATACTTCAGGTCAACCATATTTCTAAAAGTTTTCCCGGCGTTCAGGCTGTCGATGATGTCAGTTTCAGCCTGCAGCGCGGTGAAATCCTGGCTCTGATCGGCGAAAACGGCGCCGGTAAGAGCACTCTGGTGCAGATGCTGGCGGGGGTGCAGAAACCGGAGGCGGGCGAGATCGTCCTGGAAGGTAAAGAAGTGAATTTCCTTTCCGCTTACGATGCGCTGCATGCCGGCATCGGGATCGTCTTTCAGGAGCTCTCGCTGGTAGACAGCCTCTCGGTAGCCGAGAACATCTTTGCCAACCGCCAGCCGGTTGGCAAACTGAACAACATCCACTGGAAACAGCTTCACGACCAAACCCGCCAGCAGTTGAACCGGTTCAACCTGGACATCGAACCCTCCACCCCGGTGAAACGCCTGTCGATGGGAAAACACCAGATCCTGGAAATTCTCAAAGCGATCTCCGGCGACCCCCAGATATTGATTCTGGATGAGCCGACCTCATCCCTGACAGAGGCGGAGGCGCTTGAACTTTTTAACAATATCCGCAAACTGCAAACTGAAGGCATGTCGTTCATCTACATCACCCATAAACTGGGGGAAGTTTTTGAGCTTGCCGACCGGGTTATGGTGATGCGGGACGGGCGCTATGTCGGTTCAGAGCCGGTTGGCAGGGTGGACGAAGGCGACCTGGTGGCGATGATGGTCGGCCGGGAGATCCATGAGATGTACGGGGCTTCGTCAGACACAACCATCCCCCCGGATGAATACTTCCGGATTGAAGGCTTTACCCGCAAAGGCGTATTTCAGAATGTCAGTTTCGGGCTGGGCAGAGGCGAGATACTGGGTCTGGCGGGGTTAATCGGCGCTGGCCGCACCGAACTCGCCCGCTCGATTTTCGGGATTGATCCCAGGGATAGCGGGAAAATCAGCCTTGATAACCGGCCGATGGAGATAAACAGCCCCCAGGAGGCGATCGAACAGGGCGTAGCCTACCTGACCGAAGACAGGAAAGGGCAGGGTTTGTTCCTGGATATGAGCGTGCTCGAAAACCTGATCGCCCCGGTATTGAGGCAGTTTACGAACAGGTTTGGAATCCTGGACCGCGCCAGGATCAACCAGAATGTTGATGAACGGATTTCCCAATTCGGAATCACTACCCCGAATTACAACCAGAAGATGCTCAATCTTTCGGGCGGGAACCAGCAGAAGTGTATGATCGCCATGTGGATGGGTATCCAGCCCAAAGTGACAATTTTTGACGAACCCACCCGCGGTGTGGACGTCGGCGCTCGCTCGGATATCTACCACAAGCTGCGCGAACTCGCCAGCGGAGGCACTGGAATTATTATGATTTCATCTGAACTGCCGGAACTGCTGGGGATCTGCGACCGGATCCTGGTATTTCACCGCGGCCAGGTCAGCGGGGAGGTAATTCGCGAGGATTTTTCGGAAGAGCTGATCATGGAATACGCTGCCGGTATTAAAAACCATATCGAACATTGAGGCTGCCCAGTATGGATCAAGAAACTCAGACGACTGCAATCCAACCCGGTTCAGAAAACACAGGGATCGGGGCAAAGGTCAGACAGCTGGCGTCATTCCGGGAGTTTGTGCTCCTGCTGGTGATTATCGCCTTTGCATTAATTATGACCGCCGCCACGCCGATTTTCCTGACGCGTCTTAATATCGAAGCCATCCTGCTGGCTTTATCCGTGGAATCCACGATCGCGATCGGCATGGTAATTTTGTTGATCTCCGGGGGGCTGGACCTCTCGGTGGGTTCGACCCTGGCTTTTGTTGGGGTGGTGGCAGGCCTGTCTCTGAACGGCGGGGTTGGAGCTTTGCCATCCATGTTGATTGGCCTGCTGGCTGCTTTTGCTGTCGGTCTGTTGAACGGCACGCTGGTCGCCAAGTTGAAAATTAACCCCTTTATCACCACTCTGGGAACGATGATCACAATCCGGGGCCTGCTGCTGATCCTCGCCCAGGGACGGGCGGTGCTCAATTTGCCGAAATCGTTTACAGTAATCGGGCAGGGGCGCCTGTTTGGGATCCAGTATCCGATTTTTGCCCTGATTTTGCTTGTTGTCGCCGGGGATTTGCTGCTGCGCAACTCGCGCTTTTTCCGCCAGAGTTATTACATCGGCGGGAATGAGAACGCAGCCCGCCTGTCCGGCATTAATGTTGATGTGGTCAAAATTTTTAATTACTGCCTGGTCGCCGTGCTGGCGGGTGTGGCGGGCTTGATGATCACCGCCCGCTTTGGCTCCTCCTCGCTGACGGTCGGGACCGGGATTGAACTGCGGGTGATTACCGCCTGCATCATCGGGGGCGCCAGCCTGAGCGGCGGCGAAGGCTCGGTTCTGGGCGCCTTCCTGGGCGCCCTGTTTATGGGCATGCTGGCGAATGCCCTCAACCTGCTGGGCGTGGATGTTTATTACCAGAGCTTTATCACCGGGTTAATCCTTATCCTGGCGGTTGTGTTCGATGTTTTGAATGAACGCCGGAAAGCCAGCCGCAGTTAAACCGGCGCTGGTAAAGCTGGAAGGGATAAGTATACAGTTATCAGTAAGAGGAGATGTTTAATAAGCGAACAATTAATCTCCCTGTATTGTTGGGAAGGAGGTGAGCTGGAAAAAAGTTAATCGCCCTATCAAAAATTTTATTCAATGATTAAGTGGAGGATTCTGATATGAAAGGAAAAGTTCTAACAATCTTACTGCTGCTTACACTGCTGGTTGCAGCATGCACAACCGCCGCGCCGACGGAAGAGGCCGCTCCGGTTGAGGAAGCCGCTCCCGAAGAGGAAATGGCGGAGGAGGCTCCGGCCGCAGAATATGCAGCCCCGGAGCCGGGATTCGCTCCCGTACCGCTGGATGAAGGCGCACAGGCTATGTGTGCGGAGGTTGCTTTTGATGGCGGAACAGCCAACATCGCCTATATGCCGCCCGCAACCGAGTTCAACTACTACCAGGCAATCGGTGCTGGTATTGAAAACCTTGCCGGGGAACTGGGAGTCGAGACCTTTATGCTTGCTCCCCAGAGCGGCTCAGATATCGAAGGCCAGATGGGAATGATCCAGGATGTCCTGACCCAGGACGTGGATGCGATCATCCTTTCCACCCACGATGAAGGCGCGGCTGCGCCTCTGGTCGAACAGGCTGTTGAGAAAGGCATCGCGGTGATCATCGTCAACTCCGACATCCCCAATTTCCCGACCCCTGTCCACGGCGTTGTTGGTTACAGCCAGCGCAAAGGCACCTTCAAGGAAGGTGAGTATGCCATCGCTCTGGCCGGCGGAGAGGCAAAAGTGGGCGTGCTGGAAGGGCTGCCTGGCTACCACTCCACGGAGCGCATTGGTGGTTTCCTGGATGCATTTGCAGAGGAAGAAGGTATGGAGATAGTCGCCAGCCTGCCGACCGAGTGGAATGTTGAAACAGGAAACACTGCCATGATGGACCTGCTGCAGGCCAACCCGGAGATCGAGGTGGTCGTCACCGCCAATGACTATATCGCCATTGGCGCGGCGCGCGCTGCGGAAGCGCTCGGGCGCGATGACGTGGTCATCTATGGAAATGACGGCGACACAACCGGCCTGGAGGATATTGCGGCTGGCAAATGGCAGGCTACCGTCAACACCACCCCCTATACAATGGGCCAGGTAGCGCTGCAGGTCGCTCTGGACTGCCTGAACAAGGAATATCCCGGCGGATGGGTTGAGACACCTACCGTGATTGTAGATGCGGAAAATGTTAACGAGTATCTCTGCCATCCGGAGAACCTGTTCCCGCCCCCGGCCGAAGAATATTCTTGCGAATAACGGTTATCGAGATTTCAGGCCGCAGATAAATTTGACCCCGGCCGCAAATAAAAGCTTGAGGCCGGGGTCTTTTTTTTACTTTATAATACCCGTTGAAGAAAACATGGACAGCGACAGCCCAACTCTGTGGGAACTGCGATCGGTAACGAAAGAATTCCCGGGCGTTAGAGCCCTGGATGATGTTTCCCTGACGATTAAGACAGGCGAGATACATGCCCTGGTAGGGGAAAACGGGAGCGGAAAATCGACCCTTGCCAAGTGCCTGGCGGGGGTGCACCAGCCCAAATCTGGACAGCTGCTGTATAAGGGTGAGCCTGTTGAACTTTTCCACCCTTTCGATGCCCGGGAGCACGGGGTAGCGACAATTTACCAGGAGTTCTCCCTGGTCCCAACCCTTAGCGTTGCAGAAAATATTTTTCTTGGCCGCCAGCTCAACCGGCCGATGAAGGTCGGGCTGGACTGGGACGAAATGCGCCGGCGTACATCAACCATACTAGACCAGCTGGCGATCAAGATTGACCCGGATGCGGTGGTGCGCAGCCTATCGGTGGCTGAGCAGCAGCTGATCGAGATAGCCAAGGCGATGTCGATTGATTCAACTCTGCTGATCATGGATGAGCCAACCGCAGCCCTGGGGCTGCTTGAAACCCAGCGTTTGCAGGAACTGATCAGGCGCCTGGCGGGCCAGGGTAAAGCGATCCTTTATATCTCGCACCGACTGGATGAGATATTCCAGATTGCAGACCGGGTTACAGTGCTGAAGGACGGGCGTTGTGTCGGTTCGAATCCGATCAGCGAGCTGGGGATGAACGATGTAATCAGGATGATGATCGGCCTGGAAATCAGCCAGCATTACCCTAAAGAGGTGAATGTCACCCCTGAGACCTGCCTGGAAGTTACCAACATCTCGACCGGGACCGGCGTGGAGGATGTTAGTGTTGAAATCAGGGTCGGGGAAGTGTTTGGACTGGGCGGCATGGTCGGGGCAGGGCGGACCGAAATAGCCCTGGCTTTGTTCGGGTTTGACCAGCTTACCAGAGGTGAAATCAGACTGTACGGAAAACCGGTCCATTTTTCCAGCCCATCTGATGCGATCCGGGCTGGTGTGGGCCTGGTGCCGGAGAACCGTAAAGAAGACGGGTTGTTCTTCAATTTTGAGGGCCCGCCTAACATCACCATGTCACGGCTGGAGTTTCTGGTTCGGGGCGGATTTCTGAGCCTTTCCAAAGAGGAGCAGGCCGGCAGGGAGTATGTCAGGAAGCTGAATATAACCCCCAGCGCGCTGGAGCGTTCTGTCCAGTACCTGTCGGGCGGCAACCAGCAGAAAGTGGTGATCGCCAGGTGGTTATTCTCGCAGGCAAAACTGCTGATCTTTGACGAGCCGACCCAGGGTGTTGATATCGGGGCGAAGATTGAGGTCTACAATGTCATCAATGAATTGACCTCCCAGGGTATCAGCGTGCTTCTGATCAGTTCGGATTACCCTGAACTGCTGGCTATGAGCGACCGCATCGCTGTGGTCAGAGATGGGCGGGTGCTGCATATATCAGATGCCGAAAAATTAACCGAACACCGCCTGCTGTCTATCGCCTCGGGCGCTGAGCTGAACCACCAGGTGAAGTACCAGGCCGGGTCGATTTTGTAAACCATTAATTGGAAAATTTCGGAATTATTACTGATTTATATTTATCTTATGAAAAAACCTCAGTCCAATCCCGCAGACCTCGATTGTAGGAGATGGGAATGAATAGAATCGTGAATTTCTTCCGTTCCGCCATTATCGGGCCGCTGGTTGCATTAATCATTGCGGTGGTCATTATCAGCCTGACAACTGACCGTTTCCTGACTACCCAGAATTTGATCAATGTCTCCCTGCAGGTCAGCACAGTCGCGATCGCCGCGATCGGGAGCACCCTGGTCATCCTGACTGCCGGGATTGACCTGTCACCCGGTTCCGCAGCCGCGTTGACCACCTGTGTGCTGGCGATCCTGGTTAAAAATATGGGCCTGCCCCTGCCGGTCGGGATGTTGGCTGTGCTGGTAATGGGCATCGGGATGGGTTTGTTCAACGGTTTCTTCAGCACCTACGGGCGTATCCCTTCATTTGTGGTTACCCTGGCAACCATGAGCATCTTCCGCGGGCTGGCATTTCTGGTGACCGAAGGCCATCCCATTTTTACGGTCTCCCCTTATCTGGAAGATATTTTCTACGGCAAACTGGCTGGCATCCCGCTGCCTTTCCTGTATATGCTGGTCCTGTACGGCATCACCGCAGTATTCCTGCGGAACACCCGCAGCGGCAGGGCGATTTATGCGGTCGGAGGCAATGAATCGGCTGCCCACCTCTCTGGTATCCACGTCAACCGGACCCGCCTGCTGGCGTTTATTCTGGCAGGGCTGACCGCCGCGATCGCTGGCGTTTTGATGGCTGCCCGCTTGAACTCCGGCTCTCCCAACTACGGGGTGGGCCTGGAACTGGCGGCAATCGCCGCGGCGGTGATCGGCGGCGCCAGCCTGGCGGGCGGGCACGGGAACATTATCTCTACTTTGCTGGGCGCCTTTACCGTGGGGGTTGTGCAGAATGGGTTAAACCTGAACGCAGTGCCGGCAGCCTGGCAGAATATCACCATCGGCATGATCATCATCATGGCGGTCGGCCTGGATATGTGGCGCGGCGATTTCGGCCGCAACCTGTCCCGTTTATTTTCCTTTGGCGGCGATAAAGGCCAGGCTCCCAAAGGGGAGCAGGAGCAAAAAGAAGAGTAACCTCACTGGCAGATTTTGAGGAGGTGAAATCAGATCTTTCGAAAATGCCAATTTTTCGAAAGATCTGCTATTTTATAGGAGAGCTCAACTATGGAAAAATCAACCCGGGAAGAAGTTTTATTCATCTCATGGGTATATTCAGATGAATCGCAAAAGAATACCAGGCTAATGGTTGACAGCCTGCGCTTATTTGGCGGTGACTACAGCCAGTGCCCGGTGTGGATTTTTGTTCCTGATGCCAGATTGCTGGCTGATCTGGAATTTAGCTGGTCGAATATCGAAATCAAGTATCTGGATACGCCTGAAAGTATTCGAAAATATAACTATGGTCATAAAGTTTATGCCTGCGCGAAGGCGGAGGAGAAGGCCCCTCAGGATGTGAGTTCCCTGGTATGGGTGAGCCCTGAAATCCTGTTCACCAACCCGCCGGTATCCTTTGATCTGGGTGAATATTTCCGGGCTGCATTCCGGCCGGTCCACATCCAGAATGTAGGGTTGCGTGTAGGTGACCCGCTGGATTTGTTCTGGAAAGGTGTATACCGGCATGCTGGAGTCAGCGATATTGATATGGAGGTCGAGTCCTTTGTTGACCGGGTGCGCCTGCGGGCTTATTTTAACTCAGCCGCTTTTGCGGTTAATCCCGGACTGGGATATTGCCGGCGTTGGCTGAAGCTATTTGAAGATTTAGTGACTGATGAGGAATACCAGCACACCGCCTGCCAGGATGAATGGCATCGGGTCTTTCTGCACCAGGCAGTTCTGAGCGCTCTGGTTGCGTCTGTGGTGGAAAGGGAGCGTTTGAGGCTGCTGTCACCTGATTACATCTACCCGTACAATTTGCATAATGATGTACACGCTGAATATAAGGCACGTTCGCTGGATGAACTGGTTTGCCTGTATTCCGAAGGTCGATCGCTGAACCCAAAGGAAATAACCGATATTGAGGTGCCTGAGCCGTACAGGAGCTGGCTGGCAGATAAATAGCATAAGTGCCTGGCACATGCCCCAGATGACAAATCCATACATTCAAATGTGCCAGGCACATATATGTGACAAGCATCTCAGAAAGATATGACTTTTTAGACTGAATATGGCGAAAATTACTGGTTATTATCGCTTGATACAACTAAAAAACCAGGAATTCTTTATTCAGGTAGCTTTATTGTTACGGAGGAACGGAACCCATGAGGAAGATACCAGGCGATTTTCTTGAAATAGACCGCAAGTCGCGGGCGCGGACACCCAGCGTGGGAATTGACCTGCGCCCGGTGGTGGAACGGGTTTGTGATTTTGAGGATGTGGTCATCCCGATGGACGCTGAGACCGCCAGAATGGAAGCGGCGCGCTGCGTGCAGTGCCCCGACCCGGCCCCATGCGTGCAGGCCTGCCCGCTGCATAACGACATCCCCTCGGCAATGTGGATGATCGAGCAGGGCAAATTCCTGGAAGCGGCTGCGATATACCGCGAAACCAGCTCGATGCCTGAGATCTGCGGGCGGGTCTGCCCGCAGGAGCAGCTCTGCCAGGGTTCCTGTGCCCAGGACAAGTCGAATGCGGCTGTCCAGACCGGGCCGCTGGAAGCCTTTGTGATGGAATACGAACGGATCTACAGCCAGGTTAATATCCCGGTGGGCGAGCCCAGCGGGATGCATGTGGCGGTCGTTGGCGCCGGTCCGGCAGGCTTATCCTGCGCTGAACAGCTCGTCCAGAAAGGCCATAAAGTCACTGTATACGAATCAAAACCTGCCCCGGGAGGCTGGCTGACTTACGGCATCCCCGGTTTTAAACTGCCGAAGCGGGTGGTATCGGACCGGATTGGTGATTTAATCAGAGCCGGGGTCGCCTTTAAATTTGATACGAAGATCGGCAGGGGGATATCCATCCCTGATTTGAAAGCGGAAGGTTACGACGCCGTGTTTGTCGGAGTGGGCGCCCAGATAGACGCGCCAATGGAAATTCCCGGAGAGGACCTGCCCGGGGTTTACAAGGCAACCGATTTCCTGATGCGCGGCAATGTGAATCCACCTGACCTTCCGGAAGAAATGCGCCAGAAACCGGTTGTTGGTAAAAAAGTGGCAGTTATCGGCGGTGGGGATACCGCCTCGGACTGCCTGCGGACAGCTTTGCGGTTAGGCGCTGAAGAGGTGGTCTGCCTTTACCGCCGGACTGAACGCGAAATGCCGGGCGGGGTGCATGACCGGGAACTGGCCCACGAGGAAGGCGCCCGCTATGAATTCCTGACCCAGCCGGTGAAATTTATCGCCGGGGAGGACGGCCGCCTTGCCCGGATCGAATGCATCAGGATGGAACTGGGCGAGCCGGATGACAGCGGGCGGCGCCGGCCTGTGCCGGTTGAAGGCTCCAATTTTGTGGTTGAGGCCGATTCAGCCATCCTGGCGCTGGGATACTGGCCCGATCCGACAATCAGCGAGACCACGCCAGACCTGGAAACCCACAAATGGGGATTGATCGTGGTAGGCAGGGAGACGGGCGCGACCTCCATACCGGGTGTTTACGCCGGCGGCGATGGGGTTACCGGGCCTGACCTGGTAGTCACTGCGGTGGCAGCCGGGCGCCGGGCCGCCAGGGCGATTGACGAATTTCTGGGATAAGATTTACCCAAAGATTCCAGAGGAATTAATAAAGTATGCAGGGCGGCTGTCTAAGCCGCCTTTTGTTTGGGAAGGTATTGATACTGGTTTGATTTACAGGAAAACCCATTCAGCCCACGAAATAAAATGGATAGAAGACAGATAATCGCTCTATTCACCTGCGGCCTGGTGCCGTGGACGATCGCCAATGGTTTGATCCCATTGCTGCCTCTATACGCCCTCGACCTGGGCGCGACCCAGACATCAGCTGGGTTTTACCTGGCTTTTTCGTACGCAATGATGCTGCTCGGCACACTTTTAGCGGGCTGGCTCTCGGACCGCGTCCAGCGCCGCAGAGAAATGCTGATCCTGAGCGGGGCAATCGCGGTGCCGTTTGTGTGGCTCATGGGCAGGGCGCCTGATATAGCCGCCCTGGCGCTGTACTCGGCGGTTTTCTTCGCCCTGGCAGGGGCGGGCACTTCCCTGGTGAACATCCTGGCAGGTATCTTCTCAGAAAAAGGCCAGCGCGGGGCGGTTTTTGGCGTGCTGGTCCTGACCGCCTCGATTGGATCGATAACGGGCGGTTTTCTCAGCGGACCGCTGGTTGACAATTGGGGCTACCCAACCATGTTCAGCGTCCTGAGTTTGACCTGCATCCTTTGGCCGCTAACCGCTCTATTCGTGCAGGACAGAGATGCAAAAGAGAAAAGACAGACAGAAGACCTGATTACAGAAAATGGTTCAAAAAGATCGCCGGGTTATTACTTTATCCTGGCAGCAAGCCTGGCGGCTGGGATCGCCCTGTTTATCGCCCTGCTGGCGCGCTCGCTCGTCATGGATGGGCTCGGTTACACGGCCGCTGCGATAACCGGCATCGGGGGGATTGCCAGCTTGCTGACGCTTCCGCTGCCGCCTTTAATCGGCAGGTATTCTGACCGGATGGACCGGGAGCCTTTCCTGGTTGGAGGTTACCTGGTTGGGATACTGGGGTTGGCTGCCCTGGGATGGTTGACCTCATTTTCTGGTTTTTTGTTTGCCTCAGTTGCGGTGACCGTCATGATATCGTTAAATGCTGCTCTGGGCGCGGCCCTGGTCACCGATCTGGTTCCGCCTGGTTCGCTGGGCAGGGCGATGTCTGCTTTCAACAGCACAATCTGGGTCGGGGGAATACTGGGTTATGCCCTGACCGGATTTTTGATCGACAACCTGGGCTTGGGTTCAGCCATCTTTCTGGGGTGCACCCTGCTGCTTGCTGCGATCGGGGTGGTTATATTGCTCAGGAAGGTGAAGGTGACCCGGCATGAAACCAACCGGGTTTCCCAGCGTATATCAAAATAAGCCGTAGTATTATTCAAGCCAGCTGATCCAATCCTGAAGGGAGGCGTACCGTGTTTGTTTATCTATTTTCAGCGTTATTAATTATCCATGGACTGGTGCACATACTGGGGTTCCTGATCTTTTTTGAAATTATGGAGGTCGATACCCTCAAGTACACCACCAGGGTGCTGTGGGGCAGGATAAATGTTGGCAGGATCGGGATCCGCCTGCTGGGGGTGGTCTGGCTGCTGGTTATGGTCGCTTTTATCGCGGCCGGGATCGGATTGCTGGTATCCGCTCCCTGGTGGTTAAGCCTGACACTGTTGGCGACAGCCGTCTCTGCGGTATTATGCCTGCTGGGCCTGCCCGACACTGTTTTCGGGTTGTTAATTAATATAGCAATCTTTGCAGTCCTGTACTTCGGGGGGACATTTGGCTGGTTCTGACTAACAATCATTCCTGGACGCGCCAAACGGTAAACAGTCCGTGGGTATCATTAAGAATCCGTATTTAAAGGTAAACACCACCCGGCGGAAGATTTTATACGGGTGCCTTGTTCTGGCTGTATTTGCCCTTTCACTGTTTCTGCTGGCAGGTATTCTGGGAAGCATCCTGGCGGTCCTTTGAACTGGGCCGGCGCATGCCGGCTCAGGAAGGGTTTGGTACCTCCATCAAAGTGCTATAATTAACTACCCGCTTTATTTAAACAAGATTTTGATTGAGGAGATACTTTCATGCTGAGGAGTATTTTCGCCACTGTGCCCGGCGGTGAGCTGATACTGGAATACGTTGAATATGCCGCCCTGGCGATCGAAATCCTGGCGGTTTTGATCATTATTGTGTCGATATTCTATGCGATGTTCAGGTATACATTAAAGTCAGTCCAGGATCACGATCCCGGGTCGCGATACCAGGAGTTGAAAAAATCGCTCAGCCAGGCGCTGCTGCTGGGGCTTGAAATTCTGGTTGCTGCGGATATTGTCCGCACGGTTGCGCTTGAGGCGACCCTGAACAGCGTTATCACGCTGGGGCTGCTGGTTTTAATCCGAACATTCCTGGGCTGGGCGCTGATTGTTGAGATAGATGGCGACTGGCCCTGGAGGCTGGGTGGAATGAGGAGTACAGATAATGGAAGCGATAAAAACTGAACGCCTGGCAGTAGTGAGTATCAAGGCTCCAGACATTCCGGCTACAGCCCATTTTTACCGGGACGTGCTTGGATTGCGCCTGGTGCCGGAGCATGGCCACCGGATCGCGTTTGATCTTGGGGAGTTGGTCCTGGTGATCGTGGAAGGGCAGCCGGAAAAAGTGGAACCCGGTTCGGGCTCATTTTTCCCGGTCCTGACGTTCGCGGTGGAAAATATCGAGAAGGCTGCAGAGGGTTTAGGCCTCCACGGCGTTAAAATGATCGGAGGGATTCACGAAAGCATGGGGACCCGCTGGGTTTATTTTTACGACCCCGGCGGAAACCTGGTTGAACTGGCCCAGTTTAGTGCGGGTCTGCACGGCAGTTGACCCGGTTAACACCAGTCTGAATCTGTCACTCACCTGATTAGACCACACTGCCCAGAACCCGGCAAACCGGGCTGCGGTTCTATTCCAGCATCAGGATCAGGCTCTGGTTTGGTCCCAATCCCACCCGGGATAGGTCGACCCGATCCTGCTCCCCGGATTCTGTCGAGAGCAGGGTCCTGGCGCCTGCCCCGAGCGGGCTCAGGTCAAGCTGGTGGGGCTGGCTTTCGAAGTTAACCAGAACAAGTATTTGCTGCTCGCCCGACCGGCGGGTATATGCCAGCACACCCTGCGGGACCGGGTCGAAGAATTCGAACCCGCCTTCATGCAGGGCCGGCAGGTCACGCCGCAGTTTCAGCAGGCGGCGGTAAAAGTTCAAATTGGAATCGGGGTCGCCCTCCTGGCTGTCTGCATTAATCGAGCGGTAATTATCCGCAACCGGCAGCCAGGTTTTTACTCCGGGGGGTGAGAACCCGGCGTTGGGCGAGTTTTTCCACTGCATGGGGGTGCGCTCCGGGTCGCGCCCGGTGCCTTTCCCCGGGTCCGCCCAGGGGTCCTGCAGCCTGTCAGGCGGGATGTCCCCATTCTCCATCCCGATCTCGTCCCCGTAGTACATGGTCGGCACGCCCCACAGCGTTAAAAGCAGGACAGCCGCAGAGCGCAGGTTCTGCCTGCCAAAGCGGGTGGCGATGCGGGCGAAATCGTGGTTGCCGAACACGATGCTCGGTACCGCTCCTTCCGGGATCGCGGCGTAGTATTCCTCCAGGACGGCTTTCATCTTCCCCGCATTCCAGCCTGTCAGCAGCAGTTTGAAATTAAAGGGGATGTGGACCTCGTCCAAGTTCTGCCCGTAGCAGCTGGCAAGTTTCGCCATGTCGAACAGGGGGGTCTCGCCGATAATCACCCGGTCGCCTTCATAGCTCTCGAAGATCTTCCGGAACCGGCGCACAATCGCGTGGGTCTCGGGCTGGTCGACCGTGTGGACCTGTTCGAGCGTGAGGCCGATGCTCCTGAAGGGATGGTCTGCCGGTATGGGCGGGTTGTCGGGGAAATCGGGGTGTTCGACCAGGTGCGGCAGCATGTCCATCCGGAAACCGTCAACCCCCTTGCGCAGCCAGAAATGGAGCACATCCTCCATTGCTGAAACGACCTCCGGGTTGAGCCAGTTCAGGTCCGGTTCGTCCTTGATGAACTGGGCCAGGTAGTACTGCCCGCGGTTATCGTCCCAGTTCCAGGCGCTCCCGCCGGTTGTCGCCTCCCAGTTGTTGGGCGGGGAGCCGTCCGGTAGGGGGTCTTTCCAGATATACCAGTCCCGCTTTGGGTTCTCCCGCGAGGAGCGCGATTCGATAAACCAGGGGTGCTCGATTGAGGAATGGTTGGGCACGTAGTCCAGCACGATCCGCAGCCCGCCCCGGTGGGCTTCAGAAAGCAACCGGTCGAAGGTTTCCATATCCCCGAAAATGGGTTCAATGCCGGTGTAATCCGCCACATCGTAGCCAAAATCCGCCATCGGGGAGGGGAAAATGGGCGAGATCCAGACCGCGTCCACGCCCAGTTTGACCAGGTAGTCCAGCCGATCCAGGATGCCCTGCAGGTCTCCGACCCCGTCGCCGTTACTGTCCATAAAACTGCGCGGGTAGATCTGGTAAAAAACGGCTCGCTGCCACCAAGGGGTGTTATTGATATTCATAAAAGGTCCTTTGGGAATTGGATTCTATTTAAGATTTTACCTGAAAATGCAGTTCATTTTTCCTGATTGTTGTATTCCACACTGTGCCTGTTGCGATGCACGTCACGCGTGCGTTGCACTACGTATATGGTGCGATGCATGCCTGTCCTGAGCGAATCATCCCTGAAGGATCGCGAAGTCGAAGGATCTAAAATGCGTTGTACCAGGTTTGGCAGCAAGAAAGTGCAACGCACCTGAACCAGCAGAAAGCGCTGGATGCTTCGCAAGGTGCATCGCACTAGCCTCCAGGCTGATGAAAAATACCCATATAGAAAGTTACGGCGAATGATTATTGAGAAGCGCCTGTGGTGAAGGGTAGGCTGCTCAGACAACCATGTCGGATTTCTCGCAAAGCCAAAGAACTGGTGAAGAGGGTTTGCGCCATGAATTAATATGCCTCATAGTTTTCGAATCCTGTCCGTTGCCTTGGGGATGCCGTTCTGTATCAGGTGCCAGGCGCCATTATGGAATACTTCATAGGCTCGAAAACAGCATGGAATTCCTTGTGCTTTCCAGGGATCTGGATGATCCATTAATTGGAAGTGTAAATGTGGCGCTGTAGAATTGCCAGAATGACCAACATTTGCCAGATGCTGTCCCTGAATGACTTTATCTCCTGGGGAGACCAAGATCGAGCCGGTTTGAGCATGGGCATAGACAGCGTACCCGTTTTCGGTTTGGATGATGATGTAGTTGCCCGACAGGGATCGGAGGTCTGTCGTCTGTTTCGAATTTACTACCCGGGCATTCTTGAGAAGTATTGGGAAGTCCCTTGCGAGGTGGACAGGATCCCGCTCCGGCCAGCCATCCTCAGCTCGAACTACGATACCGGACGTTGAAGAGAAGATGGGTTGGCCCCAACCAAAACATTCCTGCAAACGAACGCCGAGTATAAGGTAATGGAGAGGGCTGGGTCGATAGAAACGTTTTCTTCGACTTCTTGGATCTATCCCGACGAAATCGTAAGCGTATCTCTCTCCAAGGAAGTCTGTTCCATGGCTTGGGACTTTCGTTCCAGGAGTGTTGGGGGTAATCCATTCACCTATGAGTGGGAAGTCGACTATGAAAGGGGTAATCATAAGATAATCATTGCTCTTGTGATGTATGTCTATTGATTTTACAATAAAATTCATCTGTTTTCCTGATGGGTACGAATTGCGCGTTGGCAACAGCTAGGTAATGTCATTAAATTGCTGAATGTTTTTAATATATTTTGTTGTCCTGTGGGAATAATCTGACTGAGAGGAGTGACGAAGAATAGGGCTAATATTGTTTGCACAATGTTGCTGGCTGTTGAAAATGTGGGTATGAAAAATTGATATAATCTACTAGCGTAAAGATTTATTTGATAACCTCTGTATTTCACTTCTTACACCAAATTTGTTCAACAAAAATTCATCAGATATACATTATCGAATTTATTTACCAAATTTGATTCGTATAAGAAAGGTTACATTAAGTAAATTCTGGGTTGGGGAAATCGATCCGAAGTGTGGAAAGAACCAAAGATTAGGTCTTTGTCCGTGATTTACCAAAGCATAATCGAAGACGATTGCGATGTCAATCATAGGAGAAGATGTTAGAGATTCAATCTTAGCGCGACCGCCTGTAATTCATCATCGGTGATGCCCAAGTAACGCTTGGTGTAGGCAACACTCTCGTGATTGAGCTTGTGCATAATAAGCGCCAGGTCCACTCCCTGCATGCGGGCGTGATACCCCCAGGTTTTCCTCAAGCTGTGAGTGTGGTAATTGCCTCGCAGCCCAACAGCCCCACAGATCGAAACAATGAACTTCCAGGCCTGTCCACGCTTGATGGGTTTGGAGTAGACATTCATCTTGGAATTGAAGAAGACAAAGTTCTCAGGGTTCTCGACAACATCCGTGAAAGCCTTCAAATATTCTTTGAGAACTTCTTGTATGCTTTGATTAATTATCACTTCTTGGCGTTTGTTCCGTTTTTGTTCGTGAATCCAGAAGCGCCGTTTGCAACGCCCCTGGTCATCCAGAAATTGACCAATCTGCAATTGCAGCAGATCGGAGATACGCAAAGCCGTGTTTATCCCCACCGTGAACAACAATAGATTGCGAAAACGCCCCTGACCGCGGAGCAGGTTCTTGATTTGTGCGATCTTCTTTCGATCGCGGATTGGCTCAACAAAATTCATAAAATCATATGAACACAAGCCTTACCAGGTTAGATTATGTCCATTAAGAACACAGTCGCAGATGTAGATAAAAAAACAAGAGCCGATTTACAGGCCTTTTTCGAATTTTATGAACTCGTTAGTTATTTTGTCTATTTGCATGCCCCTAACGAGGGCGTGTGCCGACTGCCGGAGCGAAGCGGAGGCGAGTCGGATGCAACGCGGTTTTAGCCTGCCCTTGTTTTCACGCTGCGCAACCATTAAACGCCGCCCAAGTAAGGAATGGAAGAATCCGATGTGCAGACGGAAGCGGGGTTCCCATCCCTTTGACCATTTCATCACCTGATCTCAATAGCGAAACACTGCTGCAAGAGGAGCATGATCGGGTACCTGTTCTGGCTCAACTGCATAGACAATTCCCCCATTCAGAATGGTTTGAATGGCAGCCAGGTCGAGCAAATCTTCGTCACCGGGTTCATGATCCTCATGCTCGTGGACTGTATTCGTGCTTAGGTCAATAGCGCCCCACACTTGAATGCCGAGGGCAACAAACAATACATCCACCCGCCCGTGATGCGCTGCCATAACAGTCTCCTTAACATCGGTTGTGGTTTGTACGGTTCCGGACAATTGACGGTACTGAGCGGCTGCTTGTTCTTGTGCTTGCATAAAGAAGGGCTGCACGAGCGGCCAAGCTTGGGCATGGA
>Ga0180437_10003898_pt1 | contig 21734 bp, 35 predicted proteins | sample SS_ome_4_FD_132410 | JGI IMG/M metagenome (GOLD analysis project Ga0180437, IMG submission 132410) | Hypersaline lake sediment archaeal communities from the Salton Sea, California, USA - SS_3_D_1 metaG | ecosystem: Environmental > Aquatic > Non-marine Saline and Alkaline > Hypersaline >...
AGGAAGTGGCCTATTTCGGGCTTGAGCTGGGCAAGGACGTCCCGGCCGAGCTCAAGGACAGGGTGTCCGGCAACATCCTCAGAAAGACGGACGCCTCCGGCGACAAGTGGGACTCGTTCGCCGCCGTCGTGAAGGAGACCGGAAACCGGACCGGCGTCTACGTGGTCGACTGCATCTACGGGTACAAGACCTATGGCAGCAAGGAAGCGGCCGAGGAGGCCCGAGACGCCAGACGGGCGGAACTCGTCCGGCGATACGAGGCCGAGCCGGGCGTCAGGTTCAGCGTCGACGACGTCACGGACGGCGTGTGGAGCTTGACGCTCAGGGGCTTGAAGCTGAAGCTCATGGTCAAACGGAAACGCAAGCGATAAAAACCCCACCCCCCCAGGGCTCCGCCTCGAACGAGGCGGGGCCTTTTTGCGTCCGGGGAGCTATAATTGGGAAATTCCGAAAGGAGGGCCGCGAGCGGAAGGCGTCCGGACCGCGGGGAGGGGCAGAACGCCGCCCGCGCTTGAGCAGGCCGAGCAAGGAGACCATTGATGAAGTTCAAGGCGGAGTTCAAATGAGCTGCCGGGTCACGTTCGAGAAGCACGATGGTTACCGGACGACCAGGTGCGAGACGTGCGAGTGCTTCCTGACGGTCGGGCTCGCGAGGGGCTACGGCGGCGCGCCCGTCCTCGTCGAGGAGGCGAGGGATGCGATAGCCGCCTTTCAGAAGCGCTTCGAGGACGAAAACGGCTACTGCTGCGCCGTGAGGGTGCTTCGGTCCGAGATTCTCTATCAGGGGTACCGCGAGGACTGCCTGGACGTGCGCGTCATCAATTATCCCCGTTACGCGACGGAGCCCGCTGCCGTGGCCAGGTTCGTGCGTCTGCTTGCGCTTGAGCTGATGGGCGTCCTGGACCAGGAGCGAATCACGATGGTCGCCCCGGGGGGCACCGAGATGTTCGAGAAGAACGGCGCGGACGAGAGCCGCGTCCACGATTTGGGAGTTGACGATGAGTAGCAGGCTCAACATCAAGCTGTGCGACGACGACAGGGCCCGCATCGAGCGGACCAGGGGGCGCATCGGGGCGGCCTCGGAGACGGAGGTCATCCGGCGCGCCGTCAGGCTTCTGGACCTGGCGTCCGAGCACCAGGCCAAGGGCGGCAGGCTCGTCCTGCGGCGCAACGGCGCGGAGGACGAGGTCGTCAGGCTCGTGTTCTGATGATTTGCTTCGGCCACTACGCCCGCGGCGCCCCGGAGTGCGCGACCGACGCATGCTGGCTGGCGGCCAAGTGCATGGCGCACGTCGACCTGGAAGGCGCCGACCAGGGCGTCGTGGTCATCCTGGAGGAGCGCGAGCGATGGCTCGAAGACGGAGATGAAATCGACAGGCTCATCAAGGACCTGAACGAGGCGACGGAAAACGTCAAGGCCGGTTCGGCCGTGAGAGTGACAAAGGAAAGCAATGAAAAAAACGGATAGATGCAAGGGGCCTGCTGGGGCTCCTCCTTGGACGCAGGTGGCGCCGCCGCGACATGAACAGGGCGTACTGCGAGGCGTCCCTGAACCTGCCGCGCGGCATGATGACGGCTGAGGCCCAGCCTCGCCGCACCCGCTGCGGCAAGCGCCGGGACTTCGGAAAAGTGGAGCATTGAGATGGCGACGCAGGAGAACTGTCATGCGGAAGGCCACGAGGAGTATCAGGAGCTGGTGGAGATAGGCGGCCGGGAGTTCTGGGCCGACCCTGAGATGATACCCCTGCTCCGGGCGCTGAACGACGCCGGCCTGAAGACGCGCTCGCACTGCTGCGGGCACGAGACCGGAAGGCCGTGGGTCGTCCTGAGGATGGACAACGTCGAGACCGTCGAGGTGAGGAACCGAGGCGAGTACGACGAGGTCCTCATCCAATGGAAACGATGAAAATAAACGATGAAACCGAATGGTGAAAATAAACGCCGGTTCTCAGGCTCGCGGACGCTCGACCCCCGGCCGTCCGCCGACGACGGAAACGACGATGAAAAACGCCGTTTCTTTACGGCGGAAATAAACGTCGAAAACGCCAACCGGAACGAGGACGTTTTTTCTCAACGGTTCATGAACTTCGCGCCGTTGGAGCCGCCGGCCAGCAAATGTCCGAAGTGCCTGGGCTGGTGGGCCGACCGCGCCGGCAGGGCCATCGAGCCGAAGCGGAAAACCTTGCTTTGTCCCAGTCACGCGAGCTGCCCTGACGGCGAGCTCTGCGAGAGCCTGTACGGCGACCTTTGCGTGGTGGTCGTCGACGAGTCGGGCGAGCTGCCCGACCTGCGGACGAGCTGCTGGGCCTGGGAGGCCGGTGAGAAGCCGTGTCTGGCGTGCGGCGCCGAAGACTGCCCGGACAGGAGGGCCTGATGAGCCCCGCTGAAACGAACAGAACCGGATTTGAATGAAAATAATCAACAAAATCAGGGGCTACAGCTATGACGCGGTGATTTTCGACGACCTGGACTGCTACATGTTCATCTGCGAAACAAAAGGATGCGTCGTGATAACCGAGGAAAAAACTCCGAATTCAAACTGCTTCAAGCCCGATGGCGGAACGGTGGCGCAGAAACACGAAATGGGTTGCGGTGTCGCTTGCGTCGCCATGTTCCTGGGCGTCTCCTACGACGAGGCCTTCGAGCGTTTTTTTTCGGACTTCGACCTTGAGACGCAAGGGTTGAACATGGTTTTCGTCCGCGAGGCCGTTCAGGACGCCGGCGTGGACCTGCGCGTCTACGTGGCAGACGAGGTTCCGGATTGCCGGGCCATCTTGGTCGTGAAGTCCCTCAACGCCGAGGACGAGGGCCATTACGTGTACTGGGACGGCGAGACGGTCCGCGACCCGTCGCCGCTCAGGAGGTACGAGACGCCAGAGATGCTCAGGGGCCGCATCAGGTTTGTGATGGTCGAGAGGAGGCGATGATGGATTTGCAGCGATGCGCCTGGAAGGAGTGGGAGAAGGGCGAGCGGCTGCCCGTCGGGTCGAAGGTCGGCTTCGTGCTGAACCCGAGCCCGCTGATTCACGTCGATTGCGGGGCCGAGTGCGTCGACGTGAGGGTGGTCGTCCTGAGGGACGAGCCCGAGCTGTTCCACTTCATCCTCATCGGGATGTGCCCGGAGTGCGCCGACTTCGTGTGGGTCAACAAAAGCGTCGACGCCGACGGCCGCGTGATGACCTACGGCGAGGACATGGAGGTCGTCGAGCAGAGCGTCATGAGGAAGGTGGACCCGTGAGGCTGAGCGAGCAGAGCGGCCTGCCCGACTGCTTCGGCCTCCCGGAGGACAGGCGCAGGTTCGGGTGCCTGGGCTACGGCTGCCCCTGGGGCGACATCTGCGGCGAGGCCGTGGGCTCCGTCGTGGTCGAGTGGGAGCAGGCGCCCCCAGGTGCTTCGGCTCCGGCGCGTTCTACTCGTCGCCCATCTTCGGCGACGTCCCGGACAGCGAGCCCTGCGACGCGGACCACTGCGATTATTTTCACCAATGTCGGGACGGAAGCGTCTTCGTCGAGGAGGGGCTGTGAAGGACGACATTGACAGGCTAATCGAGAAACTGGCGAAGGCGACCGAGGGCATCAGGGCCGGGAGCGCGGTCATCGTCGAGGAGGAGCGGGGCTACCAGAAAAGAATGGAGAGGGCCGGCGGCCGGCGGCTGGAGGGCGAGCCCTGTCCGAAGTGCGGGCGCGACGAGCTGGCGTGCGAGGACGGCATGGTCAGGTGCATGGATTGCGACTACGTCCAGGACGCGTTCTGCCGCGCGTGCCCCGGGCGCCACCTCTGCGAGCGCAACGCGCCGTTCTCCAAGAACAGGTGCTGCTTCGGGGACTGGGACGAGAGGACGGGCTGCGGCAGCGAGTTCAGCAAGTGCGCGGTCAGGGACATCTGCGAGCTCGCCACCAAGGCCGGCGACGGAATCGTCGCGGTCACGGAGGAGCTCGGCCGTGACAACCCGCGGGACGCCGTCGCGGTGCCGGAGGGGGACGGTTGAGGAAAACGGACAAAACCTGCTTCGCGACGTGGCCCGGCGGCGGCTTCGAGAACGCCCGCTGCAACGCCTGCGAGGTCGTGGACGCCTGCGAGCAGCACTACGTCTGGAGGACGGAGCCGCCGAACCCGCAGTCCCCGGACCCCGTCGACGCCGTCGTCGTCGTCGAGGAAAACGAAGAGGAGGTCTGCGAAAAAAACGCCAAGAAGGCCGAGGAGGTCGTCAGGCGCCTGCTGGCGCCGAAGGGCTGCGTCATCATCGTCCAGGAGAGAGACGAGAACCCCAAGGGCTTCGCCGTGGAGAACGAGATTGAGGGCGTCGTCGAGGAGGAGGACGGCCATCCGCGCTGCTACGGCAGCTACGGCGGTTTCAGGGCCTGCTTCGGCGACGTCATGGCCAGGTGCGCGAGCGCCGACGAGCGCCTCCTCGCGAGCCGGGAGGACCACGGATGAGGAACACCGTGTTCGTCTTCAGAAGGCTCCACCAGATGCGCTGGAGGCTCACCAGGCCGGCAAGGCGCGACAGGAGGGAGGAGGACCAGGCCAAGGCCGCCTTCACCGAAGGGCTGGCCGAGAACGCCGTCAACGGATACGCCTGCCTCGGACGCCTCCACCCGCACCCGGGATGCGCCGGCCGGTGCCCGTACCATGGCCAGTGCCGCGAAGGCCCGCTCGACGTCGAGAACGCCGTCGTCGTGGAGAACGAGGAGGACGAAAGGTGAACCGGAAACCGTGCAAGCGGAGCGGAGGCGACAACGAGGAGAAGCTCGCCAGGCGCGGATGCTCCACCGTCGGCGCCCGTGATGGGTGAGCCGGACCAGGAAGGGGCGGCGACAAGCAACGACGGGACTGCGCGGCGGCGGTTTTTTCTCTAACGTTAGAGAACCGGCCGCGCGGGACCGGCCGGCGAATTCCGAAACGGCCCCCCTCCGGGCAAGGGGAGGGGGCCTTCCCGGGTCCCGGGAAGGATAGCGCTTTCCGCCGGAAAAAATTCGCGTCCGGCGGTGGGAATTTCGACGGAGGTGGCGTCGGCGAAAGTTCGCCGCCGGCCGGACCCTCGAAGGAACCGGCAGCCCCGGGCGTCCGTTTTCCTGGGGCGCGGGGTGGGAATCCGGTCCCGGCCCGCGGTATGTGGTCGATGAGCGAGCGAACCGACATCGGAGTGTTTGAATGAGCAAGGTCAGCTACTACGACGAGGGCCAGGCGCAGTCGGCGATGGCCGTGGTGGCGAAGTGGCTCGCGAAGGACCGCGACCTGAAGGTGGTGTACCACGACGGGACGGCGGTCGACGCGGACATCTTCAGGAAGGTCATCCGCATCCCGCGGCTGGCGTGCTCGGGCGGGCTGACGGAGGAGACGCTCTGGCTTCTCCGCCACCAGTGCGACCACGAGGGCGGCCACATCGCGGACACGAGGCTTGCCAAGGAGGACTACCCCCCGCCCGGCGCGCTCTTCGAGTGCTGGAACGCCATCGAGGACCGGCGGATGGAGCGGAAGCAGGGCGAGAAGTACCCGGGTGCGAAGGCGGCCCACGAGTTCGCCCGCGACTACCACAACCGGAAAATCGCCAAGGCCATGGCGGACGGCGAGATTGACGCGCCCCTGTGGGAGGCGCTGGTGGCGATGGCCTTCCAGTCTGAGGGGACCCCTCCCCGCTGGCGGCTGGGCGCGAAGGCGAAGAAGTACTTCGACGCGGCCTACGGCACCTTCTGCGAGTGGAAGGGCCTGAAGAGCGCGGAGGGGAGCCTGAAGCTGGCCCGGAGGGTCTACGACATACTGAAGGACGTGCACGAGCAGGAGCAGCAGGAGCAGCAGCAGGAGCAGCAGCCCCGGCCGCAGGGCGGCGAGTCTCAGGAGCAGCCCCAGCAGGGCGGCACGAACGACTTCGAGGACGAGCCCGATGAGCAGGAGGAGCAGCAGGGCTCCGGCGGTTCCGACGACCAGGAGGACGAGGAGGGCGACGAGAATTCCGCCGGTTCCGACGACTCTGCCGGTTCCGACGATTCCGAGGAGGACGACGAAAATTCAAGCGAGAATTCCGCCGGTTCCGATGACGGCGACTCCGGGGATTCTGAAGGTTCCGAGGAGGGCGATGAAAATTCCGGCGATTCTGAAGAGGACGGCGACGAGGACGGAGAGGGCGACGAGGACGATTCGGATGACGAAGGCGAGGGCGGCGGTTCCGACGACTCCGAGGAGGACGACGAAAATTCAAGCGAGAATTCCGCCGGTTCCGATGACGACTCCGAGCAGGAGTCCGGCGCGTCGGACGATGCCGAGCATGGCGCCGAGCAGGGCGACCCTTCCGACGGCGACGACTCCGAGTCCGACGACTCGGACTACGAGCCCGACGACGGCGGCCCGAAGGGCGGCGAGGGCGACGAGGACGACGGCGAGACCCCCGAGGAGCGCGCCGAGCGCCTTGCCGAGGAGCTTGACGCGGAGTCGGAGGCGAAGAGCCTGAAGGAGTACGAGGACGAGGACGTCGCCTTGGCCCTGGGCGAGCTCGACCCGGAGGACGCGGAGTACCTGAGCCGCAAGGACCTCGACGAGCACCGCGTCGTCGAGGGCGACGATGCCGACATGGAGGTCTTCCAGGCGAACCGCGAGGAGGTCGCGGCCGGCGTGGCCGCGATGGTCCGGGCGATGCAGCAGGCGCTCCGGGCGCGGATGCGCTGCCGGAAGATGGGCGCCCAGCGGAGCGGCAGGATTGACATGCGCCGTCTGACGCACGTCGCCAAGAACCTGAGCAAGGAGGTCTTCTACCGGACGCGGAAGGGCGAGAAGCTGGACACGGCGGTCGAGATAATCATCGACGAGTCGGCCAGCATGCGCGGCGAGAAGTGCATGGCCGTGCGGCTGGTGGCCATCGCGGTGGCGGAGGCCCTTGCGCAGCTTGGCGTCCCGTTCGAGATAACGGGGACGACCACGAAGCACTTCGGCGGCGACGGCGGCATCCCGCCGCTGGACGGCCTCGACCGGACGAACCCGATGGTCTACAACCACTACAAGACCTTCGACCAGCCCTGGCGGCGGGTGAGGCACGCCATCGCCCGGACCGGCGCCCACAAGCACAACGTGGACGGCGAGGCGGTCGAGCACTGCGCGCGCCGGCTGCTGGCCCGTCCCGAGGCCCGGAGGATTGTCCTGAGCCTTTCCGACGGGCTGCCCGAGGCCGGCCAGGGCAACGACTTGAAGATGGGCGACAACATCGTCCGGACCTGCGAGCGGGCGCGCGCGGCGGGCGTCGAGGTCTACGGCTTCGGCGTGGCGACGGAGGCCCCTGAGGCCTACTACGGCGCGGAGCACTTCGTCCACCTGCCTGCGGGCAAGCTGGACGTCGAGTTCGCGAGGGGCTTCGCCTCCATCCTGACGGAGGGCCGGATGTCCTTCGGAAAACGGTGACGTCCGGTGGGAATCCGGTCGTTTCCCGCGGTATGTGGTTGGAACGAGCGAACCTGAAACCCTGACGGGAGCGAGCAAATGCCCAAGGTCCCCAAAGAGCGCGTCCTGGAGGTCGTCGAGGAGATTCTCGCGGGCTCCAGCCGGGTCGAGGTCGCGTTGAACGACCCGGCCCTGTCGGAGATTGCCGACCAGATTCACAAGTCCCGCGTGCGTCTCGACCTGAGCATGGAAGGCATCAGCGTCGAGATTCCGAAGAACGGGACCACCATCACCTTCAACCGCATCGGCGCCGCCATCGGCGACCCCGTGGGCGAGGCTCCCGCGTCGGCTCCGGCGGCCCCCGCGGAGCCAGAGAGCAAGGCGAGGCCGAAGAGCCGGCCGAAGCCCAAGCGCCACCAGCACACCTACCGCCCGCCCAAGATGGCGAAGCGCATCATGGACGTGCTGTTGGACGAGGGCAGCCACGTCATCTGGTTCAAGGGCCCGACCGGCACGGGCAAGACCGTGCTGGCCCACTACCTGGCCGAGGAGCTGGGCATGGAGCTCTTCCAGCTGAACTGCTACCCGGGCATGACCGAGGAGTCGTTCTTCGGGGAGCGGGACATCACCATCGACGAGGAGACGGGCCAGAACGTCCTGACCTACAAGGACGGCGTCGTCGTGAAGGCGATGCAGGCGGGCCTGGACGAGGACGGCAACGAGGTCGGCAGGCCCGGCCTGCTGTTCATCGACGAGGCCGGCGCCATGCCGGTCAACTCCATCGCCCTGAACCGGCTCCTCGAATCCGACGACCCGCGCCGGACCGTCACGCTGGACAAGGACGGCGGGCGCGTGGTCCGCAGCCACAGCAGGTTCCGCATCATCCTGGCGGCGAACACCGCCGGACGCGGGGCGACCGACATGGCCGAGTCCTTCTACGCGGCCCAGATGGACGCCCTCGACGGGTCGACCCTGAACCGCATCCGCTGCACCTTCAAGTTCGGCTACGACCGGGGCGTCGAGAAGCACATCGCGATGGAGAAGGTCGGGGACGACAAGGTCGTGGCCCAGATTCTGAGGCTCCGGGACGCCATCAGGGACAACATCCGGGCCGGCGAGCTGAGCACCCCGTTCAGCACGCGGACGGTCGTGGACATCTGCGACATGTACCGGGTCTTCGGCGACCTGCTGGCCGCCGTCTACTTCACCACCTTCGAGCAGCTGCTGCCCGAGGAGCAGGCGAAGTACAACGAGATAGCCGTCGCCCAGCTCGGCGAGGACATCCTGGAGAAGTTCGTCGAGGACGACGTCGACTACATGTGATTCGCCTCCCGTTGGAGGTTCGCTCAGGGCCCCCCTGTGGAAGGGGGGCCCGTTTTTTTGGCGAATTTGGCGAATTCCCCTTGACCCGCCCCGTGGTTTTCCCTACCTTTCCCATGTACACCGACGGAGGCGCCATGGAAGGCAACGACCGCTACCTCATCTACAGGCTGCTCGGCAGGGCCGTGGAGGTCAGGATGCCGGCGCGCCAGGGCGGCGGCAGGCTGAGGGGGATAGTGGAGAAGGTCTGCCGGGACATCTTCCAGGACGAGGTCAGGGTCACCATATCCGGCGTCTGCCACGCGTTCCGCGAGCCGAGGGCCATCGTTCCGGCCGGCGGCGGCGACATCCACTTCCTCTACGGCGACGTGGAGCCTGACGAGGAGTCCGAGGTCCCGAGGTTCAACGCCTACGACGAGGACCTGCACCAGCACCTCCGGCGGACCCGCAGGAGGCCCGTCCACAGGACCGTCTTCATGGTCGGCGACCTGGCCGTCGACCCGCGCGCCAGGTGGCGCACCAGGCTCGCCGTCTGAGGCCGCCAAGGCCCTTTCCCGTTTTTTCCCCGGCGCTTTCTTCGAATGAGGTGGGAATTCCGTTCGTCCCCGCGGTATGTGGTTGCGAACCGACAACCCCAGCCAAGGAGACGGCGAATGAACGAGACCAAGAACCGGGAATTCGGGGTCAACCTGTGGTGGACGTGCCCGGAGTTCGTCATGGACGGCGAGCGGGCCCAGGCGGTCTTCGAGGCCAACGGCTTCGAGGCCGACAAGGACCTCCCGCTGCCCGGCCGCCGCAAGGCGGTCAGCCGGGCGGCCTACAGCTTCCAGGACCGCCGGCACAAGGAAGGCCGCAAGGTCACCGAGAAGGCCAAGGACAACGGCCAGTGCGTCGTCTACGGCATCCTCAGCCAGAAGTCCAAGGGCTCCGAGGAGGTCGCCTACGAGCAGGACACCACCGTCCGCCTCGACAAGGAGAGCGGCCGCGTGGAGGTCCGGGGGCCCGAGGCCGACGAGTTCCATAAGGCCCTCGACCGCTTCACCGACGCCGTCACCGACGACGACGTCCGCGACTTCCTCCGGAAGGTCGTCAGGATGTGCTACGGCATCAGCAAGCGCCCGAGCGGCGGCATCTACTTCGTCCCCGAGCGCTTCGCCGGAATCATCGAGAGCGCCCAGAACGCCCTCGACGAGCTCGGCATCGGCGCCAAGCTCTACGTCGAGCGCGTCATGAACGGCGAGCAGGAGCGGGCCATCGTGTGGGAGGCCGTCGAGCAGGACATCGACTCCCAGATCGAGCAGACCCTCCGCGCCGTCGAGCGCATCGAGAAGCGCGCCAGCTCCGTCAAGAGCCACGAGGCCAAGCTCGACGAGCTCAACGGCCTCATGGACATCTACCGCCAGCTGCTCGGCCAGGAGGCCAAGCACGAGGAGCTCGCCGAGCGCCTGGAGAAGGCCTCCAACGAGGTCGCCGCCAAGCTCGACAAGCTCCAGAAGGCCGCCACGCCCAAGCAGCGCAAGCGCAAGTCCGGCGGGAAGCGCAACGGCGTCGGCGCCCAGCTCCTCGACATGGTCGAGGAGGTCCTGAAGGGCGGCAAGGCCCTCCACTACCGCGAAATCGCCGCCGAATGCGAACGCCGGGGCTTCGAGCTGCGGGGCAAGGACCACGGCGCCTGGGTCAACGCCTGGATCGCGGAGTCCTTCCGCGCCGGCGAGAAGCGCTTCAAGCGCCTGGGCAAGGGCCTCTACCAGCTCGGCTGAGCCCGGACCGCCGCGAACCAACCAGCCCCTCCCACCCCGGGAGGGGCTTTCGCACACCCCGAAAACGCGGGGAAGACGGCCTTTTCGAGGCCGTCTCGGCGCTCCTTCGGCGCCCGGAGGGGTGTAATGAGGCACGGCGCGGACCTCCGCCCGGGCCCCTTCCAGGGGAGGCGGCCCCTCCGGGCTATAATGGGGGACAAGGGCAGCACCGGGCAACCAAGGCAGGCGAAGCAACCCCGAAGCGAGAGGACCTGGTGAGGCACAAGGTCGTCAAGGTGGTGGACCACGAGGCCACCGGAGCGGAGTGGCGCGGCGTCCGAGAGGGGGCCGGCGTCAGTCTGCGGAGCCTTGCCCGGACCATGGGGGTCAGCGCGGCCTACCTCAGCGACCTTGAGAGGGGCCGGAGGAACTGGACCGAGGAGGTCGAGTCCCGGTACGCCGGGGCGCTGCGGGTCGAGAGGCAGGTCGAGGGCGTCCGGGGCGACGGGCAGGAGCCGCCGGAGTTCGACAGCGTCGGCCGTCATTGGATTGAGGGCCGGGGGCTGGTCCTGGTGGTCGAGAGCGACCGGGACGGCGGAGACTTCGACGACCTCTTCCCGCACGTCAAGGTGGACGGCGAGCCAAGGAGCCTCCTGGCTCTGGAGCTGGCGGCTCCGGTCCGCAAGGGCGACCGCGTCGGCCTGGTGGTGAAGGAAACCGCCGAGGAGAGGAGGAGCCGCGAGGGCAATGCAGAGGCAGACCAGGGCGAACCAGGGCGAGACGGCAGGGCCTCCGGGGCCGCCGGCCCCAGCCCCGAAGACCCTGCGGAAAGCGTATAAAGTCTGTAATTACGTCGCATAATACATGTTATGGATAGTTGCAAGCCCTTGATTCGCAGGTGGTTAGCCGCAAACCCTTGGCCCGCAGGCGGTTGCGCCGCAAGCGATTCCGCTCCGCAACTGCTTGATTTCGAGGTGTTTAACTGTCCGCACAGTGGCCGCACGCGGCTTTTCGGGCGTCTTCGAGCCCCGCACGGGATGCGCGGGGGGCGCGCGGCGGGCCGGCGGCAGGGTGGTGGGCGGAGGCGGCCGGTCTTCGCGCCCGAGGCGCCCTCCGGGAATAGGACGGCTATCGAAACGGCCCGGTGCGACGGAACGTCACAGGGCTGTCACGCGTCGCGGAAGTTTTCCGGAAATCCAATTCGCCTTTTCCGCAAGCCCCGTCGGGCGCCCTCGCGTGCGCGTGCGAAGGGCCCTGACGAACCCGGCGCGACGAGGGTGGGTGTCGGGAATGTCGGGCGGTCGGCGTATGGTGGGTGGAAGCGAGGAGCTTTGCATGAGCATGATAGTGGAGTGCGTTGACGGCGAAGACGGTGGCCCGGGACTACCCGCTGATGGGGGTTTCCTCGTGGCACTTGCTCGTGGCTGCTGGGTTGCCCGGGTCTCTTGGCTGCAACGCGGTCGTCGTGTGGCGCATACGGAACGTGGTAATCAAGGGTGACTGCTTCGGGGGGACGCGTTACTTCCGGCCGCTGGCGGTGGTGGTCGAGGGGTCGGCGCACGGTCCCCGGCTGGAGGTTGGGCTTCCGGAGTGGTCGTGGCCGCACGACATCGCCTCCGTCATCCGGGGCCTGGTGTGAGGTCTTCCGAGATAATTTGCATGGAGTGTTTCCGCGAGTCGGAGTGGGCGCATGCGCCCGCCGACCCTCCGGTGGGGTATTCGTTCGGGCGCTGCCTGTCGGTGGTGAACATGGCTCGGTGCCGCGGGCTGCTTTACTCCGTGCCCAAGGGCTGCGTGGTGGTGCTGGAGGAGGTTGGCGGCGAAAAAGGCGAAAAATTTCGAGAGGGTGGTGGGTGAGGTGGTTTGCGTCGGGTTTGTCGGTCGCGTCAGAGGCCGTGGAGGAATTTCCTGACCTGTCGTTCGCGGCGTTTGAACTTGTCCGGCATGGCGGTGTCGACGTAGCGGTCAATCATCTGGCCGTGTGCCTCGTCGGGGGTGCGTCCTCCCGACCAGAGCTCGAAGTCGTCGACGAGCTCCCGTTTTTCCCTGGGCGAGACGTCGAGCAGGCGCCTGGCGATGTTGAGCAGCTCTCTGGCGATTCGTTCCATGGGGATGTTCTCCTTTCACGGGGAGGTGCCGGTATAAGGGAATTGTGGGCGGTCCTGCGGAAAGTTTGATAATGGCGGTCCTTGGTGGGCGGATTGAACAGGAAACAGGAGATTTCCAGATGAACAGGGAAGCTGTAGCGCGAGAGTTGTTGAAGTTGGCGAAGGCACTCATTGGCGCACACCGAGGTAAAATGACTGAAGAAGACTATGAGGAAATGGCGGCGGCAATTGATGGCTACATCAAGAAATACGGCAAGGACCTTGTTATGCGGTATCGCAGGAAACTGGAGGACGACCCTAAGGTTCGGGATGCCGATGAGCGATTCCGTTGGGACCTGCTCAATGCGGCACAGAAGACAATGAAGTTTGACATTCGCCGCTTGTATCGATATTTAAACGACAGGCATATCGACACGGCACTCAAATTTTACGTCAAATCGCGTCGCCTTTCATAGGAGGACACAATGAATAACGTGGCCATCGCCGGAACGGGAGACGGCCGAAGGAGGTGAGCCGCTTCAAAGAGTTTGGCAGGTTCCGCTTCACGGCCTACAAACTTGATAGAATACCTTACTGGAGAAACTGGATAGGATGAGAGACGCTGACCAACTTACGTTCGTTGAGCTCTTCGCCGGGATAGGGCTAGTCCGACTGGCCCTGGAGTCAAAAGGCCTGCGATGCGTCATGGCTAACGACATTGACGAGAAGAAACGAGATGCCTATTTGCTCAACTTCTCCTCGGATGATTTCCTGCTTGGCGACGTCTGGGGTCTCGCAGAAGGCCAGTTGCCCGACAGGCCTGACCTGCTGACCGCATCGTTTCCCTGCACTGACTTGTCGGTCGCCGGCCACGGGGAGGGGCTGGCCGGCAAGGAGTCCAGTGCGTTCTGGGGCGTTGTTCGCCTTTTGAAGATGTATAGCGTGGGCGCTTCCGTTCCTTGTGTGCTGCTGGAGAATGTGGTGGGCTTCATGACGTCGCATCGAGGGAAGGACTTTGTTGAGGCGATGGCGGCGTTGAGCGAGCTTGGCTATTACATTGATGCGTTCGTTCTCGATGCGTGCCGATTCACTCCCCAGAGCAGGCCGAGGCTGTTTGTCATCGCGGTCCAAGAAGAGCTGGCTGACCAGCACATGGCGCGCCAGTCTGCCATCGGAATCCTTGACGAATGGACGCAGCGGATAGAATCAGAGACCTCCTTCGACCTGAGGCCGGCGAAACTTCGGTCCTTGATGTCGGCAGATACAGACATCTCGTGGGGGGCGCTTGCCCTTCCGGCCCCGCCGCGGGCCGCGCCAACCACCCTGAAGGACATAGTCGAGGAGTTGCCGGTCGGCCACAGGTTCTGGTGGGACGAGGGGCGTGTCCAAAAGCTCGTCTCGCAGATGAGCCCGTTGCACCAAGGGCGTCTTCAGGCGATGACTGATTCGCCTACGCCCCAGTACGGAACTGTCTACCGACGCATGAGGAAGGGGCGCTCAATGGCAGAGTTGCGCACTGACGGGGTCGCTGGATGCCTGAGGACGCCAAAGGGAGGAAGCAGCAGGCAGATTCTTGTCGAGGCCTGGAACGGTGAGGTGAAGGCGAGGCTGCTGACCGCAAGGGAATACGGCCGCCTCCAAGGCGTGCCGGACACGTTCAGCATTCCAGAGAATCAAGTTCAGGGGTGCTTTGGTTTTGGCGACGCCGTTTGCGTGCCAGCCGTTGCCTGGATAGCCGAGAATGTCATCTGTCCGCTCCTCGCCGGCAATCTGGCTTCTCAGGCAGTGTGTCCTTGCTTCTGATTGAGGACATGTTGCGTGTGCGTTGTTTTGGGGTCAGGTTGTCCATTCGTACCACTGTGAAGTATAAGCCGTTCTCGTGAAGGATACCGCAGCGATGGCCAAGAAGCAAAGTCCAAATCCAGGTCTCAGAGGGGAGGTCTTTGAGGGGGAGAAGAAGTATGCCGTTTCAGACGAGGCGCGTGAGCATGCACGTGTCCGGTCGATAGACAGCGCCAGGAGGAAGCGGAAAGCTCTGTCCGCCGACGAACTGAAGACGCCTCCCCAGGTCCCCAGGCTGGCCCCTGCCGACTTGATGCCCGTTCTACCTGGCAATGGCCTCAAATCCCTGTCCCTCTTCAGCGGCGGGGGCGGCCTCGACATCGGCTTTGAAAGGGCTGGTTTTGAGCACGTTGCCTCCTACGACTACAATACGGTTGCGGGTGAGACCCTCTCCCTGAACCGTCCGGAGTGGGCTGTGTTCTCAGGCGAGGAAGGTAATGTTATCGGCAAGGATTGGAAAAAGTATGCCGGCAAGATTGACGTGGTCCATGGCGGCCCACCGTGCCAACCATTTTCGATGGCCGGTCTACAGCGGGGAGCGGATGATGAGCGGGACATGTTTCCTGAGTTCGTTAGGGCTGTTACCGAGATTCTGCCAAGGGCATTCGTCGCTGAGAACGTTCCAGCCCTTCTCCAAAAGAAGTTCCAAGGGTATGTGAAGAGCGTGATTCTGGACCCGTTGCAGAAGGACTATGTGGTCACGCAGATAACCTTGTTTGCCCATTCTTTCGGCGTCCCTCAGCAAAGGAAGCGCGTCTTTTTCGTGGGGCTTCGGCAAGGCGAAGAGGCGGCTTACTCTCCTCCAGCGCCCACCCACACACTGGAGTCATGTGATAACGTCTTACCCGGGTTTGCAGATGCGCTGGAGCCCTGCCCAAGGCTGCGGTGGGCTCTCGGCCTGGATGATATTGGAACGGACGACATTGCTCCGACCATGCGGAGCACACTGACTGGGCCCAGACATACCACCTCGATTCTCAGCAGTGCCGCTGCCCAGCGGAAGTGGGAGGCACTGGAAATCTGGCCGAACGGAGTGGGACGCGATAGAGTCGCCGCCTATAACTTCCCAACGAAGAACGGGCATTTCCGACTTTCGGTGCCTGACTGCAAGATAATCCAAGGCTTCCCGAATGACTGGGAGGTGTTAGGTGCAACCTATATGGCGTTGGGGTTGATAGGGAATGCGGTCCCGCCGCCGCTTGCTTACCGGGTTGCCCGGTCCGTGGCTGATGCCCTTGAGCCTACTCAGCCATCGGCTGGCTGAGAGGACAGATAGGCACATAATCGGTTCCATGGCAGGGCGCGCGCCGGCAGAAAGAGAGACAGACATGCTAGTCAAGATTAGATTCGCCGAGCGCGAAGGTGCGAGCAAGGTCCAGCTGATCGAATGCGACCAGGTCTACCAGACGCGGTGGCCGAGCCGCATCGAGATGTTCTTCTACAAGGACGACCGTTTGGTGAAGCGGGCCGAGTTCATCTACAACGACGTCCGCGAGGATTCCGTGGACGTCTTCTTCATGGAGAACGGCCAGACCGTGGACCGGATTCACTTGAACAACGAGACGGTTCCGGAAGAAGCTCCGGGACGGTAGCGCGAACCAAGCCGCCGGCGCGCGTCCCGGCCGCCGCGGAAAGTTTGATATTGGCCGTCCTTGGTGAGCGGATTGAATTAAACCAGGAGTTTTCGACGATGAAAAGGGAAGCAGTAGCCAGAGAGTTGGTTTCCGTGGCCAGGGAGCTTGTTGGCAAGGATGTTCTTGATGTTGTTTTTGACAAGATGGTCAAGATAGCGAAGAGGGCGACGGGCAAGAGGGTGGATAAGAAGTCGAAGAAGAAAGGCATGATGGCCTTTACGCTTCCTCCTGACAAGAACGACTACGGTTTCATCGTGTTTGTCGAGGGTCGTCCTGAGAGGTTTAACGTTCGTATTCGCATTACGCACGAGGGTGACATTGTCGAGGGTGGTTACGGTTTGGAGGGTGGGATGTTCGGCCTGGTCAGTCTGGATGAGTTTGAAGGTTATGAGAAAAATCTCATGAAGGACTTCAAGGACTTGCAGGGCCAGATTGACAAGCTCTCCCACAAGGACGTTGTTTTCGATGCGTTGCTGGACCTTGAGGATGAGCTTGGGGGGCTTATGAAGGCGGTTGCATCAAAGCACGGCCTTTCGGTCGGCTCTTTGTCCGGGTATGTGAAGGTGAACTTTCCGCGCAGGTGAGTCGAGAGTTTCAAAGGAGATTGACGATGAAGAGAGAGAAGGTGGCGCGGGAGCTGTTGAGGCTGGCGAGGGAGCTGGTTGCGGGCGGCCCCGGCGACCTGGTCGAGGAGCTTCGCGGCGACAGGAAGCGGAAGGTCATCGACCGGATGCTCGACGAGTTCGCCGGCAAGCTGTCGAAGAAGTCGCCCGAGGAGGCCGCCAGGTTCCTCGACGACGCGCGGAAGAAGCTGAGGTGAGCGGCGCCCGGGGCCGCCGTTTGGCGCGAGCAGGAAAAAGAGGACGTTTGGAGATGAACAGGGAAGCGGTTGCGAAGGAGCTTTTGGCCGCGGCGGGCGAGCTTGCCGCGGTGAAGGTGATGGACGTCGGGGCCTACATGGACTGGGCCGAGGAGGACCTCGGGTCCCTGGGTCTGCTGGTCCACTCGCTGACGGACCGGGTGTCGAACGCCGAGGGCGCGACGCTGGACCCCCGGGTGCTTTCGAGCCTGGGGCGGCTGTCGAAGGAGGTTTCTCGTCTGGAGAAGGCGGGCTCGTCCGTCGCCAGGGCGGTGTCCGACGTCAGGAAGGCGGCCTCCAGGGCCGGTTGAGGAGTTTGGCGATGATTGGTTTTCTGAAGGCGCTGGCGGGGCTGTTCGGCGGGGCCGGCGGACCGCCGGCCGGCCGGGCCCCGTCGGACGAGGAGTGCCCGACGGACGACCTGGTCGAGGCGCTGAGGATTCTGGCCCCCGTCATCGGCGCCGGGTACCCGACGACGTGCGAGGACGAGCTGCTCATCGTCCATGCGGACCCGTCCGAGGTGAGCGAGGAGGACAAGGGTCGCCTGGCCGTTCTGGGCTTCGACGCCGATGGTGGCCGCTTCGTCTCGATTCGCTTCGGCAGCCGCGGCTACTGAGGCTAGAATAGGACGGCTATCGAATCCGCGCCGGCGCCGCCTGCGTTGCATGGCTGTCATGCGTCGCGCGGGAAACCGGAGATTTGAAATGGACGACATGGAGTTGGTGGGAGCCGTCGAGGAGCTGGCGGCGCAGCGCGATGAGAAGAGCTTGAAGTTGTTCCCCGACCAGTTGGAGATGCCCTTCGTCATGGACGTCCACCTTAGGGCTGGTGCCGTCTACAAGGAGGACGAGAGGGAGGTTTCGCATCTTGTGAGGGACGGCTCCGTGTGGGGCTTCCCCGACGGCCCTCGGGCTGGGCACGCCGCGGTGACCCAGGAGGTTCACGGGACGTGGCCGCCGGTGGACACCTATGCCGGCGACCAGTCCATGAGGGCGTTTTCGGCGACGGTCTCGGTGCGGATGAGGGTTGACGCGATGGCGTGGGCCCTGGCGGAGGCGGGCTGTTCCTGCGTGCGCCGGGTGTGGAGGCTCGGGCCGACGATGCTGAAGGTCGATGGTGGAGACAACGCGGTCTTCGCCGAGGTGGCGGTCCTGGGGCTGGCCGAGCCGTTCGAGAAGATATTTTTCACGCGCCCGGAGGCGGCCGACTACCTTGGCGTGAGCAAGCACGTTCTGAACCAACTCATTAAGGCGGGGCTTATCCGGCCGCTGTCGTTGTCGAGCCGGAAGATACTCATTCACAGGAGCGAGCTCAACAGCATTGGCGAAAGAGCCGAGGAGGTGGAGAATGAGGGTTGAGCTCGTGTGGGCCGAGAAGGAGACCATGTACGTCCGGTCGGCGGACGCCCCCGAAGGTGGTTTCCATGGTTGTGCGCCTCCTAGAGGAAAGTGAATGACCTACGACCCGAGGGAGCACGTGAGCCCGGTGCCGCCGGCTCCGAGCTGGAGGCGGTTCATGGATATGATGAAGGCCAGGGCTGCCGGCATCCACCTGGAAGGCTGCGTGATTATCGAGGAGGAGCGGGAGGTCAAGGCTGCCCTGAGGAGTGAGGCGGTCTGCCGGCACTGTTCCGGGTTTGACCGGACGTTGCACCAGTCGGGCGTCTGGATGTTCGCTTGCTGCGAGGGATACGGATTCATGCCGGCGGAGCGGTTCGAGACCAAGCCGGAGCCTGCGCGCTGCCTTCTGAGGAGCTGCGTGGTTATAATTGAGGAACTGACCGACGAGCAGCTGCTGGCGCGGCTGCCGAGAGGGCCTGGCGCGCTGGACATCTTGATAAGGAGACCGTGATGGACGATGAGAAGGTTTTCACGCCGGAGTACCTGCTCTCCCAGCTGAGGGAGTGCCCTGAGGACAAGGCGCACATCGAATGCTGCATCATGAACATGCTGATAGAGTTCGGCTGCTCCGAGGAGCTGGTCGACGAGCTGATGGGGTGGTTCGCGGCCGAGCACCCCTACCAGGAATGACGGAGCCGCTGCCCAGAGGGGCCTTCGCCCGTTACGACGCGCCCGCCGGCTGCGTTCACGTTCTGGCCGAGGCGTCCGCCTCCGGAGGACGAATGAGGTTCTACGCGCTGAGACTGAAGGGCAAGCCGCTGCCGATGTCCCTGTTCCTGACGAGGAGGGACGCCGAGGAGGCGCGCTTCTGCCACGCGCACTACGGCTCGGACCAGCTTGAGGTGCTGCCCGTGAGGGTGGCGTGGCTCACGCTTTGGTTCTGGAAGGTGGCCAGATGGTTTCGGAGAATGAGGTAGGCGGCTTCGAGCACGGGCTTGACTGCCCGCGGTTCCACGCTGCGAACGCCGGCGTCGGCATCCGGTGCGAGCACGGCTACGACGTGTGCCCGATATGCGACCCCTGCACCTGCCACCGGGGCCTGGTCGTCGTTGCTGAGGAGTTTGATGATGATGATAGTCTGCGACAGCTGCGGCGCCGAGGGCGACGACGCCTACGACACGCGCCATGAGGTCCACATGAGGAGCCACCGCGTGGCGAACCACCGGTGCCGGCGTTGCGGCAGCCACGAGCTCAAGATGATTTATTTCGAGAAGATGGTGATGGTCACGGACGAGTGGGACGACGAGAATTCTTTGATATTGGACCGTGGGTAGGCGCTCCTTCTTTTGACGGGGCGCTTCCGTTGGGCACCGCACGGGAAACGGTTTGGCGTTGAGTCGTTGATGAGTAAATTCACGGAATCGGTTCATTGCGAGAGCCGCCTGCACTGCAAGGCATGCCGCGGCGATGAGAATTTCAGGAAGTCCCTGATGCAGACTTTCGAGTGGGACGGCGAGTGCCCTTATGGTTTCACATTGGACAACTTGCCGGAGCCGCCCCCACTACCGAAGATGCCGTCAGTGCCGAGGCAGATGCTCAACCTGACAGAGGCAGTTGGTCGAGCTGTGAAGGCTTTTGTTGCGGGTGAGCAAGTCATTGCTGATGAAGAGACCCGCGAGGAACGCATCGAAATTTGCGAGGGCTGCGACCAGCTGAGGGGCGCCCGCTGCGCGAAGTGCGGGTGCTACACGATGAAGAAAATCATTCTCCAGACGGAGAGCTGTCCCATAGGGAAATGGTGATGCGCTACGTGCACGGGCGTTCCCCTTTGCACCGTCTTGTAGAAACCCATGACGAACGGCAACGTGAAATGAAAACCCACCGAGGCGCCCCATGGCCCTGATTCACCAGATGACGGAGGACGGCGACGTCCAGGGGGAATGCTGCTGCGGCGGAGAGGAGCCGTGCCCTGATGGCTGCTCGGGCTGTTGCGGAAAATACACCGTCACGCTGAGCGTCACCAACCCCGACACGAAATGCGATGAATTCATGGGCGACGTCGACTGCGACACGTGGGACGGTGATTGGGACTTTGTCCAAGACGGCGATACGTGCGTGTGGAATCTGTCCGGCGGGGAGGGCGACTTGCGATGCGACGGCTCGACCTGGACAATGGAATTCTCCTCGGTATTCTGGGCCGGATGCACGATCACGTTCACCGCTCCCAACGTGGACGACTGTCCGCCCGACCAGCCCTCGGACTGGACGCAGGACGGCGGCGAGACCTGCCAGGCGACGATCACCGGCATAACGAAGTCGGACTGTCCGTAAATGTGACGCGCGTTCGGCGACGGCGAACCAAGGAGGTGCGGCATGAGCCCGATAGCGAGGGGCCAGGGCGGAATAGCGAGGACGAGCGCCGGCAAGGTCGGGAAGGTCGCCCCGGGGCCGCAGGACTGCCCGGGCGATGAGGAGTGCGCGGGCTGCGAGGCGAGCCTTGAGCTGGTGGTGAGCGGGTTCACTGGGGCGGTCTGCACCGACGCGAACGGCACCTACTCGTTGAGCCGCCGAGACGCCGATGACTGCTACTGGAGCGGCACCAACCCCGGCGGGACCGACTGCTGGATTGAATGCGACGGCTCCCGGGAGTGGACCTGCTACCTGGACGGAATCGGCCTGTTCTGCGAGGCGGTCCGTGACAACGTGGACAACTGCCCGCCCCTTGGGACGTGGAGCTTCGGCCCCTGCGCCGGAACGTTCTGCGGCGGACAGACCGCCACTGGGACGCTTTCGGTTCCGTAGGCTATAATGGGGCATGAAACCGACTGAGCTATTGAAGGAGGCCGGCTGGGTCAGGGTCGGCAGCCGGCGCCACCCGAAGTGGAGGTGCCCGTGCGGCGAGCACCAGGTCAGCCTTTCGGCGACGCCGAGCGACTGGCGCACCGAGAGGAACGAGCTCCGGGACATCAGGGGCACGGGGTGCCCGAGCCTGGACGCCCTGGAGCCGGACCCCGACCGCCCCTGGCCGGCGGGCGCCGAGCTGAGGTGCCACTTCTGCAAGGCCGCCCTGGTCGAGGGCCGCTACAAGAAGGACTGGGTCTACCACGGAGGCGTGTTCGCCTGCCTCGGCCATCCCGGCGTCGAAGAGTGGCACAAGGAGCAGTGCCGGAGGAAGAAGGGCGATGGACGAAAAGAGGGTTGAGCTGGCCTGTCTGGTCTGCGACTGGGCCGGCGAGAAGGACGACGCGACCTGGCACGACCTGTCCGGTTTCTGCGACGACACCATGTGCGACTTCCATGAGGGCTCCGGCTGGTGGGAGTGCCCCGAGTGCGGGGAGGTCTGCCAGCCGCTGGATGAAGAGTGAGGGCCTGGCCGCCCCGGCGGCCCGTCTTGTTTTATCTTTTTTTGATATTCAGGCCCTGTGTTGAATCCCAACCGCATCACGAGGTGCCTCCATGGCCCTGATTCATCAGATGACCGAGGACGGCGACATCCTCATGACGGAGGACGGCGACGTCCAGGGGGAATGCTGCTGCGGCGGAGA
>Ga0180437_10003900_pt1 | contig 21718 bp, 21 predicted proteins | sample SS_ome_4_FD_132410 | JGI IMG/M metagenome (GOLD analysis project Ga0180437, IMG submission 132410) | Hypersaline lake sediment archaeal communities from the Salton Sea, California, USA - SS_3_D_1 metaG | ecosystem: Environmental > Aquatic > Non-marine Saline and Alkaline > Hypersaline >...
GTCATGAATGACATTGCGGCGGCGTATCCAGATCAGAAGTTTATCTCAATTAAAGCTGACGTGAGTAACCCGGATGATGTGGCTTCGATGACGCAGCAGTCCATTCACGTCTTTGGGAAAATCGACATACTTTTCAACAACGCGGGAGTGACAATACGAAAACCAATCAAGGATTTCACCTTTGAAGAGTATCGATACATCATGAAGGTGAATCTCGATGGAGCTTACCTCGTTGCCCACTCTGTGGGCCTGACAATGATCGAACGCAGAAAGGGCCGGATCATCAACAACACGTCCATGTCGGCATTTGTCATAAATCGCGGGAGGGAGAACTACATATACTGCATATCCAAGGCAGCAGTGAACATGCTCACCAGAGCATTCGCTGTGGACTGGGTTCAATACAATGTGATAGTAAATGCGATCGCACCGGGATACACCAAGACTCCGATAAACGCGAAAATGGTGGATGATCCGGTAATGAGCAGGCAGTTCACGGACAGCGTCCCCCTTGGGAGATTCGCCCTACCTGAAGAAATGGCAGCCGCGGTTTTATATCTCGCATCTCCTGACACCACGATGCTCGTCGGACATATCATGGTTCTCGACGGAGGGTACACCATCTGGTAACTGGAGAAAATACTCCACAAACGTTTTCCGTGAGGGAATACGGATTCGAGGAGGAACACATGTTTGGTTTGAAGGGCAGGGTTGCGATCATCACAGGCGCTGCCTCAAAGCGGGGGATCGGGCGTGCAACTGCCATGGTGATGGCAGGGCAGGGTGTGCGGGTTGTCCTGTGTGATATCGATTACGATGGAGTGAAAGACGTAGAAGATAAAATCAGAAAGGCGGGTGGAGAGGGAACGGCGTTCAAAGCAGATGTGAGTCTCCGGAGGGATGTGGAGAACGTGGTCGAAAAAACATGTGAGGCCTTCGGAAAAATAGACATCCTCGTGAACAATGCAGCGATCAATCAGAACAAGAAGGTGGTGGATCTCGAGGAAAAGGACTGGGATCATCTTCTCGCGATAAACCTGAAGAGTGTTTTTCTCTTCTGCAAGGCTGTACTCCCTTCGATGATCGAAAGAAGATACGGGCGGATCATCAATATGAGCTCTGTGGCGGGGAAAACCGGGTGTATTGCATGGGGTGGTGCTCATTACTCTGCATCAAAGGCGGCGATACTCGGGTTTTCGAAACATCTCGTGCGGGAAGTATCCAGATACGGAATCACGGTGAACTCCATAGCTCCCGGAGCCATTGCCACTGATATCAGGGGCGGCCTTGAGAGCGAGGAGCGTCAGCGCGAGATCTCGAAGGGCATTCCTGTCGGCCGTTTCGGTGCTCCTGAAGAGGTTGCCTGGACGATCTGTTTTCTCGCGAGCGAAGAGGCAGCATATATATCCGGAGAAGAGATCGACATAAATGGCGGAGTGTACATGGATTGAAAGGAACTCTGCGAATTTTTCATGCATGACGATAAAAATGAAGGGGTATGGTGTGATGGGCACAGCTGGATCGTCTTCGAAAAATATGATGATACGTGACTTGGAAGAGAAGGCGCGGGTGATACGGGTGCGGATTCTCCAAATGATTCATTCGGCCCCGACCGATCATCCTGGGCATCCCGGCGGTTCACTCTCTGCCGCCGATATTGTTGCGGCACTGTATTTCGGCATAATGAATGTCGAGCCCAAAAACCCGGAATGGCCCGAGAGGGACAGGTTCGTACTGTCAAAAGGTCACGGTGTTCCTGTGGTGTATGCGGCGCTTGCAGAAAAAGGGTATTTTCCCCGCTCTCTTCTCTCCACACTCCGGCAGCCTGGGAGCATCCTCCAGGGCCATCCCGATATGAAGAAAACTCCGGGTCTTGATATGACCACCGGATCACTGGGGCAGGGGCTTTCCGCAGCAGCCGGAATGGCGATAGCGGGGAAGATCGATAAAAAATCGTATTCTGTATTTGCGCTGCTTTCGGACGGTGAGCTCGACGAAGGGCAGATATGGGAAGCGGTCATGACGGCGGCAAAGTACAGACTCGACAACTTGATTGCAATTGTTGACTGGAACGGAATACAGAACGACGGCCCGGTTGATCAGATCATGCCTCTCGGAGATCTGGCAGGAAAGTGGCGAAGCTTCGGCTGGGAGACGAAAGAAATCAATGGTCACCGTATGAGAGAGATTCATGACGCTCTCAAGACATTCCAGGAGCAAAAAAGATCGAAACCAAAAGTCATTCTGGCCCATACGGTCAAGGGCAAAGGAGTCTCATTCATGGAAAACCAGCTCCCATGGCATGCAAAACCGATTACCGATGAGGAGCTGTCCAGAGCGCTCGATGAATTACACTGGTCTGGAGGTGGTCTGAATGACTGAATTGATGAAACAGGCAGATGCCTACGGCGAAACACTGTTTCAATTGGCTGAAAAGGACGAGAGGGTCGTGGCAGTGGATGCGGACGTCGCGATACGCATGGGAACCCGTCTGTTGATGGACAAATACCCCCACCGTCACATTGACGTGGGGATTGCTGAGCAGAATATGATCGGGGTCTCTGCAGGTCTTGCGACTGCCGGAAAGATCCCTTTCGCAGGAACAATTGCAACCTTTGCAACAGGGCGCACCTATGATCAGATTCGGCAATCAGTAGCCTACCCAAACCTGAATGTGAAGATAGTGGGCGGGTACAGCGGGATATGCGTGGGACAGGATGGTCCGACACACCAGGCCTGTGAGGACATCTCGCTCATGCGGGGGCTGCCAAACTTCAAGGTTCTGGTTCCCTGCGACCCGCTGGAAACACGGCAGGCGACAGTACTTGCATATGAAACGAAGGGGCCTGTGTATCTCCGTCTCATTCGGCACGCGATCCCAACAATCCTTCCTTCCGATTATGAGATGAAACTCGGAAAGGCGTTCACCCTGAGAGAGGGGAGGGATGTGACCATTATCGCGTGCGGCATCATGGTCGAGACAGCCCTGAAGGCGACAGTTGAGTTGGAAAAGCGTGGAATCTCAGCACAGCTCCTCAATATGTCCACGATCAAGCCCTTTGACAGCGGGGCGGTTTTAGAAGCTGCAAAAAAAACGGGCAGGATAATCACCGTAGAAGATCATTCCATATACGGCGGTCTGGGCAGTGCGGTTGCCGAAGTGATTGCAGAGGCAGGGATAGGCAGGGTGCGCCGGATCGGTATTCCCGATTGTTTTGGAGAATCCTGTCTGTACTGTGACCTTTTTGAGAAATTCGGGCTCACCGCAGACAACATTGTAGAGAAATCCCTCGAGATCCTGAAAGAAGCGTAGACATTGGTTCTGTTATCCATCTCTTGTGGAGGAGCTCTGTATGATATCGGAGAAATTAGCGAAAAGGGCTCAAGCCGGGAACCCCATCAAGGTGGGTTGGGTAGGTGCCGGCCGGATGAACACCGGAGCGATCTGTCAAACCGCATCGATGAAGGGGATCTTCAATTCCGTTATCTGTGACCTCCGCGTGGATGCCGCAGTACGTGCCTATGAAATAAACGGCTTCAGGCGGGATGATATTCTCGTTACGAACGATCCCTCTGCTGCCAATGATGCCGTGCTGAAAGGGAAACCGGTTGTCACCGAAACACACGCCGTCATGCCGGAGCTCGTACTGGACTGCATCGTTGAAGGTACCGGTATTCCAGAAGTGGGAGCTGAAGTGGCATACCGTGCGATCCTCGGAGGAAAAAATATTATTCTCCTCAACGTCGAGACGGATGTCGTTATAGGCCCGATTCTCCACAGACTTGCAGAACGTGCTGGAGTGGTTTACTCGGTTTCAAGCGGGGACGAACCCGGTCTGATTACGGAGCTCGTGGACAGGTACGGAGGTCTCGGCTTCGAGGTCGTTGCGGTCGGTAAAAGCCCTGTGAGCCTGGCAAAAATGGATAGATATGCAACACCCGATACGGTTGCTGAGGACGGGAGGCTCCTCGACATTAATCCACACATCCTCGTTACCTTTCGGGATGGCACAAAAACCTCCATCGAAATGTCATCTATATCAAATGCAACCGGTTTGGTGCCCGATGTGTGCGGGATGCACGGTCCTACAGCCGGTATTCAGGACATGGCGAAATTATTCTGCCTCAGGGAAGAAGGTGGCATTTTACACAGAAGGGGAGTCGTTGATTATGCGCGTCCCCTTCTTTTAGAAGACGGCTGTGTTGATTTTATACACAGCGTCACCCCCGGTGTATTTTTAGTGCTCAGAACGACCCATCCCCAGCTCCAGCACGACCTCGAATACTGGAATGTAATCCATTCTGGCGAGTACTATACGTTTTACACCCCTTACCATCTCGCCTCGAATGAATTGCCTCTCTCGATCGTCTGGGCAGTGGAAGACCATGAACCCACTGTGGTTCCACGATACGGACTCGTTACAGAGGTTATCGGAGCAGCAAAGGGGGACATCAAGGCAGGTACAGTACTGCGGAATGCATACCATATGTATGCGCTGAATGATAGGGCGGAGATTACGAAAAGAAAGAACTTTGTCCCTTTTGGGTTGCTTGAAAATGCGAAGGCGATTCGAGACATCAAAAAAGATGAGATTGTCAGGTGGGAAATGATCGAACCAAAGAATGACACTGTCCTGTTTTTTCTCCGCAAACTGCAGGATCAGTTACTGGACGGTAAGAAAGAAATATGATTCTGTCATGACGATCGACAAAAAGTGAGCAGGATCAAAAATATGATCTACGTGATTGCGGATGACCTGACCGGATCGAGTGATACGGGTGTCCAATTTGCAAAAAGAGGCTACAAAACTGTCGTTGCGATAACTCCTGACAATGCCCATCCCGGTGTATCTGAAGACATGGATGTGTACGTGATAGATACCGAAACGCGGGATGAAGAAACACGCGCCGCACGTGCGAAATTGAAACGTATTTTAAAGGGATTGCACATTCGAAGACACGAAATCGTGTATAAGAAGGTTGATTCCACCCTGAGGGGCTCTATCGGGGTGGAAATTGAGGAGTTAATGACCCATCTTGGGAGAGATTTATGCATATTTACCCCCACACTGGCTCCCTACGGGAGGATAACGATCGGGGGCTACCTCGTGGTGCAGGGTGAAGTTCTGGGTCACAGTAAATATTACACAGGAAAACTGGAGCCTGGAGAGGCCTCCTATATTCCTCTTTTGCTGCGACAGCAGACAAAGCTCCCAATTGCGAGAGTCGATCTCAAGGATGTGGCAAAGGGAGTGGAATCAATTGCGCAAAAACTCAATGAGCTCTATGAAAATGGCGCAAAGATTGTGGTAATCGATGCCACGAACGAGACGCATCTCCATGATATATTCGAGAGCAGTCTTCACTTTGAAGGGTCAATAGTATACGCAGGGTCCGCAGGTCTCGCAGAACATATTCGCCATGAAGAAGGTTTCAGAGAGAGAGAACCGTGTGCGATCAAATTGTCCCATGGGCCATATCTTGTGCTATTCGCCTCACGCCATCCAATCATACAGATGCAGATCGCGCATCTGAAAAAACGGATGCGCTGTTATGAACTTGTCATCGAGGTAGGAAAAATTCCTTCGAATATTGAAAGAATGAAAGACCTCTACACTGAGGAATGTGTGGGAGCGCTGAATGATAATATGCACGTAGTAATCCACACCGATCCTGCAGGCACAGAAGAGAAGAATACCATCGAAAGGGTCATGCACGAGCACAAAATAGGGTTGCGCGAGCTGGAATTGCAAATCCGGCAGTTTCTCGGTGAGCTCGTCTCTCACATACTGTATCGCCACAAACTGATGAACATAATCCTCAGCGGGGGAGACACCGCTTTGGGAGTGTGTAATGCGCTTCAGATCAAACGGCTGGAAATCATCGATGAGCTGTTGCCAGGGATTCCTATTTCCCGTGCCCAGTTCAAAGACCGGAAACTCCAGCTCATCACAAAGGCGGGTGGGTTTGGAGAGATAGATACGCTTTACCGATTGATGGACAAGCTGAAGAATACGAGAGAAAAGGCGTTGAATCAGTAATATATGGAGACTGTTGCGTATGGAAAGACCGATTATCGGTATTACCATGGGAGACCCTGCAGGGATCGGTGCAGAGATAATCATCAAAGCGCTGGGCCATGAAACTATCTACAGAATCGCACGACCCCTTGTGATAGGATGTAAGGCGGTCATGAAGGATGCCCTGAGCTTCATCCCATCCAATCTTGAATTGTACGAAATCGAGAGCCCGTTGGATGTGCGCGGGCAATTTGGCAGTATAGACCTCATTGATCTCGGCAACATAGAGCTGTCGGATTTTCAATACGGTCGGGTGAATGCAGCTTGTGGGAAAGCATCGATGGAGTATATTTTCAAAGCGATCGAGCTTGCCATGGAGAAGCTGATCGATGCAGTGGTCACAGGTCCCATACAGAAAGAGGCAATCAACGCCGCTGGATATGACTATTCCGGGCACACGGAGATATTTGCTGAGAAAACAAAAACGAAGAACTACTCGATGATGATCTCCGACAGAGAAATGCGCGTGATGCATGTCACGACTCACGTTTCGCTTCGCAGAGCCTGCGACCTGGTGAAAAAGGAGAGGGTTCTTGCGGTGATACGGCTTGCAAGCCAGGCTATGAAGGAGCTCGGTATCCCGGAACCACGGATTGCAGTCGCAGGGCTGAATCCCCATGCGGGAGAGCACGGGCTTTTTGGAGATGAAGAAACAAGGGAAATAATTCCAGCAATTGAACAGTCAAAGGCGGAAGGGATCAATGCTGACGGCCCGATTCCCGCTGATACGCTCTTTTCGAAACTCAGGGGGAAACAGTACGATGTCGCCGTTGTCATGTATCACGATCAGGGCCACATTCCTATGAAACTCACGGGCTTTCAATATGATCAATCGAAAAACAAGTGGCTTTCAATGAGTGGCGTGAATACGACAATTGGATTGCCAATTATACGGACATCCGTTGATCATGGAGTCGCCTATGGGAAGGCGGGTGAAGGGCGAGCCAATGAGGGGAGCATGGTAGAAGCAATCGAACTGGCTGTGCAATTTGCCAAAACAAAGCTATTAAAAACACGGGAGGAATAACGCCCATGAAAGCAGCGTATAAATCTGCACGAAAGAAAGGAATTGAAATCAAAGATGTTCCCGAACCAAAAATTCAAGAAAATGAGGTCCTGATACGGGTAAGGGTTGCCGCAGTGTGCGGCTCCGATATTCATCTCTACAACTGGAACGAATGGTGTGAAAACGTACATGCGAAAAATCCGATGATCATTGGGCATGAATTCTGCGGAGAGGTGGTCGAAGTCGGGTCCCTTGTATCCCTCGTGAAAGCCGGCGATCTGGTGGCAGGGGAAACCCATATTCCATGCGGAAAATGCATGCTCTGCAGAACGGGGAAACAGCACATCTGCCAGAGCATGAAAATTGTGGGTGTTCACACAGACGGTGCATTTGCAGAATTCACCAAGATACCAGAAGTATGCGCCTATAAGCTCCCGGAGCACACCGCCCCTGAAATCGGAGCGATGTATGAACCGTTTACCATTGCGGTGCACGGGGTTTTGCGAGGCCAGGTTGGAGGGCTCGCAACAGCAGTTTTCGGATGCGGACCCATCGGTCTTTTTGCGGTGAACGTTGCCTCCGTATGCGGTGCATACCCACTGTTTGCAATCGATGTGAATGAATACAGACTCGAGATTGCAAAGAAAATGGGCGATGCGGTAATCCCGATCAACCCCAAAAAAGAAGATGTAGCGGAAGTGATAAAAAGCAGCACCAAGGGATATGGCGCAGATGTGGTGATCGAGCTCGCTGGATCGCCGGATGCGACGAGAACCGGCTTTTCTTCACTTCGAAAGAGCGGAAGAATATGCATCATCGGTCTTCACTCCCAGGAGGTAAGCCTGGATTTTGTGAACAATGTGACCTACAAAGAAGCAGAGGTCTACGGAGTTACCGGGAGAGTCATGTTTGACAGCTGGTATGTGGCAGAAAATCTGATACAGAGCGGGAAGATGCGTATCAGAGACGTGATTACCCATGAGTTTTCGCTCGATGAAACAGAAAAGGCGATACTCACGGCTCAGGAAGGGAAATGCGGAAAACCGATCATCCGGGTCTCCTAGAATCCTGAAAGGGGAAAAGCAGTTTTTGGTGATGATTGCAGGGTGGATAGAAAAAAATTTCACAAGAGAGAAACCGGAAAGTGAAAGGAGCACAGCAGCATGGACAGGGCATATGTGATCGATACCATGAGAAAAAACAGAATCCCGGAAGAAAGAATCGAGCACGGTGAAAAAGTGTGCGATCTTGCATTGAAAATCGCCGTGCGGATTGAGGAGCTTCAGAAAACCAAGCTCAATCATGATGACATCATCGCAGGGGCCATTCTTCATGACGCGGGATTTGTGAAGTGTACCGGGAAACCGGTGAGTGTCAACCTGCTCGGAAAGAAGGAAATCGTCATACCGGAAGATGTGCTCATGCATGGGATGTACAGTGCAGAGATCGCTGCCAAAATGGGGTTTCGGCGTGAAGTCCAGCGTATTACTGTCAGGCATGAACTGATCGCCGTCACCCGTGCGGAGAGAGAAGAGCTCGGTATCCTCCCCCTCCCAAAGGATGATGTGGTTCCTGAAACATGGGAGGAAAAGGCGGTCATGTATGCTGATGGGCTGGTTTTTCTCGCGGTGGGGCTCGATCTTGACCTCTGGAATGACCCGGATGCACCAGCAAGAGGTTTCCTGGATATCTTGAAAGTAATGATCGGAAAACAGAGCAAAGGGCCGGTGACACTCAATCATCCGGTCCTCAAGAGGGCTAATCGGCTTAACGATGAATTGAAGGGATATGCAGAGCCTGAATGGCTCACAGAAATATAGGAAACGCGCGTGAAGTGTGGGCGCTGCTGGCAGGGCTGGTGAGGCATCAGAAGCTATTCAGATAACGGAGAGGAGCAGTATCAATTGAAAAGTATTTCCTGGGAGAAGAGAAATGTCTGAGAATTTCACCGAAATTGACCCCATCTCCATCGAGAGGAATGTGTTCACACTGATAGGGAGCGAATGGATGCTTCTCACCGGAGGGACGATGGATTCCTTCAATACAATGACTGCGAGCTGGGGAGGAATGGGCGTGCTGTGGGACAGAAAGGTATGCTTTTGTTTTGTGCGCCCCACGCGGTATACCTTCGACTTTTTTGAACATTCGGATGCCTTTTCGCTGAGCTTTTTTGAAGAGAAATATCGCTCCGTCCTCGAGTACTGCGGTTCCCATTCTGGAAGAGATGTGGATAAAATCGCACACACCGGCATCACGCCGGTATCCGGAGCGCAGAATACCGTGTACTTCAGGGAGGCACGCCTCGTTGTGATATGCAGAAAGATCTACTTTCAGGACATTCAACCCTCAAATTTCCTGGATTCCGGTATAGAGACTCATTACCCGCAGAAGGATTATCACAGGCTGTACATCGGAGAAATTATCCGTTGTCTGAAAAAATGATCTATTCACCGGTGAAAGTTGGGCGTTTGAGAAGTCCGGTGTTTGAGAGCGAGTAAAGGCTGAGCGCCGCCCAGATGAGGCCGAAGCTGATCAGGTGCGCTTTGGTGAAGGGTTCTTTGAACACGGTCACGCTCACGAGAAGCATGAGACTCGGTGCGAGGTACTGGATGAATCCAACGGTCGAAAGGGGGATTCTGCGTACTGCACGGGCAAACCATATGATCGGCAGGGAAGTCACCACTCCCGCCCCGGAGAGCAGGAGCGTGATCAACACTGAGGATACACCGAAGAAGCCCTCTCCCTGACTGTGTTTGAGCAGTATGTACACCACTGCAGCCGGGGTGAGGAGCGCAGTTTCCGCAAACAGACCGATGACGGAGCCTGCAGGGGACACTTTTCTCAGCAATCCGTAGGTACCGAAGCAGAATGCGAGAGAAAGAGCAATCCAGGGTATTTTCCCGTACTGAAGAGCCATGTACATAATACCTGAGAAGGCGAGGATAACGGAGATTCCCTGCCAGAACCTGAGCCGCTCCTTGAGGAACACCACACCGAGCAGCACATTCACCAGCGGATTGATGAAATATCCCATGCTCGACTCGACCACATGGTTGGTATTTATCGCCCAGATGTAGATTGCCCAGTTGACCCCGAGAAACAGTGCACTTGCCAGGAAGATCAGCTGATTTGAGAGGCAAAAGAAGGCGATCTTTACCTCGGGGAGCCGGTTTTTCAGAAGTACGAGGATCGAGACGAATACCAGTGACCAGGAAACCCGGTGTGCGAGTATCTGGATTGGTGGCACCTGCACAAGAAGCCGCCAGTAGAGAGGTAAAAACCCCCATATGGTAAAGGCGGTAAAGGCATACAGGATTCCGGTCGTGGTCTGCTTTTTATCAGTGTTCATGGATAGCGAGGACCTTAGCGTCAGGGGTGAGATCATTTATAACGCAGCAGGCAAGGGAAAAATCCTGACCGGCTGTAAATCTGTTTGGAATGGCAATGCAGGGGATTCCAGCCCGAGCCGAAGCCTCAATACCCGGACCGCTGTCCTCAAAAACGAGGGACGCTGAAGGGGAAGTCCCAGAACGATCCGTGAGTGCATGGTATATCTCAGGGTCCGGTTTGCTCTGTGAGACGTCAGCACCGGTGATGATAGAATCGAAGAGCTCTTTGATGCCCAGGCCTCTCTCTCCGAGAATACTCTCCATCTCCGCGGGAAGGGCAGAGGTCGCAACCGCGAGCTGAATAGATCTTTCCTTTGAAAAGAATTCGAGTATATTCTCAACACCCGGTCTTATGAGCTTCTTCACCTGCCCAGCAATCAACCGCTCGTACATCCTGTTTTTTGCCTCCACCAGACTGGATATCAGTTCGCTTTCAGGAGATATCCCCACCTTTTTTAATATTCTCTTCAGATACCGATCTGCACGCGTTCCCACGCATTCCAATATCCAATCCTGTTCGCTCAGCTCGATTGCATACGGCTTCAGTACCTCGTTTACCGCCATTCGCTGCAGATCCTCGTCGTCGATGATCAGACCGTTCATGTCGAACACCATGAGGGAAGCCTTCTTCGCAAGCTTCCAGAGAAAGTCATCCTTGAAATAACGTCTCTTTGTCATGAATTAGAAAAGCATCTGTTCGAGGAGCTCGCGGATATTGTCCGGTACCTGAGCACCCACCTTTTCTATCGTCTTCGATGCAACGAAAGATGCGATTCTCCCGCACTGCTCCAGCGGAAACCCCTGTATGAGGCCGTAAATGAACCCTGCCGAGAAATTGTCTCCCGCACCGGTCGTATCTTTCACATCTGACTTGAAGGTGGGAACCCTGAGATACTCGCCCTTTGAGAAAATATGGGTATCCTCTGATCCGTTTTTCACCACCGCGATTTCCGCCTGCACTCCGAGGGTCCGAACCGCCTGATCGATTGGCTTTCCGGTAAGAATCGTCGACTCCTGGGCATTGGCGAGAACAATGTTCACATCTTTCCCGATAAGGCCAATAAAATCCTCCCTGTATCTCTGGGCTGCAAAGGGGTCCGCTGCGTCGAAAATTATCTTCACCCCGCTGCGTTTCGCAGTGGAAATTGCCTCCCGGACTGCAGACTTCTGGTTTTCAGTGTCCCACATGTACCCGGTAAAATAGAAGAAGCGGGAGCCTTCTATCATGTCCACGGGCAGGTCTTCCTTCCTGAACTCCCTGCAGGAGCCCAGAAAAGTATTCATCGTCCTCTCCTTGTCCGGGGTAATGAGTATGATGCTCGTTCCTGTGGGACAGGAATCCCTTTTGAGATATGATGTCACGTTTTTCTTCTGTATCAACTCTGCGAAGGCGGTACCGTACTCGTCTATACCGATTTTTCCAGTCAGTGCGCTCCTGACCCCCAGGAGTGCGAGTGCCGACATGGTATTGGGACAGGATCCCCCTGCCTCCACCTGAATGGTTCTTCCTTTGATGCGGTCAAGCAGGACACTTCTTCTCTCCTGGTCGATGAGATGCATGACACCCTTGTGAAGCCTGTTTTGTATCAGGAACTCATCTTCAACGTAAACGAGTATGTCAACAAGGGGATTTCCCATTCCTGAAACATCGAACCTTGTTTCCCTCATATGTCCAGGATCCTCTCCGCACCATGAATGATCACATACGCTTCGAATGGATACTCAATGAGTGGTGTTGATCCTCGTCGCATTCAAACTTTTCTTTATCTCTGTAAAACCCGGTTTGATCACATTATAAATAATATCAAGCCGTTCCGGAAAGTGGAAAAATGCGCTCTTCATGGCGTTCAGCGTGAGCTTTTCTACATCCCTGAGTTCGAGCCCGAATTGTTTGGCCGCGATCCAGAACTCTTTGGTCAGTGTGGTACTGCTCATGAGCCTGTTGTCCGTGTTCAGCGTAATTCTGAACCCGTTCTTGAGAAAGATGGGAAAGGGGTGGTATCTGAGGTCGGGCACAGCACCGGTATGGAGATTGCTCGAGAGGCAGACTTCGAGTGGTATCCTCCTGTCCCTCACATACTGGGACAGGTATCCCATCTCGATTATTTCTCCGTCAGCAGTCATGATGTCGTCCTTCATATGCAGTCCATGCCCGATCCGGTGTGTCCCGCAGTACTGAAGTGCCTGCCATATGGATTCCTTTCCGAATGCCTCTCCCGCATGGATGGTGATATAGAAATTGTTCCTCTGGATATAGTAAAAGGCATTCAGATGGTCCTTCGGTGGATATCCAACCTCGTCACCGGCCAGATCAAAGCCCACGACTCCCTGTTCCCTGTAGCGAATCGCAAGTTTTGCCATTTCGATTGATCCTGAGGGAGGGAGGTTTCTCATGGCACAGAGTATGAGACCGAACTTGAGTCCAAATGTGCGCGCTCCTTCCTTCAGCCCTCTCAGCACTGCCTCCACGATCTGGTCGTTGCTCAATCCCATTCTTTTGTGAAAAAGAGGGGAAAACCGTGTTTCCACATACACGACTCCGTCGTTTTTCATGTCCTCCATCATCTCAAAGGCAACGCGATGGAGGGCTTCCTCTGTCTGCATCACCTCTGTAGTGATCTTGAATCCCTTGAGGTACTCCTTCAGATTTCCCCTTTTTGAGCCCTCGGAGAAATAGCGGGCGAGCTTTTCAGGCTCATTTTCCGGAAGTTTCAGCCTGTGAGATTGTGCAAGATCGATGATGGTTGCCGGTCTCAGGCCGCCGTCCAGGTGATCATGGAGCAGCACTTTGGGCATTTTGCGTATGAGCTCTTCGGTAAGGACAACCTTTTTCTGTTTCTCTTGCGACTGGTTCTTTGTCATGATATGAGTACGAGTTTCACCCCTAAATATAATTGAAAAAAGATGAAAATGAAAGAAGCATTCCGGTTTTTGTTGACTTTCCATCGATTCAGCAGTATTGAAAGTTGTACAGGGCCGGATTGTGGTCCGAAACAACCGGTACCCTGTGGCGAATCTACTCGAGCAATTATCGGTTGCTTGGATCGGATTGACCGAGACAGCCGGGATGCCTTCCTGATGCATATCACTTCTCCGATTCCCGGTCATTGGTAACGTGAAGAGAAATCTGTGTGAAGAGTCAAGAATCCGTGCCGCTGATCCGCATCAGAAACCTTCACCATGAGTACAGAAACGAGGATGGCACCTCGCTTCGCGCACTCAAGGGCATCAACCTGGAAATTCGGGAAGGGGAGCATGTCTGCCTTGTGGGGGCAAATGGCTCGGGCAAATCCACGCTTCTGTTGCACCTGAATGCCCTTCTGCTCCCCACAGAAGGCGATGTAGAGATCTCAGGCTGGAGCACTCGGGATGAATCGTCACTTGTGAAAATACGGAGCACCGTGGGGATGGTTTTTCAATCACCGGATACACAGATAATCGCCTCGGTTGTTGAAGAGGAGGTGGCCTTCGGCCCTGAGAACATCGGAGTGCCCGAGCATAAGCTTGAGCAGCGTGTGGATGAAGCACTCCAGGAAGTGGGGCTTTTGGAGCTGAGAAATCGCCCCTCACGGCTTCTTTCCGCCGGACAAAAGCAGCTGCTTGCAATCGCCTCGACTCTCTCCATGAAGCCGAGATGCATTGCACTTGATGAAGCAACTTCGATGCTGGACCCCGCATCCAGGCGACGCTTCCTCGAGCGGGTGGAGAACCTCAATCGGGAGGGAATGACCATAATTTCGGCAACTCACAACATGGACGAGGCAGCCCTGGCACGGAGGATGATCGTGCTCTCCGGAGGAAAGGTGATTGCGGATTCGAGCCCGCTCGAGATCTTCAGCAGAAAAGATCTGCTCAGGGAGGCACGGCTGGGCCTTCCGTCTTCGTTGAAACTCGCACACAAGGTCGGTGAGCGCCTTCCCCGGTTCAGGAGCAGTGCGCTCTCTGTGGACGTACTTGCTGAAGAAATCGATCAATATCTCTTGAGAAAGGATTGGATTGGATCGTGAATCCACCTCTGACGCCGATTGTGGAGGTGCGGAAGCTTTCGCACAGCTATCTCGTTGGTACGGAGCTCAGGGTGGATTCTCTGCGTGAAGTCGACTTTGCAGTCTCTCCTGGCGAAACGGTGGGGTTGATCGGCCCTGCTGGCTCTGGAAAATCAACTCTCCTTCACCACCTGAATGGCTTGATCCGACCTTTGAGCGGCGAGGTGCGGGTGCTGGGCGTTTCCATTTCACAGAGTAGCATGCGGATGCCCATGGTTCGCACCCGGATCGGCCTTCTTTTTCAAAATCCTGAGAACCAGCTCTTCGAGCAGTTCGTGGGAGACGATGTCGCTTTTGGTCCCCGGAACATGGGCCTTTCACCCGAAGAGGTGAGAAGGAGAGTAAGAACAGCCATGGAGCTGGTAGGTCTTCCTTTTTCCCACAAGGACAGACAGATCACCACACTGAGCCTCGGGGAGAAGAGACGCGCTGCTTTGGCCGGTGTGCTTGCCCTGGAACCGGAGCTGCTCGTGCTCGATGAGCCGACTGCAAGCCTCGATCCCGAGGGAAGGAAACGGCTCCTCAGGACTCTCGGTGAGTGGAGATCTGTAGAAGGCAGAGCCCTGGTCATTGCATCTCACAATATGGATGACATTGTGGAAATGGCCGACCGGGTATATGTGCTCATCAAGGGAAGCGTCGTTCTTTCCGGAACCACCCGTGACGTATTCACCCGGGCGGATTTCCTCCTGGGAAACGGACTGGGCGTTCCCGCCGCAACCGCGCTCATGCACGATCTTTCAAATCGGGGGTATGGAGTTTCGCTGAATGCGCTCAGTGACCTGGAGGCTGCGAAGGAGATTGGGAGGTTGCTGCGTGGCTGAACGATCTGAGTTCGAGTTCTTTGCGAAACTGAGCATAGGGCAGTACATCCCCACCGGCTCGGTGGTGCACCGGCTCGATCCGCGGGTAAAGCTGATACTTGGATTGTTCCTGGTCATTGCAGCTATCATGATCTCGAGCATTGTGTCGGCCCTGATCCTCACAGTCGCAGTGATTCTGGGGCTGCGCCTCGCCCGCGTGCAGCTCAGATTGGCGTTTGCTCCGCTGAAGATCATGATCATATTCCTGTTCATTCTCGCACTGATTCAGCTTTTGACCATTCCACAGTTGAAAACCGATGCCACCGTCGTCTTCCAGAGAGGTGTGCTGAAGATCACTGACCGGAGCATCGTATCTGCCATCCTGCTCATGGTACGATTCGTGGTGATCGTTTTAGGGCTGAGCCTGTTCTCCTTTTCTACGAGCAGTTCTGAGGTCATTCATGGCATCGAGCACCTTCTGAGACCGCTGCAGAGGATCGGATTTCCGGCGCATGAGCTCACGCTCGCGGCGCATATCTCGCTTCATTTTTTCCCGATCCTGGTGGGGGAAGCGGAGCAGCTGATGATGGCCCAGGCGGCACGGGGAGCAGATTTCGGGTACAGAAAATGGAACTTCCTCAGAAAGTTACGGAAGATGCTTCCGCTTCTGGTTCCGCTCTTCATTGTGAGCCTGAAACACGCCCAGAACATGACACGGGCCATGGAGTCTCGATGCTATTCAGGCGGAGCAGGCCGCACGCACTACGTGCGTCTGCATGCACAACCTGCCGATTACCTGGGGCTCTTTCTGGGGTGCGGAGTCATTTCTTCGGCGATGGTGGTGAACCTGCTCCATGTTGACGGCACTGTGTGGGGTTTGCTCAGGGAATTAGTGATGTAGTAGTACCCGGATCGGGTGCATGAGAAAAACATTGGGGGTACTCATATGAATGAAAAGGTGAGAAAGATCGTTGTTTCAGGAGTGATGGGAGCGATATCAATTTTTCTCGGCGCGAGTCACCTCGGCTTCATCCCATGGTTTGCAGGTGCAGCGCTGACCATCATGCACGTGCCTGTGATCATCGGCGCGGTGCTCGAAGGACCTCTGGTGGGCGCGGTCATCGGACTGATATTCGGGCTGTTCAGCCTTCTCCAGGGAGCCATTGCCCCGACCGGACCTGCAGATGTATGGTTTGTGAACCCGCTCATCTCGATCCTCCCGAGGCTTGCAATCGGGCCCATTGCCTGGCTCGTTTACAGAATTGCCAGGCCTTTGAAGGAGCTCCCCTCTCTTGCTCTATCGGGCATTGCCGGTTCCCTCACAAACACCATACTGGTGCTGGGTGCTCTTGGACTGTTTCGTTACCTTCCATGGGAGCTCATTGGAACAATCGCCGTGGTGAATGGGCTCCCTGAAGCGGCGCTTTCAGCAATTCTCACCACCGCGGTTGTGGCTGCATGGAAAGGCATACAGACCAGGCGCCGTGGATCCAGCGTGTAAGGAGGACTCCATGCTGCTCTGTATCGACATAGGGAACACAAATCTTGTGCTCGGTCTCTGGAAAGGCAATAAATGGCTAGCCAGGTGGAGGGTGCGGACCGACAGGGAGAAGATGCCGGACGAGTACACGCTCCTGCTCAAGGCTCTTCTGGATGATAGAGGATACGACCTCAGGAGCGTGACCCGAGTGGTACTGGGAAGTGTCGTGCCCCGACTGAAAAAGGTTTTTCAGGAGCTATTCGAACAGTACCTGGGCATCAATCCCCTCATACTCGGCCCCGGGGTGAAGACAGGTCTTCGTATCCTCATCGATAATCCGGTTGAGCTCGGTGCAGACCTCGTTGCAGATGCGGTTGCAGCCTACCACAGGCTGCACACCGCCTGCATCATTGTGGATTTTGGAACCGCGACAACCTTCAGCGCAGTGTCCGCAAATGGGGACTTTTTAGGCGTTGCTATTGCACCAGGTCTGGAGGTTGCGGCAGATGCGCTCTCATCGAGCACTGCACAGCTTCCCCGCATCAGTCTTACTGCTCCTCCGAAGGCGATCGGAACGAACACCGTGCACTCGATGCAGTCGGGTCTTATCTACGGATATGTGGGCCTGATAGAAGGTCTGATCAGAAGAATCCGCCAGGAGCTGGGAGAAGGAGCGCAGGTTGTCGCAACCGGAGGGCTGAGCCTGGTGCTCGCGCCCTATACGAGGGAGTTCAACCTGGTTGATCCCGAGCTCACCCTGGATGGGCTTCGGATCATTGGGGAACGCAACCTGTATTCCGAATAAATAGTGTTTGACTGAAACCGAAATTCAGGGTATCTTGGCGGAGGAAAAGGGGCGATTAGCTCAGCTGGGAGAGCGCCTGCCTTACAAGCAGGAGGTCGGTGGTTCAAGCCCGCCATCGCCCAAAAGTAATTCCTATACAATGAATGAAGGACGTAATTTTTTTCTGCTCTTTGGAATAGCGAAAAATAACTGTGAGCAGTTTATCCTCAGTATCGAGCAAAATAGGAAATGGATCGACTCGATCAAGGGAAACCCCCACACAACTGTTCCGAGAAGCCCCTTCCGAGATTTTTAATCTGCAATCTATTGCAGTATTTATATTATGGGGAAAAAAGTTGAATTGTAATAACCGATACTTTAAGGAATTTTAATTAAATTACAGGCTGGAGGATAAAATAATATTCCTTCTTTAGTTATAATCGGAGTTCTTTCATAGCTCCCATCCGAAAACCAGCTTACCCTGATCCTCTTGCTGTAACGGGCAATAAAATCATCCACACTCCATATTTTATAAAAGACCTTTAAACAATCAGAAACTAAATTAATAAAATTTTCCATGCCCTCAACTACGGTTTGAACTTGAGGCTGATGGGCGTGTGGAGTATTTTTCACATCAATAATTCTCTTCTTGGCCAATTTGTCATCAACCGCAAACTGATAAATATTGGTTATTTCAAATGCATATCCCCGGCCCGAATTGATTTTCAGCCAATCCTCCAAACTGGCACCTTGATCACCATGAAGAATATACGTAAAGCGGCTCAGCCAGTCATTCAAATAGATTTCTGATTCGTGGGCCAGTCGTTTCGTAAAGGGTTTGCACACTCTTCCACCAGGGTAGAAATATTTCGCCATGATTTGACGGATAATTTCCGCATCTGACGACGTACAAATTGCCGTCAAATTCTCAGGGGTTAAAACGATATCGTTCGGCAATTTTTCCAATTTCATGATGAGCTTTTTTAGTGTATTCAGACTGACCTCGTGATCATCCTTACCTGAATCTTGGTCCAACTTGATAGCCTCAATTAGGAGCGAGCGATAGTTTTTTATTACCTCTCCCCGTAAAATTTTACGCGTCATTAAGGGATGAAAATGAATTCTTGTGCCTCCATTTTTAATAAATCCAGCTCCCTGACAAAACTGAATTAATTTTTTAATCCCCTGGTCTTTGATTTGAGATCTTGCATATGATAACACCCAACTGGCAATTAATATATAATGGGCCCTCTCATCTAAAAGACAGTAATCGTCATCTAAAAAAAGCACAAAAACCTTGCGAGGGTCAAAATCGGTCTTTGTGAGCTCTTCATGGAACATCATAATGAATTTAAGAATATTTTCCGTTTTTCCTCTTGCCTTTTTGTCAATCAGTATTTTTCTATTCTTGTCTAATATTCTTACTTCATCTACAAAATACACTTTAATTTTATTATCCAGGGCATATTGACATAAGGGTGAAGGATTTTTACTATCTCCTTGATAGCTTAAAAACCTGGTTATTAATCCACTTGTTTCTAAAGAAAATAAATTATTGAAAGTATTTCCCCCTGTGAAAAGAGCTGATTCTCTTCGACCATCGTAGCTCACAATACCTGCGTAAATTTTCAAACCCTCTTTCACAATGGTTTCAGCTACCAGCTCTTCCAGGTAGGGATTGAAACGGTTGTTTTTGGTTAAGAAATCATTCACCGATACGTTTATGACCTTGCCCTTTCCTTCTGTATCTCCTTTTATCCATTGATTCACCTGCTGTAAGGGCATTCTCTTAAATATTACATCTTCAGGAATTAGTAACCCGAACTGATTTTTTAGAAAGGTCCCAAGTTTATATGAATACTGAACTTTCATCGTAATGAAACTTGTCTTTATTCTGATATCAACATTCGAGAAGAAATTAATGTGAAAAACGGTTCTATTTCATCATTGGCTTGGAAATGATGTCATTTTTCAGGAACAATCACCCGCTCGTTTTCATAAGCATTCACCCAAATACAAATAAAAGCCCCCATCTGTATTTCAAACCCATCTTACATACATCGACTCTTTTCTGCAAGCGATACTTTGAGTACCAAGACGAATCAGGGTATCCATCGCCAGTATTTTGTATTGTCAATTTTTTACATTATTATTATTTTTTTAGATATCGGGGAATTCGAATGTGTATGGTATATTTCGCACTACAGGCTAAAGGCCAGTGGTTCAAACCCGCTATCGCCCAAATCTTTACTTTGCTGAGTAAAATAACCCTCACACCGTTTCATTCCTGCGATAAATTCCATTTTCAAAAATAGAGAAGGATGATGTATACTGATATAGATGACGGTGAAAAAAATATATTTTATTCTCGCAGTACTGCTTGTCCTGCAGTGCGGAGAAAGGAATCCACCCGGACGGAAGGATTATTTTGTACCAGACGGTGATTTGCCTCCTTCATACAGTGAGGATCGAATACATCTGCTGAAGGACCAGGCAGGTCGGGCCGAATGGTCACCGGATGGCACCCATATCGCCTATCATGCACGCGGTGTTGATGACTACTACGATATTCACATCATGAAAGCGGACGGGACGTATATAGGGTCCCTCACCCATGACCATCCGGACCTGCCGAACAAGCACATAGGCCAGCCATCCTGGCATCCTGACGACAGCTGGATCGTGTTTCAGGCAGAGAAAAGCGATCATGCCTTCCCTGAACACAATGCACTTGCAGCTCCAGGCATCGGGTATCACAATGATATCTACATTATGAGAAGCGACGGCAGCTCAGTCTACCGGCTGACCGATCTTGTGACCAAGCAGCACGCCTTAGACCCGACCCCAACCTGTGCCGTACTCCAGCCGCATTTCTCACATGACGGGACAAAGATATCCTGGTCCCAGCGGATCGCTGACGGAGACGGCTGGGGTGAGTGGGAGATACGGATTGCAGAACTCGCATTTTCACATGGTATTCCCTCTCTGGCCAATATCCAGATCTTCCAGCCGGGAGCAAACCGGCGGTATTATGAATCAAACGACTTTATGCCCGGTGACTTGAAGCTCATCATCTGCGGGAACCTGGAACCGGGACAGGATGAGCTCGGGATAGATATCTATTATCTCGATATGCAGTCAGGTACTCCCGAACGGCTTACCTATTCTCTCGATTATTTCGATGAATGCCCGCATCCTTCTCCGGACTCTCGCAAAATCTGTTATCTCTCAACCGAAGGATTTCCGAAGGAAAGTACGAATTCCTTCTGGTGGTCCTGGGCCAAAGGGGAATTCTGGCTGATGGACTCAGACGGAGTGAATAAAGAGCAGCTCACCCATTTCAATACACCTGGATATCCTGAATATATCGCAAGCCGTGTGCTGCCGGCGTATATCTCCTGGAACGCTACAGGCGATAAAATTCTACTCTCAATAGCGGTAGAGTGTGCTGACGGCACACTAAAGGATCAGATATACCTCCTTGATTTGACAAAATAGTAGTACACACATTTTTCAAACCTCTGTTTGCATGCCCCTGACGAATGATCCGGTAGATGTCCTCTACAATCTCAATCGTATTAAAATAGCTTGATTTGCTATAATCGCTATTTATAATAAAATTGTCTTGAAATATGAAAAGGAGTGATCTTTCGCAGTTCGATTTAATAAAAGTGAGAAAATATTAAATCATCAGTTCTGCTTCTCGTTAGGCAACCTTGATACGGTCAATCTCAAGGAGGCATCGATATGAGTAACAAGAAAAAGGTTGTTCTGTCAGTATTGCTGGTCTTCTTCACTTTATTGGTATTCAGCTATATAACTCACAAAACAAATCTGGCTGAGGGAAATGACGTTATTGTTGAAAAAGATATTATCTACGGTAAGGGCGGTGATGTCGAACTAAAGCTCGATCTTGCCCGTCCTGCAAAGGGGAGAGGATGTTTCCCGACTCTTCTATTCATCAACGGTAGTGGTTAGGGATATAGTGCGATGATGAACAGGAAACAATGCTCTTCTCAAATTAGAGAAGCTGCAGAAAGAGGCTATGTTGCCGTCACGGTTGACCATAAAAAAATCAGTGTGAAGGAAGACGGCAAGACGAAATATCCTTTTCCTGCACAGGTTTACGA
>Ga0180437_10003901_pt1 | contig 21716 bp, 18 predicted proteins | sample SS_ome_4_FD_132410 | JGI IMG/M metagenome (GOLD analysis project Ga0180437, IMG submission 132410) | Hypersaline lake sediment archaeal communities from the Salton Sea, California, USA - SS_3_D_1 metaG | ecosystem: Environmental > Aquatic > Non-marine Saline and Alkaline > Hypersaline >...
AGAAGAGGAAGCTAAAGAAGCCGATGGCCATGAGGACCATGATGGCGGGGGTAAGGAAGGCGACAAAGGTCCAGCCGAGTCTTCTCACCATGACGGAGAAGAAGAGTCCTCCAAGGGTTGCAATACAGCCAATCCCTACGGTCACTCGGTTCATATGGGCAAACATTTCGTTTGGGTCAGAAAAGTGTTTTTTGAGCTGGTCTTTCCATAGGATGTCGGTGAAGTTGATCGCGATGTTGTAGCCCAGGACAATGAGAGCGAGGCACATGAGATACTTCGACTTCGAGATGTAGCGAATACAATCGCGTAGAGATAGCCGCTTTTTCTTGCTTTTCTTCATCGATTCGGCGTGGCTGTCTGTTGAGTGGGGCTCGAAGGGGACGACTTTTCGGTTGATGTAGTAGAAGATGCCCATGGCGGCTATGGCAAATAGACTGATCAAGAGGGTGAGTTTCACAAAAGTTCCTTGCCATACATCGAAGCTGACATCGCCTGGGGAGATGTGGAGGTGGCGAGTGAAGACGAGGGCGAGGGCTCCCCCTATGATCGGGGCGACATTGGAGCCGATATTGAGGAGGCCGTAGCACCGCTTTGCTTGGTGGAGGGGGGTGATGTCGTTGGCAAATCCCCAGAAAAGGACGTTGAGGATGACAACGGCCCACATCTCGGAGATGACGTAGAAGGAGGTGAAGGTCCAGTTACAGACCATGGCAATGAGCCCTGAGAACCCGTCTGGAAGGGTCTGGCGCAAGTATTCTGCAGAAGAGGAGAGGTTGAGATGTTCGCTAAGAGGGAAGATGAGGAAGGCAAAAAGGAGGAAGTAGGTGACAAAGCCGCCTATGATCAGATAGAAGACGTGTTCTCGATTAAACCGGCTGCGGAGTTTCGCGTAGATCCAGGTGATACCGATGGCTCCTGGGAGGATCCCCCATACTTTGATGAAGGGGATTACCTCAGCACCTGAGGACTTGGCGGTCAAGATCAGTACGTCTTTGAGATTGCGCAATATGCTATAGCACATGCAGAGGATGCCCATGAGGAGAAGCATCGAAAGGACTTTTTTTACCTCCTCTCGGTGGATGGGCCAGACGAGCGAGCGCCAAAAACTAAACGGTTTTTTTTCTATGCTCATAACCTAAAGTCTTCTCCAAAATAGGTGGATCTTGCTTGTTTATTTTCTAATAGTTCATTGACCGATCCCGAGAGGAGGACTTTTCCCTCTTGGATCAGGTAGCTCCGATCGACGATCGAGAAAATCTCTCGAGCGTTATGGTCGGTGATTAAAACGCTGATCCCTTTTTCTTTGAGGTGGCGGATCATTTTCTTTACGTCGTTGACGGCGAGGGGGTCGATGTTAGCAAAGGGCTCGTCGAGGAGGAGGAGGGAGGGGTTGGTTACGAGAGCTCGGGTGATTTCAAGCCGACGTCTCTCTCCGCCCGAGAGGCTGATTGCTTTTTTCTTGGCGAGTTTTTCCAGATGGAGCTCGGCGAGGAGCTCTTCAAGTCGGCTCTTACGCTCTGCTGGGGTGAGCTCTTGGGTCTCGAGGATGCAGGCGATGTTCTCTTCTACGGTCATATGGCGGAAGACGGAGGGCTCTTGCGCGAGGTATCCCATTCCGAGCTTGGCACGCTTGTGGATCGGTCTGTCGGTCACTTCTTCGTTGTTGAAGTAGACGTTGCCTGCATCGGGATGGATGAGGCCGATGGTCATGTAGAAGGCGGTGGTTTTTCCGGCTCCGTTGGGACCGAGTAGGCCTACAACTTCACCTTGGCGTACTTGGAAGGAGAGGTCGGCAACGACCGCTTTTCCTTGATAGGCCTTTGCAAGGTTTTGGACTTTGAGGATGATCGGTTTAGCGGGACTCATCAGAACCTCCTTTAGGATGGTAAAAAGGGAAGAGCTTTTTGAGAAGGGCGTTTTCGGTCGAGGAGAAGGAAAGCTTCACGTTGCCAACTCCCTTCACACTGGGGTTTGTAGAGGGGTGGGAGATGCGGACTTCCTTTGCGCTTACCGAAAGGTCTTGCTCGGCATCAAAGAAGAGGACTTTTTTCCCGTCGTGGCACGAGAGGAGCATCGTATCTTCTTCAGGGAAGTAAGCAAACTCATCGGCGATCGCAAGGCGGACAGCGCCTCCTTCAGGAGCGGTTGAGAGGAGTATGTTTCCAGTGAGCTTGAGTTTTTCGGGCTGGTATTTGCCTTCATGTTCACCGTAGTGGAGGACGGCATGTTCTCCGGTGAGTTGCATCTCATCGTGGTAGTATTCAATGGGGAGCTCTTCTGGGCTTTCAAGTGTGAGGAGGAGGTGGCTCTGGTCGAGGTGCATTTTTCCATGACAGACGAGTAGGGGAGAGGATTTCGCGTCGAGGAGGTATTCGATTTGTGTTCTTCCGCGCGCGGTGATTTCTCCTAAGGTCCATTTTCCATTGGTCTCTTTTTGGGTGAGCTCCACGAGGTTGTCACAGAGGATTTGCCCCAGCTGTTTGTCTTTGATCCAGATGTCTCCTTTGAGACTGAGAGAATGTAGCTGATCGTTCCAGGCAAGGTTTTCGCAAGAAAACTCGATCTCCTGGTTTTCCGAGAAGACAGAGGGTTTGAGATTGCCTTTGGGAGAGGTGAGAATGGCTCTTTCTGCGTCGGGGAATACTTCTACTTTGTCGGCTTCGATTCGGTCGCCGTTGTGGCAGAGGAGGGCGCGTGTGTTCACACAAACGTAAGGGGTAGGGGACTCTGAGTAGAAAAGATCTTCTGCAGTCAGCGCAAAGTTCTCTCCGTAGTGGGCCTCTACATTTGCTTTTGCTTTGATGGTGGCTATCTGGATCTCTCCGTCTGTTTTGGCAAAGGTGAGATCGGCGCTCTCACTTGACAGGGTGAAGGGGTGGAGACCTTCTGTGGAGAACTGGACTCCTTCTTCCCACTTGGAGTGGAGGGTTCCTTTAAGTGTTTGGAAGTCGAAATCGGCTTTGTCACAGAGGATTTGCGCCTGATTTTTTAGGATGATGTGGACATTGTCTCCGAGGAAAATCGAGGAGAATGGGGAGTCTTTTTCTTCTTTTTCGAGTCTCGCGACGCCAGAGACCATCGAGCCGAGAGTGTGCTGGAGCTCGACGTTACCGCGAAGAACAAGAGCGTTGCCGTCGTAGATCGCTTTTGTCGAAGAGATCGAGGAAGGGGTGTCAGCGAGCAAGGGGCCGGCGAGGATGATGAGTAAAAGAAGGATCATAAGCCCACCTCACTCTGTTCCTCTTTACTCATGATGGCTTGGAATTGTCTCGCTTGGAACTGGGGAGTGTTTCCTCCGAAAAAGAAGGAGATGTCTTTCGCTCTTCCTTTGAAAAACGCCTCTTCAGGATCGACGGTTCCTTCAGGGAGTTTGTGGCCGGGAAGGTGGAACAGAGAGAGGGAGACGTCATTTGCAACAAACTCTTGGGTGGAGTAGCGGTAGACTCCTTCGTCGGCTTCGAAATAGCGGGCTTGCTGGGCCGGCTCTTCTTCTTGGAGGAGTTGGTCTTGCATCCAGCAGCGTATCCCTTGGAGCGACTCGACAAACTCGAACTTGTTCCCCACAGGAGTCAGAGTAAGAAGGGAGCCTTCGCTCGCGATCTGGTAGTGGAGTCTAGAGCAGTCATCTTGGGTAAACCAGATGTCTTTGGTTACCTCTTTGCGATGTTGCCGGGTCGATGTGGGCGTTTGGGAGGCGGCGATCTTCCGCTCTTGGATCATTTCTTCGTAATGGTCGAGATCACTCTGCCGTACCTTCGTGGTTTGAAGGAGCCAAATCCCAAGGGCGGGGAGGAGAACCGAAAGAGTAAGGAGCATTTGCTTCTTAAACAGGAGTCACCTCCTCTGCATGGACGGCAGTGTGGATCCGTTTCAACATCCGAAGTAGAGGCTCCATTTCATCTAAAGGTACCTGTGACTCTTTATCGCTCATCGCCACGCTTGGGTCGGGGTGGGACTCGATGAATAGGGCATCGCAGCCGGCAGCGATAGCCGCTTTCGATAGGGTGGTGACAAACTCGCGCTGTCCACCCGATGAGGTGCCTCGCCCTCCTGGGAGCTGGACTGAGTGGGTCGCGTCGTAACAGACTGGATACCCAAACCCCTGCATGATGGGAATGGCACGGATGTCAGTCACGAGGTTGTTGTAGCCAAACATGGTGCCGCGGTCGGTCAGGAGGATATTTTCATTCCCGGTGGAGGCAATCTTGTTGATCACCGGCTCCATGTCCCAGGGAGCCATGAACTGTCCCTTCTTTACTTTGACCACTTTTCCTGTTTGGGCAGCGGCTAAGAGGAGGTCGGTTTGCCGGGATAAAAAGGCGGGGATTTGGAGGACATCGCACACTTGGCCAGCAGCCACCGCCTCTAAGGGAGTGTGGACATCAGTGACGACGGGAATATTAAACTCTTTTTTCACCTTCTCTAAAATAAAAAGGCCCTGATCTAAGCCAGGGCCCCTAAAGGAATCAACAGATGTCCGATTTGCTTTATCATAGCTCGATTTGAAAATGAGAGGGATCTGAAGCTTATCGGAGAGTTTTTTGAGATATTCTGCGGAAAAAAGCGTTCTGTCTTCGTTCTCGATCACACATGGACCGGAGATGAGAACGAACGTCTTGGGGTCTCCGATGGAGAAGTCTGCAACGTTAATTTTACGCATCGTTTTTGCCATTATGCCCTCCTTATCGGGTTGTTTTCAATCAAAAAGGTCTCGCAAAGAGTAAAACTTTGCCGGTTTGCCAAAAAGAAACTTTGCAGCGGTGAGAGCACCCCTTGCAAATGCTTCTCGCGACTCGGCCTTGTGGGTGAGTGAGAGCTTTTCGTCAGGGAATAAAAAATCGACTTGATGGATGCCGACCGCCTCGCCTTCCCTAGAGCTTTCGATCTCTATAGGGGGGATCCCAAGGATCTCTGCCATCTTAAGGGCGGTCCCGCTGGGCGTGTCCTTCTTATGGATGTGGTGGGTTTCGTGAATGGTGGGTGTCGAATATTTTTTGAGTTTTTCGCCCATCTCTTCGAGCGTTTGAAAAAGGAGGGCGATACCTAAACTAAAATTGGGGGAATAAAGAACGGGGACCGATTTGGAGAGTTCTTCGAGTCTGCTAAGAGTTTTTTGAGGAAGAGCGGTCGTGCCGCAGACGAGGGGCTTTCCCATCTCAATGGCCTTTTCAGTCCCTTCGGGTGACGAGAAGTCGATCACCACATCGGCGTCAGCCACCGTCTCCTGGAGTCCTTCGTCTTTTTCGATCAGCTGAGAAAGGGTGGTGCCCATTCTCCCTGATTTTCCGATCAATACTATTCTCATCCCTTCTGATATTGGAGCTTGCGAGAGTTGATGTCACGTAAAAGTCCATTGAGGTTTTGGATCGAGTCGAGGAGTTTTAAAAGAGCGGTCCGATCTTTTTCTAGAAGAGCGATGGGCATCTGCTTTGATTTTTTAGCGAGAATTTTTTCTCGGTACTCTTTAAGTTGTTCCTTTTCCTCGCTGTCCCCTTCCTCTTCTTCGCTGTCGTCCCATTGGAATGCGTCGCAGATATGCGCAGAGAAGAAACGATTGCGCATCTTCTTAAACTGAGGTGGGGGGCTGAAGAAGGCCCAAGGGTGGCGATGCAAATTGGTTTCAAAGAGGGCTTCCCACTTTGCGGTAATGGTCGATTCCCCCTCAGCCGTTTCCAGGTGAGGCGGGATATGGTGGGACTCGTTGATGTAGGTGAGGTCGAGGACCGTCTGGTCACTAGCGTAGCGCTCGTGAACCTTTACATCATAATTATCGATAGTGATCGGTTGGGACATAATTGACTCCGTTGGCAAAGATAGTATTTCCAATCAGAGAATTTCTTACAAGACAAACTTTTTTCTTTTTAAAAAATCGGGGGTCCGATTATCATGTTCTTGTCCCGGCATGAAAAGTGAGACAATATGACAAAACTCGGATTTACTATCTTCTTTTTTCTCTTCTCTGTATCGACCCTGTTTGCAGAAGGGCATAAGGTGAACTTTAGTGATGTTCCCGTCACCGAGTTTATCCGTTATGTGAGTAAAACGACCGATGCGAACTTTATCTATAACCACAATGAGCTTGGCTTCAACGTGACTCTTTCTTCGGGGAAAGCGATTTCCTCCGACCAGCTCGTTCAAGCTCTCGTCCAGATGCTCCGTCTTCACGGCTTTGCTGTCTCGGAAGATGGCCACTACTATGTAATTCACCGATTCACCAAAGAAGAACTCAAGAATGGAGTTCACCTTCAGCAGCCATTGGGAAAGATTGACCTCGAAGGACTCATTGCTGGTCCCATCCCCTCACTTCCCTCAACGAATGACTTGGAATTTGCCACCTATAAACTCCGCTATCACCAAGGGGAAGAGATTGAAGGCGCTCTGAAAAAGATCGCTGCCGATATGAGTGGTCGTTCTAATAGGCCGGCTAAGCTGATCGAAGCGATCCAAACGATCCAGTGTGTGAAGGCAACCAACTCCCTTTTCTTCACTGGTGATGATGAGACGGTTCTTTCCCTCGATAAATTGATTAAAACTCTTGATGTCCCCCGCCGCCAAGTATTCATAGAGGTGCTTGTTCTCGAGACCGATGCGAAGAAGACGACCGAGTTTGGGCTCGATTGGATTGCCGGTGGGAAGTTCAAAGACAAGATCTCCTTTGGCGCAGGGAACTTTAGTGGAAAGAATAAAGGGTTTGCTGGCGCAGCGCAGGATGCCAACAGTGGCGGAATGCTCGATGGCCTCTCTCAGATCCCTTTTGGCCGAGGCTTCGACTTGGGGATCATCGGGAACATCATCAAGCATAAGGGGAAGACCTTCCTTACGCTTGGCTCCCTTGTCCACGCTCTAGAAAATGATGGGGACACAACGATCGTCCTCAACCAGAAGCTCATCACTCAAGACAACAAAAACTCAAGAATCTTTGTGGGGGACAACATTCCCTTTACCGGTTCTGTGGTGGAGACCGTGGGGCAAAGCCAGCAGACGACAGCTAACATTGAATACCGAGATGTTGGGGTCAATCTGAGCATCACGCCGATGCTTGGAGAAGATGAGGTGATCACTCTCGATATCGACCAGCAGATCACTGAAGCGATCGAAGATCCTGAAACTTCCACTACCAACGTAGATGGGATCCGGACCACCAAGACGAATATGGCTACCCTTGCCCATGTTCCTGACAACCACTTTCTCGTTCTGAGTGGGATGGGGCGTAGTGCCAAATCTTATCAGAGAGCAGGCATCCCTTGCCTTGGCGGCCTTCCCGTCGTCGGCGCTGCCTTTTCCAAGAATAAGCGGATGTCTGAGAAGCGGAACGTTCTCATCTTCGTCCGTCCCCATATCATCAACTCGTTCGAGGACTATGCTCGCATTTCCAAGCGGCAAGAAGAGTACGAGAAATTCCCCGAGGAATATATCTGCCCTGAAGAGCTTGTGAACTGATCGCTTTCTTATTCCAACTTGACAGCTTGTCGGTCTCTGCATACAATCCCAGCTCCCAACTTAGCATGGGGGTATTATTCATGAGTGGGATCACACACACACTATACGTCAGTTTTGCAAAGATACACCGATGGTTCGGAGCTTTTTGGGCGACTGCAAAAAGCAAACTATACAAAATGCAACCCATGTCTCCTTGATAGCGACCTCGATTTTTATTGGGATCGGGGCGATAGCTTATTATCAAAGGCATAAAAAAATCACAAGCCGCCAAGTTCAATATGATCAGAATAACTTTCCTGGTTATGTAGAATCAAGCAACCTTGAGGGAGTTCGCAGAGCGGTGAAGGCGGGGGTGTGAATCTACACCTTGTATATGAAGTCGTCTCTTCTACATTCATTTCTTTGGCTAAAAAGAAAGTTTTTTTGGCTCAATATGAGCACATAAGGGAACTAGATCCAAATCTCTACAGTTTCGGGTTGGCCTATACAAATCTCCATTAAGCGGAAAAGGGATATGACAGGCTAGACGTCCGGGCGCGGAATACGAGAAACAAGAAAGCTATTGCTGGACAGATGGGAAAGACTGATGTGAATCGAGCTGTACAATTTGTTGAGAAACAAATTTCTCGTAGTGAGTGGCCTCTTGGATATGCAGAGATTCTTAAATATCTCCCTGTAGACAGGCTTGATGAAGCTCTCTAGTTGAGTGGGAAAATTCCCGATCGCCAGTTGAGGGGCGAGGCGCTTCTCCACTTTGCCCTCAAAGAGCCTGATCGATACAAGACATGGAAGACTCGATTCTTTAATAAATTTGTCCCTCTAATCGAAAAGGGAAGACCTCCCGTTAAAAGGGTTAGGCTCGAGGAGGGGAAGAGGCGTGCACCTCCACCAGTTTATACCCCAGGTCCTGGGCCAGAAGACGAGAACGGGGCCCCAGTTCGTCCTCTCGACGAGTAGCCTTTAGAGCAACTAGGGAAAAAAGGGGAGTGAAAGCTCCTCTTTCCTCTTGCAACTTCTCCTTGACCAAAAACTCGCTTTTCGTATAGCATTTGCTACCTTTATCACGAAAATCCTGGAGATTTCAAACAATGAATATCATTACAGAAAATGCCCAATGGCTCGTGAGCCCAGCCTTCACCTTTTTCATCGCCTTAAAACTGAAAAATACGACCCAAGAATATGCTAGCCATCTATGGTCACATGCGACTCCTGAAGCTGCGGCTCAATTTTGTTCCGACCACCCTGCTCTCGAGAAAGCTCTCGGAGATTGTGAAAAAGAAACGATGCAAAAAGCAGGAATGTACGCCCTGGGGATACTTGGGACGGTCGTGGCAGCCACGACTCTTCGTGCGCTCTGTGTATGGAACACAAACCGAGTGAGTAGAAATCGTCAGTATGAGCGTGAAAGCCTTCCTGACTACATACGTGCTGGAAACCTCGAAGGTGTCAGGCGTGCGCATGCAGCTGGAGCTGACTTGGGCGGTATGCCAAATCCTCCTGCCCAATTTGGTTTAGGGCCACTGCATGCAGGTAATGCAGTCGCTGATGGCCAGAATAAAGAAACTCCTCTGCACACTGCCTGTAGGCTCGGCCATGGGGCTATTGTGGACTTTCTGCTTGAGCAGCATGTTTGGACAGATGAGCGGTCTTCAAAGGGTGACACAGCCCTTCATTTGGCGGCGCGCCACTCGCCAAACCTCGTAGCTAGACTTTTGGCAGCAGGAGCTGCAAGAGACATTCGAAATAATGACAGAGAGACCTTTCTGCAGGTAGCTCTTTCTGCTGATCAACAAGCTGTTTTTGAAGCAAATCCAGATTTGGTGAACTTTGAGGCGGATGAGCAGGGAAATACCCTTATCCATGAGGCAGCTAAAAGGGGAGCAGACCAATGTCTTTCATTTTTCCTTGCCAGAGAGGATTTTCCTGAAGATATCCTGGCTGCAAGAAATGCAGATGGAAAGCTTCCAGTCGATCTCGCCTTTGCTCATTGCAAGGATAAACCTGCGGCAGCAGTTTTGCTCTTCAATGATGCTAGGCTTCCTGAAGGGGAGAAAGATCGCCTGAAGCCTGAAGCGGTGAAAAAGGAAGATCCCACTCTTTTGCATGCGCTTATAGGGCCAGGGTTCAACCCCTTCCAAGATACGCCCACAGCAATTCGTTTTTTTGAAGCGCTTTTCGAAGAGGGAGGGCCGAAGATGGCTAGATACCTCTGTGAGAATTGCCCTAAAACCATTTTGGAGAAAATCCAAATCGAGGGAATGCCGCTGATAGATGCCGCTCTCTTTGATGTTGGAGCTGAAAAGCGGTTTAACAACCCGCTTACTTATCCCGCTCCTGCTCTAGTTCTGGGATTAAACGAAAGGGGAGTTTTCTTTGAGCCTGCGAAAGCAAAGGAGCTGGTCTATATTCAAAGGAGTTTCGCTCGATCTCATAAGATGTTATCTGCACTCTTGGCGGAGTTCCCATTCTCGATTTTGAAAGTCAAAGGGAAAGAGGCTTTTCTTGATAGCCTAGAAAAGGTAGCAACCACAGAAGGTGGTTGGAAAAAAACGCCTTTTCTAGCCCAGTGGGGAATCCATCTTAAGAGTGAATATGAGACCATATCGATGAGAGCCTCATTTAAGAAAAAAGGAGAATTTTCTCTCCTGAATGGCTTGTTGTCTAAACATGGGTTTATTAGCTTCGGGCAGAGAATGGTTGCAGCGTTTCCTGAGTTAAGAGCTCACATCAATCCTCTGGGCATACCTCCCCACGTGCTGGAGAACCCCTTGGAGCAATTCCGAGCTGCTGTAAACCCAGATAATATCCCTCTCCTCGCAAGACCACTTTTAGAGAAGTTGAAAGTAGTGGAGTTTGATCTGGAGGATATTTTTGAGAACTTCGAAGTGGTTCTCAAAGGGTTTAAGAAGTGGTTTACTAAGCACCGACATACAACAGAATTGCACCGCCTCCAGCAAGTTGGAGAGCTTCTTGACGACCTGATTAAAGAAAGAGGCCTTGTTGGGGCTGCCAGGAAATGGCTTGGAGGAGAAGAGCTTGAATCTGCTGCTCTTTTAAGAAGAGACCCTCGCAAAACAGCGGGGCGTTCAACGGGAATTCGGCGGAGAGAGGGTAAAAGCGAGCTATGAGGATACTAGAGAATTTTCTTCCTGTAACCCCTGAGTCTTTTTTGGGCTTCGAGAAACCGGAAAACCAGATAGCCCTAATTGAAGGTTTCGGACTCACTGCGCTTAGCAAATTCATTTTAGAGAGGCCGTGGCCTAAATCGGAGAAGGCTCGCTATTTCGCTGCTCTTTCCGTAGTAGGGTTCGCGTTATTTGGTTGGGGCAGATTCTCGGCAAATCGACGTGGTGCATACGGGGCAAATCCCTTGTTTGTTCTTGGAGGGGTAGTCTCTTGTCTTGGTGCCATGGTCTTTCAGCGCCATCTTGCCGACCGCAGAGAAAAAGCCGTTCTTCAAGAGTTGAAAAACTTCTTTCCCAACCCTGCTGGGTTTGCTTCTGTAAGGAAAGAGATGCGGCCCATTGGGCGTATTCCCAATGGGGTGGTGGCTAAAGGTGCTATAGGTACTTGGGGCGGGATCAATCACTTCCTCAGTGCACAAGAAATGCGCGCTCTTACTTCGACGTGTAAGGCGGCCTATGTGGAAGGTTCTTCTCTGATTGGCCATGCAAAGAGAAAAAAGATTGTTGAGATTGCTCGGGTACACCCCAAATCTTCCGCGTATAGAGGCTTTCTTACTCAGTTGCATCCTGTGAAATTGTTTCGAAGTCTTCTAGGAAGTGGACACTCTGTCGATGATCTCATCTTGATCAGCCGTGAGCTGATCCTTTTGGCTAAAAAAGAGGGAAGAATCCAAATACAAGGCGAGGAATTCTCTAAGCACTACTTGGAAAGTCTTGCTGCTAGCGCCTTAAAAGATGCAGAGAAAATGGCGAAAAGTCCTTTGCAGCACGCCAAATTTCTCCAAGTAATGGCAATGACCGATGAAGGGAGGGCTCGAAATGCTCTTGTTGCCAATACGGAGAGGTTTCGAATCGCACGTCGAGATCAATTTCTAAACGGACATCAATATCAAACGGGTTTGGAGCATATTGCTGGTTGGAACCCTGTTGCAGTGAGAGGATTTCTTGACAATGCAAACGGATTAACTGGAAGAGATTTTTATACTCTTTCTAGAGTTGCATTAAGTGCGTTGTCTTCCCGAGAGAAAGGAGTTTTTTTTGAGGACTTTAAGCCACAGCTTGAGAGGTGTATCGGGCCCATGGCCTTTGTTTTTGAAAAAGGTTTTTCAGGGGCGCGAGGGCACGCTCTTCACTGCTTGGTATATATTGATTTAGAGAAAGGGCGCAAAATATATGAATCCTATCAACGTTGTATAGGTGAGCCAGCAGTTGCACTAGCGATCACAGGGAGGCTTGCGGAGGAAAATTTCGCGAAGGCCAAACTTTTTGTTGAGAAACAGGTTCGCCTATGCCACTGGGGAAGGGCCTATGCAGAGATCGTGGCTCATTTAAAGCCAGATCAGATGGATGAAGCTCTATTCATCGCATCAAAGATTCATAAGCCTGAGCTCAGAGCTGAAGCCCTCCTTAAGTTTGCTTCGAAGGCTCCTGAGCAATACCGAGAGTGGATACCCGAGCTCTTTAGCCCTCTTGAGCCCAAACCAAAAAAGGAGAGGGTTCCTACCAAGAGGGGTAGGCTCGAGGAAGGAAAGAGGCGTGCACCTCCACCTGGTTATACGCCAGGTCCTGGGCCAGAAGACGAGCATGCATCCCCAGTTCGCCCCCTCGACTGGAACCTTTAGAGCGACTCGGGAAAAAAGTTCTTTTCCCCTTGAAACTTCCCCCTGTTTTCTCTTAAACTGTCGTATTGGGGATTGATAGCTCAGCTGGATAGAGCATCCGCCTTCTAAGCGGACGGTCGCAGGTTCGAGTCCTGCTCAATCCGTTGTTTCAATGAGTAAAGAAAAAAAAACAGAACAGCGTTTTGTCTCGAAGGCAAAAAACCTCGGCGACTTCGTTCTTTCAACCTATGCGTTTGAAGGGGTAGAGGAGGTCGTCAAGGGGTTTGAGTCGGATGAGTATGCCCGTCTGAACCACAAGCAGAAGAGTGAGCGGGTCAACCGCGCACTGCTCGAGCTAATCCAGGCCGCTCCCGACGGGACCTTCTTACTCATGGCGGTCGTTGAATACATCGACCAGATCTTCCGTAAAGAACTTCTTGTCAACTACACTTTTTCAAGCTTTGAGCTTTGGCTCAACCAGTTTTCTGGTCTATCCGACGACGATAACTACCAAGTCCGTGGAAAGATCATGGGGAAATGGATCCCTCGCGATGAGTACCAGAGTCTTTTCCCTGTTGGGATGGGGAAGGTGCACCCAGGCAGCCACTTTGTTACCGCGCACGCTTCTCCCGATCTCGACACGACGATCGCTTCGTTTTGGGGATGGGTCGATGCGTTTGCAGCAAGGGTAGCTGAAGGTGTTCATATCTGGAACGTTCCGGGCGGCGCGCCCGCCTCGAGCATCGAGGTGGCTCTTCTTTTTCATCATGTCTTTGGAGCGAATGTTTTTGCCCACTTGGCGAAGTCGCGGAGGACGCTGGCTCTTTCGAGTTTGGAGCTCATGACCCAGCGGGGAGTGCTCAAGCAGAAGACCGACCAGTCTTCGCTCGCGATTGACCATGAGCGGACTCAGAAGGCGGTCATCTTGGTTGATGATGGGGGCTACTACTTAGGCGATTGGCGAAGCATTGATGTGGAGGGTGTGCGCCAAATTATTCTTCTTGTGAACAACTGTCTCCGTTGGTTCGAAAACCACCTGCATATCCAGGTGGTTTCTTTGTTTGCGCGGGAAAAGCTCAACCAGAAAGATCTCGAGCCGTTCATTGAGAAGGCGTTTGGGACGAAGATCAATGAAAGTGATGCAGCGGGGGCCCTGACCGAGAAGCAGACCCGCCATATGGAAGGGTATCTCCAAAAGGTGCTGGGTGTGAAGCAGGGGCTTTCTGCGACGTTTGCTGAGTTTGCTAGTGCTATGGAGAATCAGGGGGTTGGAGACTTCCAAAAATGTTTAGACCAGCTTAGAGCTCTATCGGGGTCGGGGCTGTTTGATGCGAGTGGTGCTCTTGTTGAGGACCGGCCAAAGATCTTCCACCAGCTCGAAGAGATTATTTCTGTCCTTGATCGGGCGATCCGGAGCTTTCGAACCTATACAGAGCGGCTCAAGGTAGCCCTCGATATCAAGACGCAGGTCTTTGGCTATTTGCCCCAGGTGGTGAGCTATCGCGCTGATGTGGTGGAGCTGAAGAGCAAGATGGGCAACTATCCCTACTTAACGGTGACATCGACTGACCAAGAGGGGAAGATGATTCCTCTTGGAGTGATCCGTTCTCGTGATCTTCAACAGCCAATCTTGGGAACGGTGACCCTTCGAGATTTTTGCAACCGGGATGAGACGAAAATCCCTTCCTATTTTGAGGTGATCAGCGTGATCGATCACCACAAGACTGTGCTGAATACGTCGGCGACTCCTGTGGTCTATATCTCCGATGCCCAGTCTTCCAACTCAGTGGTGGCTGATCTCGCTTTTGCGATCAATGATAAATACAGCACCGGGGCAATGTCTCTTGGCGAGATCGAGGCGCAAATGAGCGAACTCGGGAGAGAAAACCTTTCCAATCGAGATCGACGAATTTTAGGGCGTCTGCTGCAGAGATGGGGTGTGGCGCGGGAGCAGGAGAAAAATCCCAAAGGCTACTACATCGATCCGCTCAGGGAATTTGTCGAGTATCTCCAGTTCCTATATGCCATCTTAGATGATACCGATCTGCTCACCAAGGTATCGCGGCGTGATGTCGAGACAGTTGCCCATCTCCTAAACCGGCTGAGATCTCTGATTGAAGGGAAAGAGGTGGAGATCATCGACTTTGATGATTTAGAGCGGAATGAGATGTTTGTCCATCGGGCCGCTTCAAGGATTCTCCAACACCCTGATATGTACTCTCTCTATCAGAAGATTTACTCGGCAAAAGAGCAGCTCATCGAAGAAAACTTTGCTCTTGCCTCCAAAGGGGAAGAGTCGAGTCTGTTTGTCGATACGAAGATCCAGAATGGATGTGTGCGCATCGGGCAGATCAAGATGTTTGCGAAAAATTTCTCGGCATTTGAGGGGCATGCAGAGGCTCTTCGAAAGATCTGGGTGGCTGACTCACTCGATGTATTTAGTGACCGCCGTGAGGTGGATCTTCACATGTTGATGGTTTCTACGATTGCTGGAGCAGATGATCTGTTTGAGGGGAAGGAGAGTCACTTTACCCATAAGGATCAGCTCTGGATTTGGATCCCGATGACCGACTTGTCGGTGGAGCATTTGAAGCGGTTCCTGAACAATTTCAAGAACTCTGCGCAAGTGGCATCGCATGCCTCGGAAATTGAGGTAACACTCATCGGCAAAGAGGGGGCGGAAATGAAGAAGATCTTCAAGGAGAGCTTCCTTTCCACGGATGAGACCTGGACAGGGCAAGGCGAAGAGATGACTCTCGCGGTCATCCACTACCCAGCTGGGGTGATCAACTCACGCAAAGCGATGATCTCCCCCTACCTGCCAAAACAAGTGTAGATAGTGTCGTCAAACTCATTCCGCCGAGAATAGGAGCGGCTTTTTCCCCTACAAGAAGCTCTTCAAGCTACACAAACTCAGGTTGAGTTTGCACCTCTCCCCAGAATATTCTCCTAGGAAAAAAATCCTGCTCCTCTCGGCGAAAGCAATTTGACTACACTAACTGCTTTACTCTTGCTCTGAAGAATCTGTTTCTGTTTTCGTTTCCGCTTCTTCGTCTTCGATGATTTCTAAATTCACCCGAAGACCGTTGCGGCTCGCTACGGACATAAGAAGGGTTCGGATCGCATTGATCGTTTTCCCTTTTTTCCCGATGATTTTTCCGATGTCGGATTTTTCTACACCAAGCTCGATGATCAGTGTATGCGTTCCTCCGATCTCGTTGATGCGTACTTTGTCGGGATTGTCGACCAAGTTTTTGACGATGTATTCAACAAATTCTTTCATTTTCGATCCTTGTGGATGATTTCCTGTTTGCAACCTGAGTTTCCGATGTGGAAGGGGGCGTTGAAAAATTCCCTCCCCAGTCACTCTCAAAATTTAGGTTACCGGCTATTTTAGTCAAGCGAGTTCTATCTGTTCAATAAATATTTTCATATCAGATGGAATAGGTGCGGTGAGCTCTAGGGGCTCGCCTGTGTGTGGATGTGAAATTTTTAAGTACTCGGCATGAAGGAGTTGTCGATTTGCCCCATGTTTTTTGTTTTGGTTGGGGTTGCCGTAAACAGGATCGCCAAGAACTGGCGCTCCAAGATGTTTGAGATGGACTCGAATCTGATGCGTTCGTCCTGTATGGATCTCCACTTCGACGAAGGAGAGTTCTCCGTTTTTTCTTTTTACGCTAAAGGAGGAGATCGCTTCTTTTCCCTCTTCATCGACCCGCATCTCTTTCCGTTTCACCGGGTGACGCTTGATCGGAGCTGAATATCTTCCTTCGGGAGGGGTATTGCAGCAGATGGCGAGGTAGCGTTTTCGGGCGGTTCGCTCCGCGAATTGATGGGTAAGTTTTTGGTGGGCAGCCAGAGTTTTAGCCGCGACGAGGACCCCGGTGGTCTCTTTGTCGAGGCGGTGGACGATCCCAGGGCGCATCGCCTCAAAGTCGGCGGGGTTGAGTGTCTTGCAGTGGTGGAGTAGGGCTGCGGCAAATGTCCCTGTGTAGGCGCCAGGAGCAGGGTGGACGACCATCCCTGAGGGTTTGTTGATGGCGATCAGGTGCTCATCTTCAAAAAGGATGTCGAGGGGAATGTCTTCAGGGTGAATATCGAGCTGTGGCGGGTCTTCGAACTGGATCTCGAGCTGGTCTCCCTCTTCGAGCTTATGCTGCTTCTTGGTGGGGGCTCCATTGAGAAGAACCTTCGATCCTTCGATCAGTTTCTGGAAGTAGCTTCGGGAGTGGTCGGAAAAGTGGTCAGATAGCCATTGGTCGAGCCGTTTACTGCTCGTTTGAGAAACTAGAATATCTTTAGTCGTTTCCTTCAATGACTTCCTTCATATGTCTCATCACCTCTTTCCGGTGCTTTTCCTGGCGGGAGAGCTCGTGGAAAGTGGACTGCATCACCCCGTTCATGATCGCGTGCATATCTTGCGCCGTGGGCAGGGCTCCGTGGGCAGTGAACATTTTGGCCCAAGGGCTGTTTTGCCAAAAGGCATACTTGGCGTCCACTACTTCCTCACCTTTCTGCCCTTGACCAGGCATAGGTGTAGGTTGCCTGTCACCACCAATAGGTTTTCGAGGTTGGATGGGGGATGGGCCGCTAACTTCACTCATTTTTACTACCGCCTTACCTATAGAATACTCTATGATGGGAATAGTTTCAAGGGAGAGGGAATGGATCAGGAAATTCAAAAAAAACCTAAGTCCCCAATAGCTGTGTATGCGTATGCTCTTCTGGCTAAGAAGGCTTACTTTTCAAAGCAGCTCAAGGCAAAACTTGTCGAAAAGGGGTATGGGGAGGAGGAGATCGCTTCTTTTATGGCCCAGCTCACCGAGAGGGGGTGGCTCAACGATCAGGAGCTGGCCGAGCGATATGTCGCTCGTCAGATCGAGAAGGGGAATGGAGCTCGAGTCGTCGCTATGAAACTCCGGGAGAAGGCGGGGAATATCGACTGCGTCATCGAGGAGTCCGAAGAGGCACTGGCCGCCTTCGTGCGGAAGCGATATTTAAAGGACCTTCCCGAGAAGAAGAATAAGGTGATCGGTGCTCTGATGCGCCGTGGGTTTTCTTACGATTTGATCAAAAAAGTTCTGGGTACCATAATGGAGGACCATGAAGTATATTAAATACGCTTTCCTCCTACTCTTGCTTTTTGCTCCTCTCCTCTCTGCTCATGAAGGAGATATTTCGGTGCTGCCGGAAGAAAAAGTTCACCAAGGGGACTACTTTTCTACCGGATCGAGCATTGAAATCTCTGGGGTGGTCAAGGGGGATGTCTATGCCTTTGGCTCTCAGGTGATCATCGATGGACAAGTCGAAGGAGATGTGATTTCTACCGGAGGGACGATCCACATTGGTGGGGAGGTTCTTGGGAATGTTCGCCTTGCTGGTGGACAGGTCGAGCTGGATGGAAAAGTCGGAAAAAACGCAACGATCATGGCGGGGAGCATTGATCTCAGCGCCTCCTCCTCTATCGGAGGAAATCTGGTCGCCACTGGAGGCAATGTTGAGGTGGCCGGAACTGTGGGAGGTATGGTAACACTCGCCGCGTCCAATGCGCGGATTTCAGGACGGATCGGAAAGGATGTGAAGGCCCATGTTGGGCAACTCCGAATAAGTTCGAGAGCCTCCATTGGGGGGGAATTGGACTATAGCAGTGCGGATCAGGCGCTGATCGATTCTGGAGCTGAGATCGGCGGAGAGATCGTCTACCATCCGTCGGCGGTGAGGGAGTTTGTGAGTGGGAAGTGGAAAGCAGGTCTTGTCCTCGGCTCTCGCTACATTGGCCGGGTCATGAACTTCCTCTATAGCTTTGTGATTGGGTGGATCTTACTTAAACTCTTCTTCCCTAAGGTCAAAAGGGCGCTGGGTGTTCTCGATCAGAGACCATGGAAGGCTTTTTGGGTGGGGATTTTGACAGCGATCCTACTGCCTGTAGCTTGTGTGATTCTCTTTGTGACCATTCTGGGTTTCCCTTTTGCCCTTGCGCTCGTAGCGATCAGCTTGATTGGGTTTTTTGCTGCGAAGATCTTCCCCATTCTCTGGGTTTCCAATCGGATTTTCCCCAAATTTCGACTAAAGCCCAACTCTCTAGGGGTTCTCTTTCTGGGATTGCTCGCTTTTTTCTTCTTGGTGGAGGTTCCGATCTTAGGAAAGGTTCTTTCTCCCTTTGCGACGATGCTAGGGATAGGCTCTGTTGTTCTTGGAAGGGTTAGCAAAGGCCGAAGCCGCACTCCTCGAAAGTCGAAAGCACGTTCATGAGGGTGAGGCCAAAGACGGCAATCATCGCAAACCACTCGAAGAAATTCATCGAGCGCTTTTTCGCCTGGTCGGGCGAGTAGAGAAATAGAAATAGAGAGAGGGCGATGATCGAGCAGCCGAAGACGATGAACGACCAACCATAGAGGCTAATCCCAAAGACGGGAAGCCCAAATGGGGGGAAGTCGGGACATACGTGAAAGGTGAGTTGCAGAAGTGCTACAGCAGATCCTAGGATTGCGCTCACATAGGAGAGGGCGTAGTGTTTCATGCTCACGCCGAAGCGGAGGTTCATCAAAAGCCCAGTTGCCACCCCGATCATCCCCAGTCTTTGGAGAAGGCATAGGGGACAAGGGATCTCGTGTTTGAAGTATTGTTGGTAGTAGGCAGCAGAGAGGACTCCCATGATCACGAGAGCCATAAGGGCGTTGAGGGTTCTGACGAGCGTTACACTATTTTTCATAATTTCACGGGCAAAGTATCTGGGATGTGCATCCAAAAAAAACAGAAAATGAGGATCAAGCTCACCAGGACAAAGAAGATCGCCATCTTTCTCTTCTTGAAGAGGAGTAAGAACTGAGCGCATAGGAAGGTGAAAAAGATCGCAACCATTTCTCCCTTTCTTTATAACGGGGGGGAATAATTGTCAAAAAATCATGGAAAAATTTCACCCACTGAGCCCTGAGGAGGAGAGGATCCTCATCAAAAAAGGGACCGAACCACCTGGAAGCGGAGAGTATGACCACTTTGCCGAAGGGGGTGTTTACCTCTGCAAACAGTGTGACGCTCCTCTCTATCTCTCAAGCTCGAAGTTCACCTCGGGTTGCGGCTGGCCTAGTTTCGATGATGAGGTAGAAGGGGCTGTAGCAAAAGCTCCCGACGCCGATGGGAGCCGAGTGGAGATCCTCTGCAGTAGATGCGGGGGACACCTCGGCCATGTCTTCAAAGGTGAGGGGTTTACTCCCACGAATACTCGCCACTGCGCCAACTCTCTTTCTCTCTCGTTCACTCCGGTTTTTACCCAGGAGGGGTATGAGCGAGCAGTTTTTGGCGGAGGCTGTTTCTGGGGAGTTGAACATCTTCTCAAGGAGATCCCCGGTGTGATCCAAGCCACTTCTGGGTACATGGGAGGAAACGTCGTGGATCCCACCTACGAAGAGGTCTGCACAGGGCGGACGGGGCATGTCGAAGTTGTCGAGCTGGTTTTCGACCCGGAGAAGGTCGACTATGAGACGCTCGCAAAAGTCTTTTTCGAGATCCATGATCCGACCCAAGAGGGGGGGCAAGGGCCTGATCATGGGAGTCAGTACCGCTCGGTCGTTTTCTACTTGAGTGAGAAGCAGAGGAAAAGTGCTGAAGAGTTGATTGAGACCCTTAGAGGGAAGGGGCTCACCCCTGTCACCTCGCTTGAGGTGGCCAGCCGCTTCTACCCAGCCGAAAACTACCACCAAAAATACTACGACAAAACAGGGAAGACTCCCTACTGCCACCAAAGGGTAAAGCGGTTCTAAACTTCGACTGCTTCTTCTTCTCTTTGCGTCTGAAATATCTCATGATAAGATTGGTGTCCCAGGACGAAAGCCCCCAGAAAGCATGCAGCAATACCGGTAGCATAAAGGGGGTTGATTATCTTATGAGGGCAATCCTTTGTAAACTCAGCAGCTGTAATGATCACTAGTTGGCTAAAAAGTATCAGAGACGCTCCGAAACAAAACTTTTCACGGGAAGCTACTTTCTGCTTTGTAAGAGATTGCAGATGAGCAAGATGTCTTCGACAAGCGGTGATTCGGGTATTGGTGACGTCGGGAGATTCGATTTGAATTTGTTGCTCTAGATCATTTAGACGGTTGGTATTTAGCTCTTGCTCATTTTCCCTGGGGGTATCAGACTTTCTAAGCAATTGATAAAGGAAGGAGAGACCGCCAACGGCTGTTGAAATGAGTGCCGAGGTGCTGAGAGTCTTTGTCTTGGTTGCTGAGCAAGAGCTTTCGAGATTGCGAGCAACTCTTAGACTGAAGATGCCCCAGAACACTGCGAACGCGCTGGCTGCAAGCTTGAGTACTTCTCTCCTTTTCTGTTTGGCAAGAGCGGGTTCTCGGCGCGCTTGATTTTGAAGGGCAACGATTTCAGCAGACCGGCGAGTAGCATCTGTTCTGATGGGCGCATTTTGAGGTGATGGAATATCCATAGATTAATAGTCTCTTTTTTTCGATTTATGGGCTTGACATAGAGGTGATTTTGTCGCATTTTTGGGGTGAGGATAGTTTGATTCTAACAAGGAGAATATCATGAAAATCTTTGCTGGCGCTGTTGCAAGTGTATTTCTTATCGCAAGCTCTTTGTTTGCCGCTCCCCCGAATAAAAAGGGGTGTAACTGTACTGACTGTAAATGCACCCCGGAATCTCATTGCGGGTGCTTGTCAGGAAAAGGCTGTACCTGCTGTAAGAAGTCGGGCTCCGGCGAAAAAAAATGCAACTGCAAAGCTAACAAAAATTAGAAGTCAGCATGTCCAGGGTAGCGAGGGAAGGGGATCACATCTCGGATGTTCTCCATTCCTGTCGCAAACTGGATGAGTCGTTCAAATCCAACTCCAAAGCCAGAATGGGGGACGCTCCCATATTTACGAAGTTGGAGGTACCACCAATACTCGTCGGGGTCTAGCCCAAAGGCTAGGATCTTTTTCTCGAGATGATCTAGTCTCTCTTCCCGCTGGCTTCCGCCGACGAGCTCGCCGATTTTCGGGACCAGTAGATCGAGAGCAGCTACAGTTTTTCCATCTTCGTTGGCTCGCATGTAGAAGGCTTTGATTTTTTCGGGGTAGTCGAAGAGGAATACCGGTTTTTTGCAGTGCTCTTCGGACAGATAGCGCTCGTGCTCTGACTGGAGATCGCACCCCCAGGAGACGGGGAAGTCGAATTTTTTGCCCGATTTTTCGAGGATCTCGATCGCTTCGGTGTAGGTGAGTCTGGCAAAATCATCTTTGAGGATCGCTTGGAGCCTGTCGATGAGTCCTTTCTCTATGAACTTATCAAAGAAGGTCATGTCTTCAGAGCAGTTCGTTAGGATGTGGTCGACGACAAATTTGGTGTAGCTTTCGACGACATCCATATTCCCTTCGAGATCGCAGAAGGCCATCTCAGGTTCGATCATCCAAAACTCAGCTAGGTGGCGGGAGGTGTGGGAGTTTTCCGCGCGGAAGGTGGGGCCGAATGTGTAGACGTCGGAGAGGGCGCAGGCCAT
>Ga0180437_10003903_pt1 | contig 21713 bp, 17 predicted proteins | sample SS_ome_4_FD_132410 | JGI IMG/M metagenome (GOLD analysis project Ga0180437, IMG submission 132410) | Hypersaline lake sediment archaeal communities from the Salton Sea, California, USA - SS_3_D_1 metaG | ecosystem: Environmental > Aquatic > Non-marine Saline and Alkaline > Hypersaline >...
GATGCTTATTGCATTCAATTCTATTGCATTAGAAACAAGATTCTTCTTCACTCTACCAACAACTTTCAGCATCTCGCCCAAGAGATTTGCTTTTGCAGGTTCAAAAAGGCTTTCGTCACCCTTCATTTCCCCTATATTGGATAATAATTTTTCAGCCTGATCCCTCCAGCACGTAATCCTCATCGTACCAGTGCCATCGTCAAGCAACACATTCAATACATGAGCATAGACAGGTTCCACTTGCTGATGCTCAGGACAATTATAATTTCCAGTGATGTCGTCCTGTTTTACTCTCTTGTTGCATTTAGGACAAATCTCAAAGAAAGCAGGTCTGTACATGTCAACAATATGGCCCATCAACTCTACAACCTGGCCCTCTTCATTTATATCTATTATCTGTTTTCTTTCTGTGATCCTGTCAGGTATCTCGATCCCTGGCGGATTTTGTATTAATGCGCTCTTATCATTCAAATGAAGCTCTTTAAATCCTACATTGTTCTGCCTGACATACGCGCTTTTTATCCTCACGACCTGTCCTTTCTCCAGCTGGAGCATCTTGTCAGCCATTTCGTTCCATAAAGTGATCCTGATGCTTCCTGTATCGTCAGCTATTATGAAATTTCCTACTTTTCCCTGCCTGTTTCCCGTATCAAATTCACGAACATCAAAAATATTCGTCACTTTACCTGCAGTCTCCACATTCCTCATCCCAGGCACAATGTCTTTTATCTTCAGCATGCCTGTGCCTAATTGGAATAGCTTGACACCTAGCTCATTGGCTATGATGTGCGCTGCACCTTCAGAAGAAATCAGGCCGCTGAGCTCATCCATCTTAGCCTTTATCTTTGCTTTTATCTCTTCTTCGTTAAAATCAGTGTTTGAGACCAGTCTTTTTATAATCTCATCCACAGGCATCTTATACATAATTATTACCCCCTTAGAATAGCTACTAATATATTCCTAATATAAATATTTATCTGTCCTTATTTAAACTGGTTGAACAGAATCAGCATGTAGAAGCCCCTAATTTATACCTGCAGTTGCCATCGAAGTCAGCAGGAACAACCTCAATATTGTATTGGGAAGGATCCCGATCAAAGTATATAGAATCCTTGATATTCTTTCTTCTCGGTATTGTGACATAATGGCTTCTGTCAATCGGCAGTTTGGTCTTTCCTATATAAACCCTGTATTCTTTCACATCTGGAGATACAGAAGCTTCTATCTTGTACTTCTTGACCTTGCTGTCTATCAAAACATTAGGCATTGCAGGCGCAGATTCATCATCAATGTATACTGCAAACTTGGTTTTTATCTTCTCTGTTCTGCCATCTATAATAACTGTCTTGTTCCAGTCTGCGCAGAACTTGAATGTCCTGTCGTTCAACCTGCATTCTTGAAGCTGGGAAGTCATTCCAGGCTTTACTAAATACTTGTTGCCTGCCTGCAGCTCATTATCCCAATTTATTATTTTAGAATTCTGTTCAGAAGTCAGTTTGCTCTTATTTATCGCATTAATAGAACAATAACAATCTTTATCAAGGCTTTCTGCACACAATCGGTATGTTTCCAAGTAAGAATCAATAGGTGTTGCATTTTCGCACATCAATATTTCAGGTTGATTTGCTTGCCTTTGTTGATTGTATTTATTGACAAAACTCGAGACGTAATCTGTTAATTGAGTTCCATCTATCACGTTCATGTCTTCTTTTTCCTTGCACTCACTGCTCAAATTAGCAATGAATCGTTCAATGACATCATAATCAAAGTCATAATCATAAACAATACTGGAGCCAAGACTTATCTCATATCGGGGTTTTTCACTTATCTTTAAGGTCTTAAAAGGAAACGTGATAAGTTTCTTGCTTCCAAGATCAAACTCTACATCCGCGATCGTAATATTTTTTATCTCAAATTCTTTATAATTGCTCAAGAAAGGATTCATCTGTCTGACAAAGATATTGCTCAAGCCTTTAGATATAGAATTACTGTCAGGATAACAGGTTGAATTCCTATTCTTCCAATAATAAAATTCTCCATTCTGCCCGCAGTCTGCAAAATGTCCGTTCTCCTCGAACAAAAACAATGCATTCCATTTATTATTCTGCAATGCCAGATCAATGTACATGCGCACAGCCTCTCCTTTTTCATACTGCTGGACAAGATCGAACTCATTGCTTCCTACTAATTTTGTTACAGGACCTATTGCCCCTCCCAATTTGAAATATGCATAGGCAAAAAGGAATGTAGCCATGACTACTAAAAAGAAACTCAAAACTCCTTTCCTGTTCTTTATCAGCCTCATTATTCTTCACCCATTGCAAAAACCAGCAAAGCTTCCTTCTGCTTTCCTTTGATCTCCAGCGGAATCTGTCTGAAGACGAACATCTTGTCAAAATCAACCCATAATGGCGAACTGTCCTTCTTTGCGATATTCAACAATTGCCTGCTGTTAAGATCTGTTATTTCCTGAGGTTTATTATCTTCTGCGATCAGCATTCCATAAGCTCCTTGATTATCATAATAACCCATTATCTTTTGTTTCTCGCTCTTGCCAAAAGAATCATTCTTGAGCCCCCATACTGTTATGTGCCAGAACTTCCCTATGAATGGTTGGAATATCTTTTCTGTCTCGTCTGTGATAGCAGTATAATTTTGCGAAACTATTGCCTGCTGCATCAGATCATAGATCAACACATTCCCGTCAGGAGAAACTGGTGTTTTCAGATATGCAGATGCAGAAATGTCATTTGTGAAATATAGATAATTGCTGTCAAGCTCCTGCTCAAGCACAGATGTCATGAAAGTAAAAAGTATGAAAAATACAGTGAACAAGATTACATAATAGATTACAGAAGCGATTAGTTCAAACACATTCGATATTGCTCCTTTCCTGTTCTTGATTAATTTCTTCATCTTTTAATTCATCTTTTTGGTACAATCATCTCGATAGTTAAATAAGAAGGCAATCTTTTTCCGTCAGGCATCTGTTTTAAAACGTACAGATCTTCGTACAGTTTGTAAGGACTGCCCCTTCCCTTGCCTCCAGCTTTTGGATATAATCTGTCAAACCACAACTTGTTCCAGTATACTTCTTTAACTTGTCCAGTATTATCCATCAATGTGAGTTTTGCAGCCGGCTTCTCTACTTTCTCTGGAAGCTCTATCTGTATGCTGTTATCAAGATAAAAATCATTAAACCTATCATATAATATGATCTCAGGATACTGCCTGTCAATGTCAGGATCAAAATATAAGATGCCGCTCTTCCCGTACAGTATGTTCTGCAGGTAAGAATAAGCTTCTGCACTGCTTGTATCACTGCTCTTCTGTACAGTCTGCCTCGTAAGGAAGACAAAGGACAAGATGATTATTATCAAGAAAGCCAATTCTATTAACTTGAATAATTGGTTGAAGCTAAAACCTTTCTTTCCCATCTTGATAATTTTCTTCCTAACCATAGTATTCCCTCGCTGCGCTTGAAATGGAATTCGCATACTTTCCTTGTCTCAAATATAATACAACAGCAATAGATGATGGATTATTTGATATGTAATCGTCAGGTTCCTGCTTGATCTGTTTAATCTTCAATTCTTTTGACAAGAGACAAGCCATCTTCTTATTCTCTAAAGATGGTTTTGCAATGACAATTGTCTCATTCTGTCTTCCATCCAGACCGTGCAGACTGATGAAGACGTCGCCGACAACAGCATCCCTGTCTTCCTGCGAAACCATGATGTCTTTATCCCTAGTAAATTTTATGTCAGGCCCTGCAGCCAACTGCCCTCCTAAAAGCACATACAATTGCTGTGCCTGCAAAAGATTCTGCTGTTTGTCATCGTCAGGAGCAGTATCATTGCCTCCTCTTCCTGCATCAAGGACGAATTTCTGTGCATTGATGTCAGCTTTTGTCTGGAAATTCTTATAAAGCATGCAATTATACTCTTCTTCTGCATAGTATCTGGGCTTCTGCGCAATAAATTCATTATCATAGTTCAATAATTGTACCTGGCTTACGTTCTCTGCTGTCCTGAACTTAAAGTCTGCTTTTTTCATGTGATAGAATTCAGAAGGTTTCAGGAATTTTATCAAGTCTGCCTTCTCTTCCCTGAAAGATACAGTAAAGAAATCTTCTCCGATATTGATTGCTGCTGTTTCTGTCAAGAAATAATCAACAACTACCAGGCCCGGCGCGCCCATGCTGGCCGCAGTCAGGAAACTGAGATCCCTGACAACATATTCCTGTTTCAAGCTCAAATCTGACGCAAGACCGTTTGTATACCTGACAGCCACAATAATAAATGCCACTACTACTACTAGACTGAATATCATGAACATTTGTTCTCCGATAATACCTCTTTTTTGAGAACTTATTTTCATTGTAAACCACTAATCTTTAAGGATTTTTCACAGTCACTGAAGGTTTTGCAATCTTTACCATAGGCAATACTTTCAGGTTCTCGCACGCCTTAATGCCTGCAATATTCTCTTGCTTGCCTACTCTTATATTCCAATTGCCAGGGCTTCCTGTCCTTTCCAATACCCAAGTCTCTACTCTTCCTTCATTTCCATAATAAACCATGTCCTGCCAGGTTCCGTCCCTGAGATAAAAGAAGCCTTTGACTTTTTCCACTACCTTGTGCTCCAGTCTTTTGCTTCCTCTGCACATGTCACTGCTCGTCCACAGATTTCTTTTTATCCACCCTCCTTGATCGCAGATTGCTAGACAACTGGACGGCATAGGGCAGATTTTAGGCTCTGGCCTGTTCATTGTCTCGTCAAAACCAAAAGGATCTACTCTTGTGCTTGTATCCCTTCCTGCATTAAAGCCGACCAAGGCTTCGTTGTCTGCCAGTGCAAAATTGACAAAACACTTGGTGATATTGTATCCTTTGGTATATGTGCCGTTAGTAAGAACTTCGCCGCCGTCAGCAAGGAGATTAAGACTGACTGATGCTCCTTGGGTAGGATTAAAAGAATGATATATCTTTGTGCCGAGAACAAATATTGCAAGCGCAATGATGATTACAAGAATCAATAATCCTAATTCTTTTATGAACCAGGCAGTTTGGGCTTTCTTGTTTCTTCTCATAGTTCATGTTATTTTGTTTTTTCCTTTTCCTGGACCAAAATGCACAATTCTTCTCTCTTATTATTTTCTGCAGCTTTCTTGCAGAAATCCACACATGCATCATATTCCATCTGGTTCTGGTTCAGGCACGCAGCCTTGTACTCGATCGGATTTGTGATGGCATCCAATCTCTGCTCGCCTTTCGCAGCCTGTCTGGTGAATATGGCCACTATCACGACTAAAGTGATGAGTGCTATTATAAGAAGTATCACAACGCTAAGGGACATGCCCTGGCCTGCTCTATCCATGTTTTTTCGCCTCATTTTTTAAAAATTAACACATCTGGATATATAAATGTTATGATAAGAAAAAGAAGGATAAGTAAAGAAAACAAGAAAAAGGAATAATAAAAAGCAATTATCTTTCTCTTAAAGAAGATACTATTGCGTCTGATGCACAGCATGTATATTCAACATTAGTGCACTTATATCCCATTCCTTCTATGTTTACTAAGTTCAAACCAGGATCGTCGCAACCTGCATAACCTCCTTCTTCAAGGTTGATGCATTGTCCGCCGTTTTCCACACAACCCTTCTCGATCTTGGTCGTGATCTGTCCTGTCTTTCCTGTGAAAACTACAGCCAGGACTACAAGAACTAGGATTGCAAGGATCGCGATAATGATAACGCTTAGAGATAAACCTTGGCCTCTTTTATTCATCATAGTAACACCTCGTTATTCTCGATTAATATAGGTATTTTGGCATTCCTACTATTTAAATCTTTTGGAAGCTCAAAAACCGGAATATCATAATTATTTACGCCCATTGTTTGTTTTTCCAGTGTTTTCTTGAACAATTCTTCACTGCTCTGGTCTGCCTCGAGCAATTTCGGCAGGAAAATATACAAAACAATAGCAAGTATAATCAATCCGATGATTATTGAGATGAGTATGCTTATTGTTTTCATTTTATCATTAATTTATCATTAATTATTTACCAAAAGGACTCTGGCCCCATATCTCGTGCATTAATTTTCCTTTTGATGCAAGTATGGCAAGCAACACAATCAATGTCGCTATTACAATGATGATTATGATGATCGTCTTTATGCTCAGACTTCCTTTTTTCTTGAAATTCATGATAGTCATTGTATGAAATGAATGAAATTTCTTATTTAAATATATCTATAATTTCTAAATTATTCTTCATTCCTCTAGTATCTCGCACAAATTCTTTAGATCGCCTTTCTGGTAAGGTATCAAAGTAACATGGCTCCACCATTCAGCTCCGATGTCTTTGCCGAACATCAACCCTAAAGCGCCGTACCAGACTTTGCCTATGATGGTCTCTGCCCTCTGTGCTTTCTGCAGAAGATGGCTTTTTGCAAAGAATGATGGATCCTTTGTATAGACAAAGACTGCTGCATAAGGTTTTGAAGTGTCAATAGTAGTGCCTGCCAGGATATTGTTAGCATAAACAGATTTCACATCTTCATCAATGTGTGCCCCTTGCAGAAATTCAAAATACGTCACATCTGCTGCCTGAATAAACTTCTTTGAAACCTTTTCCTTTGCAAGATATGTTCCAAGACCTGTCAATGAAGGTACATCTTTCTTGAACTCAAACACATAGCATACATTGCAGTAAGCAGCCTTATCCTGGGAACCGAACGTGTCAGGATGATGCTCGAATAATTTCTTCTTCCCCTGACCGAAACGGTGCCAGCAGCTCGCCAGTGCTTCGCTTATTATATAATTCGCATCCTCTTCTTTTCCTATAGATAAATAAGTAGTAGGACAGTCTATCAAATCTCCCAGCCATACTTTTTCACTGCGCGATGCAAGCTCGACACTTGCGAGGCATTTCGTATCTGCGATAATTTTCTCTCCTGCTTCTGCACTCTTCTCTCCAAGAGTGAAAAATATAAGCAAGGCAAAAACTACAAGGATCAAGACCACTATTATGGAAAGCGACATTCCGACAACTGCCCTTTTTTTTATTTTATTCATTTTTTAATTTTATTCATCATTTTTAATTTAATTTTTTATTTTCCATCTCTATTCTTGTCAATACAATTGCGCGCAATTCTTCTCTGCTTCGTTTGCTGGGATTATCGCGACATTCACGCTGTAATCCTGGTCCTCTGCCAAAGTGTGTATCACGCCTGCACCATAACCTGCAGTCCCACCCACACTGGCGCCGGCCACACAGCCTATCAGATTGAACGGAGGTATGGGGATGACAATTGAACCCACCAAACAGCCTCCTACATGACCTGCAATCCCGCCCCCTACTGACCACACAGTAGTTTTTGCTGGTGTCGAGCTTATGGCCCAGATCGCGCTGTACGACATAGGCTTTCCTCCAAGCTCAAGCTTGATGTCAGGGAACTGCTTGTTCTGCAGGCCCAACAATCTGTCATAAGGAATATCTACTCCAACATCCTTGAAATTGTGCGTCTTAAGATGCTTGTTGAACTCGTCAAGAGTTCCTCCATATTTCTTCAAAATCTCTTGATCAATATCTATTGTAGAGCATATCACGCACCTCGTCTCTCCTTCGTGTTCAAATGGAGAATAAGGATTGTACAATGCTTGCCCGTTCTCTCCACCCATCTGCCAGAAACAACCGCCTAATTCATCTGCATAGACTTCTCTCAATTCTTCTTTCGAAGTAATCTTTTTCGTAACTCTATTGTCAGACTGTTGATGACCATATGTTTTGCCTGCTTCTGCTGTGACAAATCTAGTATAACAGTTCATGTCCAACGGGCTCTGTGTTTTTAGAAATTTTGTCTGCGCCTTGGCTTTCACGCTCGTCCTGCAAAGATGCCTGTCCACGCCCTGTATAGTTTCGCTGGTTTTTGGGATGAAATACAAGTAAGCAATTACAAGACCGAAAACTACCAAGATGATCATGGCTAATGCTCTTAATGTGATTGCAAAACCTTTCTTGTTATCCTGTATCTTTAATTTTCGTCTCATTTTGGGTCTGAATTTCTATTTGAACGATTGGAATATGTTTGTCACCAGCAAAGCTAATATGATCAAACCGAATATAGTCACAAGTATGATCATCAATGCTTTCAGTGACAATGCTCCTTTCTTTTTTCCTTTCAATATTTTCACAATATCCATAAACATTCACCTTTACTTTAATCTATCGCAAATATCCAATGTTATGTAAAATGTTCCTCCTTGATAACTTATCGGCTGCGTCCCGCTTACGACATAATCTGCGCATAATTCTTCGCTCGACATGTCTGTTCTTGAAGGTATGTCAATGATGATGTCCTGGTTCTCTTTGTACACATAAAAGTGATAGTCCTGCTCTACAAAACCTAAAGATTCATTCAATATCTTAAATATCTGTTTAGACGCGTATGCTTTAGGTGAAAGGCCCGGATCATCGTCGCAATCCTGACTTCCCGGCCAGGTATTCGTAAACGCAGCAAACTTCAATATGCTTGTGATAGACAGTCCCCTGCACGGCGTGTTTGCCTGCACTATCGCACTCACAGTATTGTATGCATGAAGCTCGTCATCAAATGTCCGCAGCGAATCTTCTATACTGCCTCTTGAGACAAAGAACAAGACAAACATCAAAGCAACTATGAAGATTAACACTATCACCAGCAATCCCATGATCTCCATCTGTGCTTTTTTCTTTCTCATCCCTATTCTAACCTCCATAGTGAGTTATCTCAAGCAAGCCTACTGAATAATTCCCTCCTGGAATATCTAATGAATTGAATAATGAAACCGGAACATAGAAAGTATTGCTGAACTTTGCATTTGGATCATAATTGTTATACAAAATCCAGTCTTTCTCCTCAGGATATATTTCTTTCAGCGCAATCCAGCTCGATCCGAACCGTTCCTGATATATTCCTTTCTGAAGATCAAAATTTTCAGCGAGCGTCTTCTGCAATGCTTCAAACTTGATAATGTCTATGGTATTCACTCCTCTGACTGCCCGTCTCGAACTCTTCAATTCCGGAAGGTTGATGACTTGTTGCGCCACAAGCATTGCCTGTTCTCTATTGATCTCTGCAAGTCTGCCGCTCTCCTTGCTCTTTGTATAAGATAGATAAAATATCATGCTCAATCCTAGCAGGATGAAGAACACAAATAAAACTGCGACTGATTCGAGCGTCTGTATCTGTCCTCTTTTCTTTACTTGAATTCTTCTCAATCTCATTTTAATATAGTAACGGGCACGATTGTTGTTCAATGATTGTATTTCTAGTATCCAACAACCCCGCAGTATTTACTATCTCTGAAACCTTGTTCATCCATAATCCAGGAACTTGGGTCGCATTGTTCATATTATCAAGATGACCAAGCTCGACAGTGCTGTAATAGATACTGCATCCGAGTTGTTGTTGTGTGGTCCTGTTGGACAATAATTTGACTTTTTCTGTGACGACTTTGTTGACAACATTCAAGTTTTTCACTGCCTTCTCCATAGTGCACGCAAAATTCTCCCTATTATCGCTGAATATCGCGCCTACTAATGAAGGAAGTCCAATGAAAGTGACAGTATCTCCGTCCTTCTGGAAAGTCCTTGTACTCTTATCGTACTGATAATAGTCAATATTGCCAACTGGATACTTCTGTGTATTTGTATCGAATGGAGAGACAATGATCAAAGTAGTTCTCTCGTTATAAGCAAATTGAGGCAATGTAACCTGCTGTCCGCCCAGAACAATGATCTTTAGCTTGTAATTCTTCTCGTCTGCAAAATCAATCTTATTACTTGCATCAATATAGACTTTCTCTTTATTTATTTTATCTGTCATGAAATCTTCATAAAATTCTCCATATTTCGGTTCCTGGCTTTGTTTGTAAGCAAAAACATACTTTACCCCGGGCCCTGTAATATAAAGAAAGTTCGTCACAAGATACGGCATGTTCCATGGCAGGCTCCAGACAATCAACTGCCTGTCATCAGAAGAAATCCTGTCAGTCCCAAAAACCACCCTACTCTCAAGAAGATTTCGTTGCCCTTCTATCCTGTATTCATTGCAGTCAAACTCAACTTCAAAATCAGGGATAGGAATAATAGTGGCTGCCTGTGTTGACGCCAGCGAACCAGAGATGTAACTGTCAAGATCCTTGACAATGTCTCCTACTAATCGTTGGTGCGATGCAGATCTTTGTTTCACTGCAACACCGACAAAGAATAATAAGATTATCGTGCCTATTATCGCAATAAAAATCCAGTTCATCTGGACCTCTATCGCACCATTCTTCTTCCTCATGATCTTTAGGATCTTCTTATTATTTTTCCTCATCATTTCCAGCCTTTGATTTCAACACCCTGTCTGCCGAGCGCAGTGAACTTAAGATTGAGCTGACCATCTGTCACATTAGTGCATTCGAATGCATCTGCCAAGAAAACATCGCCCGCATAGAATGCATCCCGCATGATGCCCCTCTCTATCATAAAGAAATTATCCCTCACATCATCCTGCATGCTTTTCCTTATCAAAGTGAATCCAATCGGAATTGTCTGATCTATCAAATTTTGATTGCTGCCTAAACGAGAAGAATCTCCATAGCATACTTTTGTGAATTTCTTAGGCACAGTGAATGTCAATTTCTCGCTCGACCTGAATTCATAGGACTTTTCCTCAACTTCTGCCTTGACATCTTCCTTGAAGCTCAGCAATAGTATGTCTTCCTGCGTCCCTGTCAAGCCTTTTATCACTGTATATCCATAAATAAGGATGATGCCTGCTATGAATACCGCTAGCACGTAAATAATTATCCTGGCTTCTATTTGCCCTCTTTTTTTCATCTAATTACCTCTTTTTTATCCTTCATTACTTCTTTATTGCTTCTTTTTTTTCAAATCCATCAAACGGTCAAAATGATCTCTCGCTTTCTTGCCCCTTTTCTTTTCTATCAATTCTGCCAGCTTGTCAACTTTCTTCTTCGGCATCTTCATTTCTTTTGTTTTCTTTGCGATCGTAGGTATCTTCTTTCCTTTCCCGAGCAGTTTGTCGAGTTTTGCGAACTCTGGCGCAACCTTTGTTTTCTTTAATTCAGTCTTCTTTAATCCCGTTCCTGGGCTTGGCTTCGGTTTCGCTTCTGGCGCAGGTTTCTGCACTTGCTCTGCAGCTTCCTCTCTCTGCTTGCCTGCTTCTGCGCTCTCAAACTTGCCGAACAATTGTTTTCTTATCTTCTCTCTTTCAGCCCGTCTTTGCTCTCTCATCTTCCGCATCTCGATTATCTTCTTCTCTAATGCACTCATTTTTCTAGGAGGAGGTGCCGGAGCTTCTGCCACAACTTTCTTTTTTACTGGTGCGCGTCTTATGCCTCGTTTTGGTAGAGGCACAGCCTTTCTCATAGCTTCTTGTCTCTGTCTTATTTTTTCTTCTGCTTTTTTCTGTTCTACAGCTTCTTTATGCTTCACATATAATATTGTATATCCATAATAACCAACAAAAGCCACCAGCGCCAAGATTATTATCAATACAATATAGAATAATACCTTGCTAGGAGGTTTGCTCTCTGGATCATTAGGATCATACTTCTCATCATAATCAAACAATTCTTCATAATCAGTATAACCGTCACCGTCAGTATCTTTCTTTAATGGATTCGTCTTTTGCTTGAACTCGTCAAGATTTCGAAGACCGTCATTATCATTGTCCATTCCAGCATCTGCAGCATTGACTTTGTCCAGACCGTACTGTTCTTCCCAAGAATTAGTCATACCATCCTCGTCAAAATCATCGCTGTAGTCTGAATCGTCCTTGTCAAGAACGCCGTCATTGTCATTATCCTGGTCTACGCAGTCAGGCACGCCGTCATTGTCCATGTCAGCGTCATCCTCATTCAATATCCCGTCACCGTCAATATCGGCGTCAATAGAGTTCACAATGCCGTCATCATCCAGATCATTGTCAATATCAGGCTCTAGAGCAGCGCCTGCATCAGGATCATCCACATCAGGCACTCCGTCGTTATCATCATCTGCATCGTCAATATTCAATATGCCGTCATTGTCCATGTCAGGATCGTCACAATCAATGATTCCATCACAATCATCATCATCATCTACTCCGTTCGTCAAGCCGTCAAGATCAAGATCATTGTTTATATGATAGTCAATGTCATCATTTATCCCGTCATTGTCATCATCAAAGTCTGTGTTGAAATTTGTCGCAAGATCATAATCGATTATATTGTCGCTATCGTCATCTTCATCAGCACAATTCAAGATGCCGTCGCCGTCAATATCATCATCTTCTTCATTAGATATATTGTCGCAATCAAGGTCTCCGTCGCAACCTATTAATTCCGATGGCAAGACAATGATTGTTTCCTCTCCCATTACTTCATTGCCTGCCATGTCTTCTGCAGAATAACAGAACTGCATTGTCTCATATAATTCAACTGTTCCATTATAAAGTTCAGAAGGAATGCATTCTTCTCCGAACAAAGAAGTTCCATAATACATCACAGGATTGCACCCTATCTGTTCGTCAGTGCATACTAAAGATACAGAAGTCTTGCCTGCTTCTTCTGAAATTCGTAATTGTACCAGAGGAGGCATTTCTTCTGCGCAGATGTTCAAGCTGCTATCTATCAGCACGCCGTCACTCTCCACTGCTTCGCTCCACAATCCAGCCCTGTTCATCGCTCGAACAGCGAAATAATACCTGCCAGGTTCTATATCTGTCAACGGATCGTCGATGCTCGTGGCCGTGGTCTGTGTGAAATTACGTACATCGTACTCTTCTGCAAGCTCGCTTCTGACTGCGTATTCATACAATACAATTCCGCTCTCTGGATCGTCAGCCTCCCATGTCACATTCACCAAAGAACCGTCGCACGCAAAATCGCCGTCACTGATTTGCACATAATCTGGTTCTGTATCATCAATGTAGAACATGCTAGTTATAACATCGCTTCCTGCGCTATATACACAGCTTATCTCGAGAGAATGTTCACCAACATCAAGATCTTCGAATGTTGTATTGAATTTCCTGGCAATCGCAGGGAACTCGATCACTTCTTCATCATCCAGATTATAACTGCATTGGGCAAGATTCTGGCTCCTTATTTCTAGTTCGACAGGTCCTGGCGGATAAGCACTGTCATGTTCAGGCGAAATTATACGTAAGCCAGCACCAAGGTCTGTATCTACCTGGAATTCTATCAGTTCTGTAGATGATAAAAGTTCTGCCCTGTTCATGCACGCAATATTACAGTCATAATATGTCTTATCCAGCACATTCAGCTCTGTACTGTGTGTTGTAGAGAATTCGTCAGAAAAAAGATTTCCCATGCTGTGATAATTCACAATACCATTATTGCATTCAAACCTGCACTTGGTCTCGTCATCGGTCTCGACATAAAGTGTTGTCTGCAGAGGTTGTTCTGCGACTGGCGCAGGTTCTGCATAAGCATCTAAGATCTCAGGTTCTGTACCGTCTATACTCAAATCGTATGATTCTGGCTGGGAGATTGTTTTTGTCAGTACGCTTTCGCACCAGACATAAATGGTTTCATAATCAGGATAGTCTGCATTCAAAAGTTCAAAATCGTATATCTTATGCATGTTCTTTCCTGTCTCATCGAACATGCCGCTGAAGGTATAGATAGAAGTGTGTACTCCCGGCTCATAGATTCTGCTATATCTGCAGTTCGCATCCTGGTTTGTCCTGAATTCTAGATTGAAAGTATAATCCGGACTCACTCCATATTCGGGATTGAATAATGTAAGATCTACTTCTCCAATATTCACGATGAACTCCTGCTGTGAATCCTCTGTATTGTCCTGTTCATCTTCTACACCTATTGAAAAGAGATAAGTTCCGCTCCTTAACTGCGCGCCAACATCAAAGACAAACTCGCGCAAGGTTTCTTTCTTCACGATCATTCCTCTTGTAAGATTCTGCAGGATACTTCCCCTTTCTATCAGATCATAATACTTTAATGCGACATCTTCATCAAACTCTGCAGTGATCTGCGGTCTTGTGAAAGTGATGGTTCCTTTAGGATTGATGTCGGCTTTTGGACCAGAAGTATCTACATACACTCCTCTTAAGAATTCTGTCTCGCCGTACAGATTTTTCGCAGCTATCTTCAGATAATTGATGCCTTCGTTCAAGTAAATTTTGCTGGTGAACTGATCCTCTTCAGTCCTCGCAAGATTATATTCTGTAGATGTAAATCCTAGTGCATCTTCTACCCTGTTTTGGACAACAATGCTTGCGTCTGTCACAGGCGCTGTGGAAGATATAGTGCCTAATTCTATCACAGGCTTTAGCATTCTCTTGTTGAGCACTGCCTTATTTCTTCCTGGAGATATCCAATTTATCTTTGGTGCGGATTCATCCACACTGAACTCTGCCTGCTTGCCAAAGCCAGACTCTCCATTATTGGTTATTGGAAGCACTTCAACCAAATATTCTCCGTCTGAAAGATATCCTTGGCCTGGCAAGAATGTCCACATTCCTGAAGATTGTGCAAAAGTTAATTCGCCCGATACCTGCACATCATTATTATATACCTTGAAACTGCTCAATTCTTCATGGAAATCGTCACCTTCGATTATTGCTACAACTTTAGTGATGTCTCCTATTCTTCCTGCCACAGGAATTATCTGGCTTACCTTCAGATTAGGTCCTGCTGCATTGACTGCCAATGACTTTGCAGCTTTATTGCCTGCTTTATCTCTCACATACAGACCTATCTGGTTAATACCATTCTTTTCCAGGAAGACTTCTTCTGCAAAAGAACCGCCATCAGCAGATATGGTTTTATGATAGACATTGTTTACATAAACATCTATCTCGCTCTCAGGTTCTGTTGTACCTATCAAATCCGCAGTCACTGACTGCACATCTTCTCCTTGCAACGGACTTTCTACAACAATATTAGGATTGGTGGTATCTACCTTGAACTGTATTGTTTCTGTCGCAGTCTGCAGACCACTTCCTTGACCGCAATCGATTGTGACAGTAGTGTCTGTTTCCTGAGGAACAAACAAGACATTACCGCTGAACTGTGCAGAAGTATGCAAATAACCTTTGTTCGTCTTTATTGTCCTCATTGGCAGGTTTGTCTTTGTACCATAATCATAAGTGCATTGCACATTCCTGTAAGTATAGGCATTAACAATAGGCAGTTTGTTTGTATTTCCTGTTGGACTTGCATCATATATTTTGACAGGCTCCTGCAGATTCACTTGTATATCTACAGTGTATGGTGCTGCGAGATTGCCTGCTTCGTCCCTGCATCCAATATAATATGTATAAGACTGCCCGTTCACAAGATTCAAGAATGGCGAATGAGGATAGCTCATGTAATCGTAAGATAAGAACTTGTTCTGCATCTGATTGAAATTCTGTGCATTAGTACTGTACCTGCACACTGCTTTCTCGCTCACGTCTGCAACCAATTGCAATGGCACACTGCCTCCTGAAACACCATCTACAATGATCAGTTTTTTGTAATTCTCGCGTTGTATGTCAGCAATCACTCCTAAATTATTATAAACAGTCCTAGCAGAAACATCAGCGATTATTGGAGAACCTACATCAGAACTCTGAAGATTCATTGCAGGCTCTGTTGCAGGAGCAGTTGCAGTAGTAGATAACGTTGTTGTTCGTTCTGAATCTACATATACTGTGAATTCTTTTGTCCCTTTATTGTAAGCTTTGTCATGGCAAGTCAATAAATAATTATATTCACCGTCCTTGTTCGTCTCAAGATCATAATTAAATATCTCTTCCTGTCTTTGCGCAAATGAATCCTGGCCGAGCAATGGAAGTATCGAGGTAGTATGGTGTGTTCCGCAACTTCCTCCTGCTTTTGTGCAATTAAGTTGGCATGTCAATTCTTCATTATTTTCCTCTTCAACCCAGATTGTTGAAAGCAGATTACCTTGAGCATCAGTTTTGTCAATTACATATGTAGGCACTTTCTTGTGAATCTTGTTCGTGCCGAAATCGCTGTAAACCAGGATCTCTGGCGGAAGATCATCATAATTTATACTTATGCTGGTATCCTGCACGTCCTGCGCAAAAATGTCCCTGCACAATATCTGTGCATCAAAGCTTTGTTTGATTCCTGGCGCGAAATTAAGATTGTCAGTGCTCGCGTACAAATGGTTCAGGCTATCGCTTGTGACGAAATCCACAGTCAGCGCAGGTTGTGCTGAATTTATCCTCAATTTACATTCTGCAGGTTCTGTGGTAGTTACTTGTATGACAGGCATCCTGTCGTTGGTATAGAAAACATTTCCATCCCTGTATGCAGGCAATGGCGCATTAGGCGTGGAAAGGTCGACAGTAATGTTTGCAGGCGTGGTATCAAATATTTCTATTGTAAACTGTTCTGAATTTTCATTACCAAAACTGTCTTTTGCACTGAAAGTGACAGTATATTCTCCAGGAAGATAGTCTGCAAAACCGAGATTGTCTTTGATAGGTATTATATAAGCACTCCATTGCTTGCCCTGCTTTGTCATATTATAGTACTTGTCCAAGTTAGAGCTCTGGATCGAAACATAAGCTTCCGCTACCTCGCCTATGTCATCGTCTGTCCTTATCGCAGTCCATTCTTCATCTGCAATGTCTGCGCTGATAAGGAAAGGTTCATTGTATTCAATTGCAGCATCTGATGTCATCTCTATTGACGGACCGGTGTGATCATAATAGACATTAATAGTATCTTCTCCAAATATGTTGGCGCCGTTCTTTATCCTTGCACTCACCCTATTAGGGCCCGGGAATAGATAAGTCAAGACACCATAGATTCTATTATCAAGCAATTGTGCTGCTACTGCGACAAAGTCTTCTCCATTGAAAGTCGTTATCAACGGTTCTGATGCATTCTCTGCATCGTGCGTCGCATTGACTGTTATGTGAAGCTTGGACGTGATGTAATTATCTTCTGGAGATTCTATATTGACTGCTGGAGGGATAGTATACAGTATTTTTCCGCACTTGGTCTCTTCTTTATTGCCTCCTTCATCAACAGCATAATAACATAGTTTCATATTCCTTTCTACTGGTATCCTTACGTTTATCTCGGGATCATTATCCTGACCGAACAATCTATAACTGTTCTGGCTCTCGCCTGGTATGCAAGGCAAAAGGTCTTCCCTATAGCAATATACTATGTGATCAATGCCGAACTGTATCCTGTTCTGGCTCAAACTCTCATCGTTTGCCTTCAATAAAAGAGTTGCAGGATCTGTCAAGAATACTGACCATTCACGATCTTCGTATTCGCGCCCGTTGATTTCAGCGATTGTCTCTGGCGCGCTATTGTCAATGGCAAACTCATAATTCTCACTGTCGCATCTGTTAGGTGTTATGCTATTCTTTTCATTGCATCTTATATTATAATAATGATACGTATTTTCGACATAGTCTTTTTCAAGGGAATGTTTCTTGCCTCCAACAAACTGGTCCATGCTCAGCCTGCTTCCTCCATCGATCGAGATTGTACATTCTGAAGGTTTGAGAGTGTCTGCACTGAACGTTATCGAAGTCTGCTTCACTGGCCCCTTAGGAACAGCCCTGCTTATCCCTTTCAACTGGTCTATATGGAAAGTATATTGTTTCTTGAATTCGTTTCCTACAATATCTTCACACTCCAACTCAAAACGATAATCTCCATCCTCTAAACCAATATCTCCTACAGAACCCGGATACGAGAGTATACTGCTCGTAGTTATGTCTATCAAAAGGTTTGAATCATATGGGGTTGTTTCCCTGCTTTCTCCAGGTTCGATAAAATAAGCTTCACAACTTACCAATTCATCGCTTTGTATGCTCAAGACCAAAGAAGAAAGATAACTTTCTTCAGAAGCACAATCTATCTGCAGATCACAGTTCGTACAGATTGACTGGTTCTGTATGTTGATATTTGGTGCAGAAGTATCCACATACACACTTACTTCTTTCAATAATTCCTTGTTAGAGAACACGTCTTCTGCATAATACCGCACCTTATAATTGCCATTGCCCCTCATGTCTGGCGCGAAATCTTCAATAGGTTTGACCAATACGCTCGTACCTTTCACAATATTGGAATTCGTACCGCTTATCTCTTTCATGTCTGTGCACGCAGTCGTTCCTTCTTTGTAAATGCAATAATAAAATGAAGAAATAGCCTCAGAGACAGTAAAATTAATTACTGATGTATCTGAGGCATTTCCCAAAATTAATGTGTCACTGTTTGGCGTGGTGGTTGGAGGAACTATGTCAAGCTCACAAATCGGATTGAAAGATTCCACGCCAAATTCGGTAGTGACACAATCTGCTTGACCGTCACTGTTTCCATCTTTGAAACATCTGTTCTTTTGATCATCCCATACACATCTTCCTATACCGCAAGCATCATCACTATATCTTGCAGATTCTGGAAGAGAAGAAGAGAACAAGGCAAAAGCTTGGTTTTTTCCAGTGGCATCTATACAGCTCTCTTTTGTTTTCATATCGTGACAAGTGGTGACTGGCTGGGTATAACTGCACTGTCTGCAGCTGCTCACATTCTTATCATCGAGTTCTGCAAAACAATTTCCTAATCTGCTGCAAACGTCCTGCTCGCAATCAGCATTATCAAATATGCCTCCCTCTTTTGAACACAACCCGCATTTGTTTTGGGCTATGCTCTGGTTAAGCATATTATCTGTCATTGCTTCTTTTTGCTTATACTTTATTTCTCTCACATTGCCCACATCAATGCAAAAACCGCCGCCGATGTCGTTGAAAGAAGTTTCATGCCACACACAATCGCCTTTTGCCTGGCACGGATTCTGTTCGCACGCAAGTTCACTGTCATAGTCAGTACAAGTCATATTTGCAGCTGTTTCGCAAGGAAAACAGAAGTTCTTCACTGTATCTGACCTGTCCATGTAACAATTTCTTTCGTTCTGCGTGACTGGATTCTTTTTACATTTCAGATTATCAAATAATAACCCCAAGAAAGGGATTGGATTTGTGAGATCAAAACCGCACCTGCTTTCTTCTACGCACTTGGTCCTTCCGTTAGCATCAGGACCCATACATACGAATGCATAATTGCTTCCTGTCGAGGTCTGGTGCTGGTCACAGTCTGGAAAGTATTGCGGGGAAAGAAGATCAGTCGTCAACTTATTATTTTCATCGCATATCCTTCTCTCTGTCCTTGAAAGGCAGAAATCTTCACCATCACACCTTCCTTCGCATTCCCTGTCTCCCGGATCAATATCGTCAAGGGTAACTTTCTCCCCCATCCTTGGCCTGTTATGGTCTGCGTACATAGGCTGTATGGAAAAAGTATACAATTCATCCCATTCAAGATCCTCGATGATGAATTCGTCCTTGTCAGCATCAACAACATAAGTATCAAAAGTATTCTCGTTCGTTATCAAGAAAGACTGTACTCCTTCTTCGTTGCTACAATAATCATTATTCCATTTCAATCTTACTTGATTCTTGCATATCACGTTTTCTGCTTCAAAATCAGGCACTGTTGGTGTAGAAGGATAATCGCACGTTCTCGCGACCACGCCAAGGCTCACGTCCAAAGTGAAAATGTCGCTCACTACAAGATTGCTCGCCCTGACAACCCTGGATTCTGGTTCATACAATGGCGGCCGTTCAAATCTTATGGTGTGGTCTATATTAGGGTCAACAAAAACAACATACTTTCCGTCAACAAAACTGCTGACTTTCCTTACTTCTCCTGATGTTCCTGGATCTGCGATCACTGCCGCATCAATAGGTTCGCCATCAACCCTGCTCACCACAGTACCCACAATAGCTGCTTTTTGCTGAAATTCGCAAGGAAGCGCGCTTATGCTGATCGGAGAGAAAGGACAACAATACTTTCCCACGACATTCTGGAACTCGTACTCATCTGCCAGGCTTTGTACAACTGTCACTGTTTCCCCTGAGCAAGTGCACACACCATCGACATTCTGGTTGCTCAATCTTTTTCCTGCAGGACAGTTCAATATCTCTGCACACACATTACTGCAGGTCTCTCTTTCTCCGCATTGCGCAGTGATTCCGCTCCTTGCCTGCTGCGGTTGGCACAAGAAATCATAATCGCAACAGTCAATCGTAGGTTTTTTGTCGCAATCTCCTGTCAAAACATTACATATGTGATTAATAGGGCAAGTACAATCGTCAGGAGTTCCAAGTATCAGATCCTCTCCTCTGCAGTCCCCTATGTCTGTGCAGAAGTCAAACATCACGCTGGGTTCAAGAACAAAGTCTAGCGTGTTCGTAGTTATTGCATCGGTCGCATAGATGCTTTTAGTCTTGGTATTATCAATGTAATTGGGAGATTTTGATGCTGTTATGCTGTATTGACAATTGCTGTCAAGCCCTGTGACTCTGTAGATGCCTTGTGCATCGCTCTTCTGCACAGTGCCTCTCGCAGGACTGACTATTATATCGACACCTTCCACTGGCCTGTTCTGAAGGTCAGTTATGACGCCTGTCAATGTTTCCTGGGAAGCGCTCTGCAAGGACATGTCCTTCCTTGTCATAGGAGCCTGCAAGGTCACCTGCTCGCTCTTCGGAAAAAAACCGCATCTGTTGGCAGTTATAGCATAAGTAGAGATAGGAATTCCTACAAAACTAAATTCGCCAACAGCATCGGTTTGGGTTGTGAAGGTATTAACACTATCAGTAACAGTAACAACAACATTGGATAACGGAGTAGGGCTCGGAACACCGGATATCGTCGGCGTTATCCTTCCTACAAGATCTGCGCTCACTGCAGTGAGATCAAGCGTGATGTTCCAACCGGTAGTCTTTGTCACTGTATTTACAGCAATGCTATTCTGTATGTTAGCTTTTGAAGCAGATACGACTGTTGTTGTCTGCAGGATTGTAAGAGAATACTTGCCCTGCGCATCAGTGACGTCGCTCGAACCGCTTGTTTCCTGGACCTGTGCATTCTGGACAGGATTGCCGTTCTGGTCAAGCACATAACCACTTATCGCTATTGCGTTCTGTTGTTGGGAACAAGAAGCAGTTGTAAGATTTGATATCAATTGATACGGATAAGGGGAGCAAAAAGCAGAACAGAAATTATTACTGACCCTTAAATCTCCCCCGCTGTATACTGTAGGATTGGCAGTGCCGAAATTACATACACAGCAACCGCATTCCTGCACTTCTTTACAGGTCTGCACATTAGCATAGAACTGGCCAAAGCACTGGTCGCTCGGCAGATTATCAGTGCAAGTAACATCGACCGCAGTGCTTGAAAACGTAGTTTGTTCATTGACACAGCAGCTCGCATGGACAATGTATGGTGAAATAAGAAATATTAAAGCAAGAATTATGATTAATAGTATTGATAAACTATCCTTTCTACCTCTTTTAGTCATACCTATCCAACCCTCTCTTTCAATCCTATTGCCTTTTAAAACAAATTTAGTTTATAAACTTTGTGGTGATTTAAGAAGAAGCAGGACTTGGAGATACTTGTGTAGGCATTATCCATAATCTGACCTTCTGTTCATCCTTCATATGGCCGTCATCCACTTCTATTGAGAAATTGTGCGCAGCCGGATTCGTATCCCTTGACATGTTGATTATTATGCTGGCCTGGCCGTTCAGCTGACTGTATTGCCAGCCTTCGCCTGTTCCTGGAATCCATTTGTACAAAC
>Ga0180437_10003906_pt1 | contig 21706 bp, 22 predicted proteins | sample SS_ome_4_FD_132410 | JGI IMG/M metagenome (GOLD analysis project Ga0180437, IMG submission 132410) | Hypersaline lake sediment archaeal communities from the Salton Sea, California, USA - SS_3_D_1 metaG | ecosystem: Environmental > Aquatic > Non-marine Saline and Alkaline > Hypersaline >...
CCGACGCCTCCAACAAACTCTCTTTTAGCCTCCCTGCTGCCATCGGAGCTGTCTCCTCTGCCACAACTGATCTGCTCCCAGATACCTCCTCCTGATCTCATATCAAGATAACGCAATGACCCTGCCCCTAACCTGGTCTGACTTGACGCTGAAACCCCACTATGCTAGAGTTCGAATTGGAGTCCGCAATTGCGGACTCCATTGAGTGTGGGCCGTTAGCTCAGCTGGCAGAGCAGGGGACTCTTAATCCCAAGGTCGGGGGTTCGAAGCCCTCACGGCCCACTGGTAACCGAGGCCTCCTTTTCGGCACTGTTAGTTCGCTTGCGATAATGACTGATGCAGCGAATTTTGCATTATAGCAATGCCTCACGGTGGCTCGGTATTCGCCCCATTCTTAGTATTACTCCGTTAGACATGTGAAGACCCGCGTGAGGTATGACGACACGAGAACTGCAGGCTTGTCGGAAGAGGTTGGAGGTATTTGCGGGCGAGATGCTGGGTTAGCCACGGGATCGTCGCCAGGATCGCTGGGCGCGGGTGTACCTGCGCGGGCTGCTGTTGGAAGGAAGACGCAAGTCGGTGCAGCCTATCGCGGAGCGACTGCCGGATGGCAATGAACAGAATCTGCAGCAGCTTCTCAATCAGAGCCCCTGGGAATGGGAGCCGGTGCGGGCGGCGATCGTAAAGAAGATGACGGCTGCCATGGGCGAGGGGGTGGCTGGCGAACAGCTCGGGAAAGGCAATGGCTTCTTTCATAGCAGCGACTCCTGGTGCGAAAATAACCGCAGAATTCCACTTGTCGCACGATTCTTGAACCTTTGCCAAATCCCTCCCGCGGCGCGTTAGGAATTACCTCCCACATCCTCTGTTGACAAGCTGACTCCCCCAGCTACAATGGGTCGCGCGAAGCGAGCCGAGGGAGAGGAGCTTTTGCTCAACTCACACCCCTGGATACTAAACTGAGAATGACCATTACCACCCCCCTCACCGATTCGTTTTCCCGTCGAATAGAATATCTACGCATATCGGTTACCGAGCGATGCAACCTGCATTGCACGTACTGCCATCCACAACTCGCAGACGCACCTCGTTCGGATCAACTCACAGCCAATGACATCTATCACATAGCAGATGCGGCGGTTCAACTTGGGATGCGAAGAATTCGCCTGACTGGTGGCGAACCTCTTCTTCGCACCGATATTGAGGAGATCGTTTCTCGCATCCGCTCGCTCCCCGGCGTCGAAGATCTTGCTCTCACCACAAACGGCCAAAACCTCAGTGTGCACGCCGCCAGTCTCGCTTCAGCCGGCCTGATGCGGGTCAACATAAGCCTCGATTCCCTCGACCCCGACGCCTATCGTTCCATCACGGGGGGAGGTGACGTCGCCTCGGTCCTTCGCGGCATCGACGCCGCCCTCGACGCCCAGCTCGACCCCGTCAAAATCAACGTTGTCCTCTCCACACCAGCAAGCCTCGAAGATCAAAACCTCGACCCATTTATCGACCTCACCAAGAATCGCATCGTTCACGTGCGATTTATCGAGGCCATGCCCATCTGCGGTCATGCCTCTTTTCTCCCCGCTCGGAGCATCCTCGATCGGTTGGCCGAGTTCGGGCCACTGTCCGCCGTCCCGGGGCCGGACGGCGGCGGCCCGGCAGCATACTACCAACGCGAAGAATCCCAGGGCACTATCGGCGTTATCACACCAATCACTGATCCCTTCTGTGCCCGCTGCAATCGTCTCCGAGTCACAGCACGGGGGGAAATCATCCCCTGTCTCTTCAGCCCTTCGGGAGTCTCATTACTTCAGGCGCTCAAGGCCGATGACCCACTCGCCGACATTCAGCGACTCCTCCAACGTGCTGCCAAAGCCAAACCTCGCCGCTACGGCGACGTCGCCCATCAGTCTGGCATCTCGGCCATGCACATCATAGGCGGATAGCGCCATCCCTATGGCAGATAATGTTCCTGTCAATCCCGATTCATATCCGTTCACTCGATGGAACTTCGTCATCATCGTACTCGATGTCGCCCTCTTCTTCGCTGGCATCACCTTCATAGATCCAGTCGTCGTCCTCCCCGTTCTGCTCGACAAACTGGGGGGATCGGAAGTCCTTATTGGTCTTCTCGGCGCTCTTCAGCGGGCCGGCTGGCTCGTGCCTCAGCTTTTCGCCACGAGCCTCGTGCTTCATCGAGTACGCAAGAAGCCCTTCGTCATTTACCCGGCCATAGTGAGCCGTTTCCCCATCATTCTCCTCGCCATCGCCTTCTTACTCCCCGGTATCGCTTCCCACTTTACATGGCTCATATGTATTCTCGTCGCCAGCTTCGCACTATTCTTCTTCGCAGACGGACTCGTCGGTGTCCCCTGGCACGACATTATCGCCAAAACTATCCCTCCAGATCTCCGAGGTCGATTCTTCGGCAGCACCCAATTCATTGGCGGAATTCTCGCCATCGGTGCTGGAGCGGTCGTCCGTCGCGTCCTCGGCGATCCTAACATCCCATTCCCACGAAACTACGGTCTTCTGTTCGCGCTCGCCGCGATATCAGTTTGGATATCGGGCTTCTTTATTGCCCTCATCAAAGAGCCGACTGGCGCCACCCTCGAAGAGCGGCATACTTTCTCTCGTATCTTGAGGGCCATCCCATCCACCCTCCACCGCCATGTGCTGCTCCGCCGAGTGATCGTCGCTCAGAATCTCATCGGGATCGCCGGCGTCGCCATGCCTTTCTACGCCGTCTACGCCCACACCAAGCTCGGTCTTCCCGAAGCCGTCGGAGGCATCTTCATCTGGGCCGCCATCGGCGGATCCGTCGGCATGAGCCTCGTTTGGGCCTTCCTCAACGATCGCTTCGGCCCTCTCGCGGTCATACGCGGCGTTTCCCTTTTCGCCGCTGCTGTCCCAACCGCCGCGCTGACCCTTCCCCACATCGTCGGCATCCTCCATGTTGAATCCTCAATGGCACTTATCTATGCCATCGTCTTCTTCCTCAATGGGGCCACCTGGGGGGGAGCCTGGATGGGCATCACCAACTACATCTTCGAAATCGCCCCGGATAACGTTCGCCCGTTATTTCTTGGGCTCGCCACCACTCTCGCTGCCCCCACCGTACTCATGCCCGTGATCGGCGGCTGGCTTCTCAATGCCATTGCATACGAAACCCTGTTCATGATCGCGGCTGTCGGTGCAATCGCCGGGGTTTGCTATATCATCCTTCGCCTCCGACGCCCCAGCTTCGATTGACAACCACTGCCCTGATGGCTATCGTGATCATGATGTCGGACACCACACAAAGTCAGCACCCACCAAAAGGTACAGCCCTCTACCGAATTTCGAGCGGCCTTCTCGGCATTATGTTCCGCCTCTACAACCGTTGGGAAGTCTCCGGCCGCGAGCACATCCCCAGTACCGGCGGCGTACTGCTCATCGCCAACCACACAAGCTATGCTGATCCACCCATCGCCGGGCCTGCCTGCCCCCGCCCAGTCAACTTCATGGCCAAGGCCGAGCTCTTTCGAATCCCCGTGCTTTCCGCTTTCATTAGCCGAACCCATGCCTTCCCCGTCCAGCGAGGAACTGCCGACCGCCACGCTCTACGCCGCGCCGTTCGACTATTGAAAGACAATCGAGTTCTTCTCATATTCCCCGAAGGAACTCGTAGCCATGACGGCCGCCTTAACCCCTTTGAGCAGGGAGCCGCCTTTCTCGCACTTGCATCGGATGCGCCCGTCATACCGATGGCCATCGACGGTGCCGACCGTCTGCTGCCGCGGGGCAAACCGATCCTACTCCCCGCGAAGCTCCGCGTCCGCTTCGGTCCGCCCGTCGACTTATCCAGATTGCGAGGCAAGCGACGTATCCGAGAAGTGCTCCAGCAGGCAAGTGACGAGATGTACCGCTCCCTCGCCGCCCTCCTTCCCCCCCATCGACTGTCGGACGATCACGATTTGTATCAGTAGCGCAACTGCGACACACTCAGCGTGTCAAAACCTCCGGAGGTGACTCATATGATGAAAACCAACCACCTGCCCTCGACACGTTCGCTTACCGTGATGCTCTTCATGAGCGCTCTTTTCGGCGGATTGATCGCCGTTGCGGTCTTCTCGGGACTCCGACCCCAACCGGTTGGGGCGACCGCCGTTGACCGAGTTGCGCTCGAGTCCTCATTCATCGACGTTGCCGAAGAAGTCTCGCCAGCCGTCGTCAACATCAACACCGAGAAGGAAATTCGCCAGCGTTCCTGGGGCTTCGATATATTCAACTTCGATCCGTGGAGCGATCCTTGGCCGCCCTTCCGCCCGTATGAGCGCGTCCAAAAGCTCACGAGCCTTGGGTCCGGATTCATAATCAGCCCTGAAGGCTATGTGCTCACCAACGCCCACGTCATCGCCGGCGCCGATACAATCAGCGTGACGACAGCAGACGACAAAACCTATGCCGCACGCCTTATCGGCCTAGTACAGGACAAAGACCTGGCGGTCATCAAGATGCTCGAGTGCCCCCGAGAGCTTCCTACTGTGCGTCTCGGCGACGCCGACGATGTCAAAGTCGGCTCCTGGGCCATCGCCATCGGCAGCCCCTACGGATTTACCGAAACTGTAACCGTCGGCGTTATCAGCGCTAAAGGCCGCGTTATCCGCCAGGCTCGAGGCAGGCAGGAAATGCGCGATCTCCTTCAAACCGACGCCGCCATTAACGCCGGCAACTCCGGTGGCCCACTCGTCAACACCGCTGGCGAAGTCATCGGCATCAATCAGGCTATCTTCTCGCCCGGCGGGACCGGCAACATCGGCATCGGCTTTGCCATACCCGTCAACGCGGCGACCAAGGCCGCCATAGACCAAGCCATCCGCGCCTCGCGAAGACCGGTCTAGCAAGTCCACCTATGAGACCTGGACGTTGCGGGATGACGGCCGTGTCTACCAGCACCGGGACGGCCGCGGCCGGGTGACGACCTATCGCTATGATGCGGACGACCGCCTGGCCGGCTCCAGCTCCTATGCCGCTGTTAACTACCCGAACGACATAACTATAATGGCGCGGGCAACCTGACCAGCGTCTCCGGCCCGCTCGGGTCGTGGTCGCTGAGCTATGATGATGCGAGCAGGCTCAGCTCTGTGACGTATTCGGGCGGGACGGACAGCTTCACCTACAATGCCCGCGGCCAGCGGATGAGGGCCAGCCTGGACGGCACGGTTTTGCGGTATGTATACAATGGAAATCGCGTTTTGGAAGAGACCAGCGACGCGGGTGCTTTGCTGGCAAGGCACACGACGGCAAAGGCTTCCTATTACGGACCGTGGCTGTATATGTGGCGCAGCGGTGGAACCAGCCGGTTCCCGCTGTTCGACGCGGTGGGCACGACGCGCGGATTAGTCAACGCTTCGGCAACAGTCACGGATAGCTACGCGCTCGACGCCTTCGGCACGCCCACCGGCGCGGCCACTGCGACGATCAACCCCTACCGTTTTGGCGGTGCGTGGGGGTATATCACCGATACCCCCGACTCCGGTCTTCTGCAGTTGGGCGCAAGATACTATTGGCCCGAGCTGGGCCGCTTTGTGCAACAAGATCCCATCGGAGATGGGATGAACTGGTATGCGTATGCGGGGAGTAATCCGGTAGTGTATGTCGACCCAGAGGGGCTTGATTACACGGATATCAGCGGGCACATTGGGCCCATTGGGTTGGGCGTCCAACTTAGCAACCCATGTCCGTCATCGGATCCGCCTCTTTGGTGGAACGTTTTCGACATTGGGCGTAGGGTGCATCCTTATGTCGCCGTCGGCTGGGACGCCGAGGCTCAGGCAACATATAGCCCGGGCCCCAGTATCCTCAGGGGGGATGGTATGTTACGGGATCGGGCGGGTACTACGCAGAGGGTACGGTTTCATACGGTTTGCAGGGCCAAGGTGTCTCCTGGGGCGTAGGAGGAGTGTGGGGCGGGCAGGCCGCTGTCGCATATGTCTTTTGGTAGAGACAGTATGCCAATATACATCATCGAAGGGTTAGCTGCCGGAGTGCTGACGATCGCCTTCTACTGCTATTGGAGGTGGCGAGAGAACATCGCCGTCGGAACTGCGCGCCTTGCTCGACACATATCAGAACGTATGCCGTTCTCTCGACCTGTGCACGGGCTGCCTTTGCTGGCGTGGCGAACCCTCATGATCCTCTATGCAGTGGGGATAGCGGTCTTAGCGGTGGGGCTGTGGGCTGTCTTCATCATGGGTGTCGCCAGGCCCGAGAGTCGCTCCGCCCAGCTCGATATGAATCTCGTTCGTCCGGCCGACACTGCTGGCCTAGTCATAGTAGCCGTTCTCTCGACCCTGTTTCTCGCCTACGGACTCCATCACGTCATCTTCAGTCGACGCTGGGCTCGGTGGAACGAGTGGTTGCACAACACACAGCTTCCCCTCGAAGCGACATACGACAGTCTCGATCCGCCGAGCCGAAGATGGACCTGGGGCATGATCGCGACAGGCGACGCTGGAGGCGGTGCTGGCGATCTCGGCTGAGCAGGTGGCGGGGCCGCCGCATCCGGGCAAGCCGGGAGGGGCGATCCGACGCCACGGCGCCCAGGGAGGACGGGTGGCGCTGGGCGGGCCAGCAGGTGAAGCTCTCCGGGCTAAAGCCCGGAGCTTGAAAGATCGGGGCTTCCTGGCTGTTCATGTGAACATGCGAGTTTATATCGTGTAGAATGTCGGTGCCTGTAGCCGCCATTAAACTGGTGATGCGCCTCGAACTACCGATGACATCAGGACGACCCACTGGCACCCTAAGCAGCGACCTCATCGATTCCCACGCGTGCAGGGACAAACCTCGTCTCGGGTGAATCTTGCCGAACATAGCATCTGTTATCAGGAGGTTGTCAGGTCCATGGCTGATTCTATCAAGCCATCCGCCAAGGCCATTTGCGTTCTAGGCCTCGGCTACGTCGGTCTTCCCACCGCCGCCATGCTGGCAGTGAATGGGTTCCGGGTCACTGGTGTCGACCTGCGTTCTGACGTCGTGGAGGCTGTCAACAGCGGTGAAGTGCCGATCGAAGAGGTCGGCCTCAATACCGTTCTCCAGGCGGCCGTCAACTCCGGCAACTTGCGAGCCCAGACGGCTCCGGAGCCGGCCGACGCCTTCATCATTGCCGTGCCGACGCCGATCTTGGACCACAAGGGCGCCGATCTCTCCTACGTCGAGAAGGCCGCCCGCTCCATCGTTCCCCATCTGCGCGCCGGAAATCTGGTCGTACTGGAGTCTACCGTGCCCCCTGGGACGACCGATGGGATGCTCGCCGATATACTGCGCGAGTCAGACCTCCGGCTATCCGAGGAGCTCTTTGTCGCACATTGCCCGGAGCGAATCCTGCCGGGCCACGTCCTAACTGAGCTCGTCCAGAATGACCGAGTTGTGGGAGGTATTGAGCCCACCAGCGCCGAGAAGGCGGCTGAACTCTATCGCACGATGGTCGAGGGCGAGGTCCTCATCACCTCTGCCGTCGTCGCGGAGACGGCCAAGCTGGTGGAAAACGCTTCCCGCGATGTCGGGATAGCCTTCGCGAACGAGATCGCTCGCATCAGTCACAAGTTTGGGGCGGACGGGAACGAGGTGATCGCACTGGCTAACCGGCACCCACGGGTCAACATCCTCAACCCCGGGCCGGGCGTTGGCGGCCATTGCATCCCGGTCGATCCGTGGTTCCTGGTCGAGGCGGCGCCGGATTTGGCGCGCCTCATACGCACCGCCCGCGAAATCAATAATGACCAGCCGACCTGGGTTGCAGATCGAACCCTAGCGGAGGTGGCCGATATCGAGAAGCCCAAGATCTCGGTCTGGGGCGTTGCCTATAAGGGGAACATCGACGATGCTCGCGAGACCCCAGCCATCCACGTTCTCCGGGCGCTGGAGTCCAAAGGCGCCCAGGTCAGCGCCGTCGACTTCCACATCAAGCGATTCACCTACCAGCTCGATGACATAGAGGCATCGGTCACGGGCGCTGACTGTATTCTCGTGCTCACAGACCATCGAGAGTTCTCGTTCTTCGAGCCCGAAGTCATCGGGTCACGCATGCGCACCCGCATCGTGTTCGACACGCGCAATTGCCTCTCGTCCGAGCGTTGGGAGAACGCCGGCTTCCGGATGATCAAACTCTAGCCGAGGCTCCTCGGAGCGGCAATAGATCGTCGTAGAGGTCGATCAGGATGTGCGCCTCTTTCTCCCAACAGAACGTTTGGCGGGCGCCCTTCGCGGCCTGCGACATCCGCTCTCTTTCTTCAGGGTCAGCCAGAATGCGATTCACGGCCGAAGCTATTGCCCGCGAATCGGACGCATCGACCATGATCCCAGCGCCCGTCTCCTCGATCAAGCGCCTCATCTCCGGCAGATCATTGGCTATGACCGGCACGCCCGCCATCAGATACTCCAGCAGCTTGTTAGATAGCGACGAGTAGTGGTTGAAGCAGGTGTTCTGAAGCACCTGCAGTCCTACATAGGCTTCGGCCGTCCATAAGGGAAGCTCTTCGACCGGGACGGCGTCGTGGAAGCGGACGACCTGCGTTAGACCGAGCTTCGCCGTCTGTTCGATAAGCCGGGGCTTGAGTCGTCCGCTCCCAAGCAGGACTACGACCCCGCCGCGAATGTGAGTGGCCGCTTCGAGCAACTGCTCCAGTCCGCGCTCTGGCTGAATCCCGCCCTGGTATAGCACGATCTTCACGCGGGCAGGTAGTCCCAACCGCTCACGGATGAGCCCCGACGGTTCGGGCTCCGCATATGCCGGCAGGTTTCGCAACACGGTCGGCATCGGGATGCCGTAGCGCTCTCGCGTAAACTCGGCCCTTGTCTCGGTCGTGCAGATCACACGGTCGGCCCGCCGGATGAGGGCCCTTTCCAACACCGCGGCCCACCATCTAAACTTCATCGCCGCTCGAGCTGTAGCCACCTCGTGTGTGTCGTAGACAAGCCGCCCCCGCCGCCGCCAGCTGGCCGACCACCCCATCAGAAGAGTGTTGAGATCGTGCGCGTGGTATACGTCCGCGCGCGTCCGAAGACCGGCCCGTAGGAAACGCCCGAAAACCACAACACGTCGAAGAGGGTAGACGGCCAGGCGAACCGCCGATTCCAGAAGCGAAAAGGCACGGGCGGCCGCCCCCCTCCGGCCGGAGGAGGCAGCCCCCCGCCCCTGTGGATGCACCTTAGGCGTAGCTTGCGTCAGCGGCTTCCTGAGGACGAAGGATATGATCTCCCGTCTGCTGAGACCCAGAATCGAACGGCTCTGCCTAACGATTCGAAAGCCGTCCACCGTCTCATTTCGAATGGTCCGACCCGGTTCGTAAACCGCGACTACGGTCACATCATAGCCGGCCTCAACGAGCGTTCGCGCCTCCTTGCGCACGCGGGCGTCGTGCATCATATTGTTGTAGACGAACATGCACACGCCAGGTGTTCGCGGTGCAGCCTGATATGATCCCATCGTCGCTTCCGAAGTATCCTGATCGCTCTGCATCTCTCCCGATCACTCGTGACGAGCCGGACGGACCGACTTATAGATGCCAATATAGCACGCCACAATCTGCCGCCAGGCAAATCGCTCGCCCACAGCCTCCCGCGCGGCGGCGCCCAGCCGCTGCCGTTTCGCCTCACTCTCCAGTAAGTCCACGATAGCACCCGCGAGTGCATCTGCCGATCCCGGCGGCACGAGTCGCGCTGTGGCTCCGTCGGTGAGCATCTCTCTCAACCCACCGACGTCGCTGGCAACGATGGCCTTTGCCATCGCCATCGCCTCCAACGGCTTCAGCGGCGTCACAAGCTCGGTCGCCCGAGTCGATAATCGCGGGTAGACGACTACATCGGCCGTGGCATAGTAATCTGGCACCGTCTTATGAGGCACGGCCGGCCTGAGCGTCACGCCCTCGCCACACTTGGTGGCGAGGGCGGCGATGCGCCCGCCGGCATCCTCGTCTCCGACAATGGCGAGACGAGCCCTAGGCACGTGCGAGCGCACGGCGCTGAAGGCTCGCAGCAGGATATCGACCCCTTCGTAGTCTCGCAACGCACCGAGGTACAGTATCAGCGGCCCCTCGGGAAGGCCTAGCCCAATGCGCCCCTGAACCGGAGTGCCGCGCGGGTTGAACGCTTCGAGGTTCACCCCATTCGGCACGATAGCGATGCGCTCACTGCGGAGACCGCGGTCCCGAAGGTCGCTCCGCAGTCCCTCGGATATGACAACTACGGTGTCGGCCCTTCGGCATACGCGTCCCTCCAGATAGCGAGCCAACTGATACCGAGGCCGGAAGCGGCGTCGAGAAGCGCCTTGAACGAAGGCCTCCTCCCAGAGACCTCGAACTTCGTAAACGACTGGGATCTTCAGAGTTGACCTTGCCCGGAGCGCCGCCAGGCCGCACAGCATAGGAGAATGGGCGTGAATCACCTCGACATCACCCAGCCTATCGGCGACCCTCTCTATCAACCGCGCCAGAATGCGAACCCGCCGGAGGTCGCGCAGCCACACATTTCCACCTCTTGTTTCCGGTTCGCACCGCACGTGCGAGACGCCTTCCAGCTCGCAAGATTGATCGGAAGGATGGCGCGGTGATGTCACCACCACGGTATTGATTCCAAGCGCTTTTTGCTCTCGGACGATTGCTTGAGTTCGAAGCGTGTAGCCGCTGCATATCTCCGGCAGTGAGAACTGAACCACATGTAGGACAGTCATGTCAGGCTTCCCGTCCAGGTGCTCGCGTTGGCTCCCACGTTGCTCGGACCCGGCCTCCTAGCCATCGCCCAAGAGCCGCCACGCTGGCCAGCGCGATCATGTCGAAGTGGGCCGCCAAGTGCAGAGGTCGCGGGTCCGCATGAGGTAGAGCCCACCCCAGCGCGCCAATAGCGTAGAGCAAGAGCTGAGCAACGAGAAATTTGAGTAGGAGCACATCTCCGGCGGCGGCTCCCCAGGCCGCCCCCACCAGCATCGCAAGAAAGAAGATACCTTGCACTTCGCGCAGAAGCTTGTGCGAAACCAACTGCCATAAGAGCAATAAGCGCCCTTTCGCCAGAGTCCTCGGGATCAGCCCCAGCATCGTCGGTATTGCCCGCGACATGATCCGAGCCTTGCGGCTGTACTCTCCCCAGAGGTCTCCGGCCGCAGCCTCGACGGAAATCGCTCGCTGTTCGAGCACCACCGCCTTCCCTGCTAGCAACACCTCATACGGAAGTCGGAAGTCGTTCACGTCCCGCGGCCTAATCGGATGATAGAGCGCGCGGCGAAGGGCGTAGATCGATCCGTTCGCACCGAGCAGCGATCCCATGCCACTTTCAAGTCGCTTGACGACCTGCTCGTAGCGCCAGTAGGCGCCCTCTGTCGCCTCAGTTCCCTTCCCCTTCCGATACAGGAGCTGTCCGCTGACGCTTCCGACCGCGGGGTCTGACAGCGGGCAGACCAGTCGCCTGACGGCGTCCGGCTCGAAGATGGCATTCGCGTCGGTCATCACGAGCACATCGCCGCAGGCGGCGGCCGCGCCGATGTTCAGTGCCACCGACTTTCCCTCCCGACCCGCCGTCCGGAGAAGCTGCACCCGCGGCGTCTCCGCCGCGTATCGCTCGACGATCAAGTCAGTGCTGTCTGTGCTACCGTCTGAGACTACGATTAGGCTTAAGCGTTCCCGGGGATAGTCCTGCGTGAGCGTATTCTCGACCTTGCTAGCGATGACGGCTTCCTCGTTCCATGCCGCCACAATCATCGTCACCGATGGCAACTCCGACGAGCACGCGGACACCCGAAACGGGCGCAGCCGCGCGACCAGAAGCAGGAGCGCAGGATACCCCAAATACGCGTAAAGCATGACTCCGAGCGCCCCCCAGGAAAGAAGCTGCGCTAGATCGATTGCCTGGTATCCAGCTTGCCACATTTGAGGCCAACTTCGGCGCCAGGAAGCTCTCCTCCTTGAAGTTGCCATGCGGTTCCCCAACTTTGGATGCCGATTGATACCGTTTGATAACGACATCATTACGCTGAAGTACGAGTGGCTGAAGCGTGTGCCAGCGATCCGCGGCTGGATCATCTCAGGCAACTGCTGCGCGACTTCGCGATCTCGCATACCGCCCAGAAATCACAGGAAACATCGGTCGGTTAAGACCTCGATTGGATCGAAGTTGGCAGTGATGCTCGTGTCACTGTTCAAAGTGACTGTCGCGGGATAGTCTTCGCCATACATGCCGTTGACCACCCCCCAAAGCGAGTGCACGATTTAGCATCCCCACCCGCGAAATCGCCCGGCTGTCCGACGTGACACCCCGCTGGCTCCGCCAGATCGTGGCCCGGAGCCGATCTGAATCGTTTCCAATATAAAACTTCTATTCGATCGCAGAAAAGCTTTCGTGGAACACAACAACGCCATGAGCCTTGTTCCCGCTAAAAGGCAAGGCAAGAATGTTTTCTTGTGGAACACCAGGATGGGTCAATTCAGGTAAACTTCTAAATCCGAATCGTTCGTAATAGTTAGGATCTCCAACAAGAACGCAACCTTTGGCTCCTAAAGCTTTAAGCCTTGAGATGCCTTCATGCATTAGGGCTTTTCCAATGCCCTGTTTTTGGTATTCGGGCAAGACAGAAATAGGTCCAAGGCCATACCAATTCTGGCTGCCGTCAGAAATACTTACCGGCGAGAAAGCCACATGGCCCACTACTTTTCCGTCAACCTCCGCAACCAAGGAAAGGGTAAGAGCTTTGGATGCCCGCAATGCATTAACTATGAATTGTTCTGTGTGGTTGCTGATGGGATGATTTTCAAATGCCGCTTTGGTGAGATCATAGATTACTGTAACATCTGACTCCGTTTCATTCCGTATGATCATGTACAACACTCCAATCCACGCCAAAGTTCTCTCAACAACAACTATTGGACTTTGAACAGTCATCTAATATTACTCCTAATATTAGTCTGTTAGAATAGTGCAACCCCGCGTAGTAATAGCGGGATATGACGATACGAGAATTGGAAGCTTGTCGAAAGCGGTTGGAGGCGTTTGCGGGCGAGATGCTGGATTCGTTGCGGGATCAGCGCCAGAGATGCCGGCTGCAAGCGTCTCGATGCTCGTGCCGCTGATGTCCTCGTCGATCCAGGTGCCGGAGTCGGTCGGCCCTACTTGGGACTTGGCCGCTTGTCAATCGGGAGCGCGCTCTGCCTTCGCCCACACGACTGTATTAATGGTTGGATGAGTTTCACGATTCCTATACTGGCGGTTGGTGGAGATGCAGCACGCCGCTGGAACCCCAAAGCGCAAAGCACCCCCCACTCACCCACGCTTTGCTGGCCGCAAGGACGGCCCAACAGCCATTCTCTCCCTCAATCTCTTGCACAAACCTATCTCGACCCAATCCCTATACGCAGATGGAGGATCGCGGGATAGCCGCGTCGCTTTCCTACACAGGGACATCTCTAGGTTCGTAGTAGTGATTCAACGGTCATCTCTAGCACGTCAAAAACGCGGTGGAGAGAATTATGGCCGGCGCTGGAAATGAGAGGGTCGAAGCCCACCTTTTTGTCATCATCGGCGGGACTGGCGATCTTACGCAGAAGAAGCTACTGCCGGCCCTCTACCACCTGTCAAAACAAGGTTTCCTCGGGGATCATTGCCGCGTGCTCGGCGTTGCGCGACGCGGAGACTTCGACGATGAAGGCTATCGAGAATGGGCGCGCAAGGCACTCGAGGATGCTCAGATCGAAGTCGACGACGAAGCATCCAACTGGTGCTGCAACCGCCTGTACTTCCATCGTCTTGGCAAAGGCGATCTCGAAGACTACAAACGGCTGGCCGACCGGATCGCGACGATCGAGCAGCGGGATGATCTTCCTGGGAACCGGGTTTTCAATCTCGCTATTCCGCCAAATGCATTCCCCACAACAGTTGAGTGCCTCGCCGGTGTCGGTCTGGATGAAAGCAGAGGATGGACTCGCATCGTGGTCGAGAAACCATTCGGAAACGATCTTGACTCAGCGGTGCGACTCAACGAGTTGATACACCGGTATTTTCGCGAATGCCAGATCTATAGGATCGACCATTATCTCGGCAAGGACACCGTCCAGAACTTGTTGTCCTTCCGGTTCTCAAACGCGATCTTCGAATCGCTTTGGAATCGTGACCGAGTGGAGCGCGTTCAGATTACAATGGCCGAGGATATTGGGATCGAGGGCAGAGGAGATTTCTACGACCAGGTCGGCGCGCTTCGGGATATCATGCAGAACCATCTCATCCAGCTTCTGTGTGTGACCGCGATGGAGCTGCCGGCCGCGCTGGATGCGAGTTTCGTCCGGGATGAAAAGGCGAAAGTCCTGCGATCCATTCGCGCTATTACCCCTCGAGACGTTGTCTTCGGCCAATATGGCCGCGGTTCTGTGAACGGAACTGAAGTCCCCGGATACCACGATGAGGACGGCGTACCCTCGGGATCTCGAACAGAGACCTTCGTCGCCGCACGCGTTCAAATCGACAACTGGAGGTGGCAGGGCGTTCCCTTCTACATCCGTACGGGTAAGCGGCTCCCCCGGCGCGCCACCTATATTGTCGTCGACTTCCGTTGCCCGGTCCTCACATGCTTCGAGCCCTTCACCTGCGACATCCAGTGCAATCGGATGGTGATTGCGCTTCAGCCGGATGAGGGGTTCGACCTGCACTTTAACGTGAAGGCTCCTCGCCAGCCATTTCGCCTGGGGCAGGAGCAGCTTCGATTCCGCTACCAGGAGGCATTCGGCGACCTGCCGGATGCCTACGAAACCTTGCTTCTCGATTTAATGCGAGGCGAACAAACCTTCTTTGTGCGGGCCGACGAAGTAGAGCTGGCATGGCGCACATTAGATCCTCTGATGCAGCAAGTCCCCCCAGTCCATTCCTATCCCGCGGGAACCTGGGGGCCCGAAGCGGCGAATGCGCTTGTCGGAGAAGGAGAATGGTATGACCCGTCTCCATCGACTTGACCTTCGACTCGATCGGAATCTGGAATTGCTCAGCAGGGCGCTCGCGGAAGCGATTGTCGATCTTGCGCAGACATCGGTCGAGAAGCGACAGCGTTTCACGATCGCACTCTCTGGAGGCAACACGCCCCGAACGCTCTACTCGATGCTGGCGAGCGACTACCGAGCACTCATTCCGTGGCAAAGAACCCATATCTTTTGGGGCGACGAACGGTACGTTTCTCCGGAAAACCCTCTCAGCAACTACCGCATGGCGAAAGAAACTCTCCTAGATCACGTTCCCATCCCGCGAGATCAGGCGCACCCGATGCCCACTCTCCTGCCCGAACCCGAGGAGGCGGCAGAGGCGTATGAGGAAACGCTGATGTCTCATTTCCCCGGCCAGTGGCCTCGTTTCGACCTCATCTTACTCGGCATGGGGCCCGATGGTCACATCGCCTCTCTGTTCCCTCACAGCAACGTGCTGGAGGAGGAAGCTCGCATCGTCGCTGCCGTCCGCGAGGAACGCGCCGAGCCCCCGTCAAGGCTCACGCTCACCATCCCGGCCATCAACCATGCCGCCCACATTCACTTTCTCATTGCCGGGGCGAACAAAGCCAACGCCCTCACCCGCGCGCTCGCTCCCAATGCCAACTCCAAGTCCTCCCCCGCCGCGGCCATCCAGCCCCTCGACGGCCAGCTTGTCTGGTGGGTGGATGAAGCGGCCGCAGGTCGACTCTAGGGCTCGGGGAGGATGAAGACCTCTTTCAGGAGTTCCACACAACGCTGCGAACGTCCATTGCCACTACACCATTCGGTGTTGAAGGCACGGCTCCACGCGCTCTGCCCCACAGCACTCCAGACCTCATCGAGTAGGTCCTTTGCCAGACAATCGTGGGTTTCGATTACACGACCTCCTGGCTCGGCCATGGAGGCATTACGCGTAATTGGGTCCACTCGGTCGCTCCATAGGACCGTTTTCTTCCCGACGACATCTGGCCAAGTCGATCCCAAGTAGACATGGTCTGAGTACTCGGCTGGGTTCACTCCGAGTTCGATGCCGAACTCAACGGGGCCTCTATAGCCGCATGAGGCATATATATGGGCTGCCTGGTGGCATACTCCAAGAAGGTGTAGATTGACTGTGTACCAGTCAAAGGCGATGTAGCTCGACTGGCCGTCCCCCTTTATGCCCTGCTCCACAGGATCATATCCTGCTGCGAGTTCCCGGTAAGTTATGCCCTTCACCACCACAAGTCCACGATGATCCACCACATGGGTTACAGAGCCTCGCCGTTGAACCCCAACATGCGGGTGAAGGCGCATATAGCGCTGTTGCTCACTTGCCTGAGTTACCCAACCGTGTTGCACCGTCCTTACTACGCCTCCACACGCTAGACCGTGGTTTGCGAAGGGCACAGGCCCTTGCGCCGTTCGAATCTCTGGGCAACTTCCGTCAAGCACTCGGCGCTCATCCAGAGGCCATAGCGCATGAGCCGGGGACGGAAACAGCGGTACACACCATACCTTGTGCCAAGCGATTCCTCCTTGCAGTCCGTCGACCCAATCAAGGAGCCTCTTTCGGAATGCGACATGCTCGTTTCGTCGATTGAGAAGCCACTGAATTCGCTCGGTTGGGAGATGGACATCCCTGAACGGCTTGTTCTGTGAGCCTGCTCGGCAGTAATGCCCCCTATCTGGCAGCCAGTGGGGGACTAGATCGCTCTGCAACACCCGCACGACCAGGATGCATGAATCCGCGCTCCCTGTGGGGTGATCATCTGGGGGCACGTCGACTTGCTCGACCGACAACCCCAGAACTGGTGGCTGAATCGTCCAGTTCTGACCTTCTATCGATTCGATGATCTGAGCCGCTTGGTCTCGCGGCACCCCGACAATCTCATCGAGCGGCTTGGGTTTCCCGTAGTCGTCCTGTCCCACTCCAAGCACGATATCGCCGCCGTAGGTGTTCGCCATAGCTGCGATAGTGACGACTACCCGTTTGCTGAGCCTGTCGCTATACTCCTTGTAGTCAAGAAGCTCGTGCTCTGCTGCCCCTTGGCCGATAAGAGTCTTGATGTCGGCCCAGCTGACCGGGCCACGGAACAGTGGCATGTCATCCCCCCTTTCCCGCCGCCTTCTTCACCCCTTCGATGTACTCGTCCGTCACCTGCCGCTCGAAGCTCCGGAAGCCGGCGAGCTTGAAGCCGTGCTTCTCCCCCAGGGCGGCCATCTCTTTAACCTGTTCGACGGTGAGGTCGCGCCCGAGCGTGTAGCTCTCGTACCGTTCCTCCAGCGCGAGAATCATCGTCTCGGCCATGCACGCGTAGGCGGTCTTCGGGGGGAAGCCGAAATTGAAGTGAAAGTCCACGTCGCCGGGAATCTCGACCGCGCCTCCCTCGATCACGAGCACATCCGGCCGTTCCTTCGCGACTTTCTTCGATACGTCCCGCGGCCGTGCCACATCGCATACCACGGCTCCTGGCTTGAGCGCCTCGCCGGGCACGACCGTGTCCACCGCGCTGGTCACTGTGATAACGATATCGGCTTCCCTCAGCCCGGCCGCCGGGTCCGTCGTATAGGTGATTTCGGCCTGGCCGTCAACGCTTGCCGCGATTTCTTCGAGACGCGGCTCGTTCCGTCCGATGAGCGTCACCGAAGGAGCCTCTTCCGCCATCAAACGGACGCATACCTGTCCGATGGAACCCGTCGCCCCCATCACCGCCACCTTTGCCGTTCCCACATCGCTACCCAACAGCGAAGCCGCTCGCTTTGCCCCCTCCACGGCTGTCCACACCGTGTAGCTGTTCCCCGTCGTCACGGCGATGTCCACGCTCTGGTCGACCGTGATCCCCGCATCTCCCACCACCGACGTCATCGCGCCCAGGCCGACAATCTTGGCTCCCAGGTTCTGCGCCTTGCGGGCCGCCTCCATCACCTTGCCCAACACGAACTGCTCCGGCAGATCGCGGAACTGCCGCGGTGTGACGGGACATCCAATGAACCACCCATGCGCTTCCGCTCCGGTCGAGCTCCGCACTCCGGTGATCTCAGAAATGAGTCGAGGACCCATGCGCTTGAGCAGTTGTGCCAGCACGGCCTCCGGCAGCAGGTGAAGAAGCGGGTACTTTTTCGCCATATCCTTGGCGCCCCTCATAGGATGGATTATAAAGGCGAACTCACCCATGCCGGAAAACCTTTCTAGTTGACGAGTTCTAAATTTGGAATGCGCGCGAAGCAACGCGTGTTGCCCCATACCAGCACGAGATCGCGATTGAGCGCGATTGATCCGATCATCAGGTCACTTGTTTTCATTTTCAAACTCCGTCACCCCTGGGGACCATCCCATCTGATCTGCTAAGGTCAAATAGTCCCCCTCTGTTAGTTCGTCCGGTTGCTTCCCTGATAGCGCTACCAATACGGCTTCCATCACGTTAGCTCCGAAGCTCTCGCCGCAGATCGTGGGTGTCATCGTGATGAGCTTCGATACCCCGCGTTTCTTCAACTCCTCGATATCGCCGGAGCGCGTGGTGTTCGTGACGACGATCTTTCCAGCCATGTCGTCCGTCATATAGCGCCGGATGTACTGGAAGTCGCCGGCGAGAATATCCGCCCAGGCGAAGTAGCGAGAATGCTTCTCCTTCGTGCTGTCCTGACTCCCACCCGTCGGATACAATACTGACATCGGCAGACGCCGTAGGATCGGCAAGAAGACCGCTCCGACCACCGCCACTTGCTTCAAGCTCGTCATGGCCACCGGTACGCCGACAGCGAAGATGAGATCGCCATATGCGACCTTGGCTCCAAGCGCTGGAAACGTCTCGGCCATCCCCGGACGGTCGACTGCCGATACGAGCATCACTCGCTTGGCAGTTACATCTAAAAGGCCGGCGTTCACCAGTTGCCGTAGAAAGACCGGCTCCAGCATCAGCTTGATTCCGCCGCCATCCACGACCGGCGTCTGGGTGGCGGCCCGCGCCATCCGCGCCGCGTCCCGGAGCTCATACTTTTTTCCGCCGGCATACAGGTAGCGATCCACCCCTCCCAATCCAATGGCGTCCACCTTCCCATCGCGCTGTGCGATCAGCTCCTCCGCGAGATGGACATTGCCGTCTGTGCCGATCCGTTCGAGTCGAAAAGACTCCCCACCGAAGTCCATGTCGAGCGTCCGGTTCCGCTGAGACGATCCAAGGCTGACGCTGACCACGTGCTTCATGCCGGCTCTCCACTCGCCTCAACTGCTTTCGCCGTATTCCGCGCTTCGGCGAGAACGGCCAGAAGGTCCGACTCGCTTGTTGCGTGATTCGATTTCTCTCGGAGAGATCGCGCCATCGGCAGTCCCTTCAAGTACCAGGATACATGCTTTCTCATCTCTCTGGCGCCGACCCTCTCTCCGCGATCTGCGATAGCCAGCCGCACATGCCGCTCAGCAACCTGAAGTCGCTCCTCAGATGTTGGGGGAGAAGGGCTTTTGCGACCGAGCAGCGCCGCCGATACATCTGCAAACACCCAGGGGTTGCCGAGGGCTGCGCGTCCGATCATAACGCCATCGCACTCCGTCTCGGCTCGCATTCTCACCGCATCGGCGCTGGATTTTATGTCGCCGCTTCCGATCACGGGAATCCGGACGGCCTTCTTGACGCGAGTAATCACCGACCAATCGGCGCTTCCACGAAACTGCTGCCCTCCCCAGCGGGGGTGGACCGTAATCGCCGCAGCTCCCGCCCGTTCACAACGCAGAGCCATTCCGACGGCATCTTCGCCTTTGTCCTGCCATCCCGTCCGCACCTTCACGAGCACAGGCAGATCGACGACGGCCACGCAGGCACGGACGATAGCTTCGCCGCGTTCTGGATCGGCCATGAGATCGGCTCCGGAACGACCCTTGAGGACTTTCGGCACCGAGCACCCCATATTGATGTCGATGAGGTCTGCGCCACGCCGTTCTGCCTCCATAGCGGCCCTCGACACGACGTCAGGCTCTGGGCCGAAGATCTGCGCGCAGATAGGATGCTCCTCGCGAAGAAAATGTAGCAAGTCATCGGTCTTCGAGCTCTGGTAGTGCACGGCATTAGCACTGATGAGACCGGTCCAAACGAGCCGGGCCCCCCATTCGCGGCAGATTAGTCGAAAGGATCGGTCGTTAATCCCCGACATAGGCGCGAGCGCTACGGGAGGCTCGATGAACAGACTATCGATCTGCATCGACCTTCCTGTGATTGTGCTCCCAGATGGTGGCGACACCCTCGAGTGTGAGCGTCGGTACGACCTCATGCGCTTTATTGAGATAGTGGGAAAGCAGCTCCGAATTTCCGCCGGTGAGCACGAGGGGGGCATCTTCCCCAATCGTCTCTTTCATCTTGCTCGCCAAAGCATCGATTAGTCCCGCGGTGCCATATATCGCTCCGGCGTGAAGACATGCCTCTGTCTCCCCTCCAATAGCGGTCGAAGGTGGTTTGATCGTAACCTGTGGAAGTGTCTTCGCGCGTTGCGCTAGAAGCGAAAGACCGGCGGCCATACCAACCCAGATCGCTCCACCCAAGTATTCGTTGTTTGCCGAAACCGCATCCACGAAAATGGCTGTTCCGACACAGGCTGCAATCACCGGCACGCCAAAGCGTTGTGTGGCTGCGACAGCTGTCGCGAGGCGGTCTGGACCCAGGCGTGCGGGAGTGAGATAGCGGTTCACGAGCGGAGTTGGCGTATCGCCTCGCACGACGAAGGCGGTTCTTCCTTCGTGCTCACACCAGGCGAGCCATGTTTTCTCTGCCTCCGGCACAACGGAGCAAAGGGCCACATCGAGCTTCTGCGTTCCATCGTGGCCCACTGCGGCAGCGAGCTGCGAGACGCGCTCCAGAAGCTCGCCGCTCTCCTGGGTTGGGCATGAGGAAGACGGCCCTATGGCATGTCCATCCCATACCCCCGCCTTCGTTGTCGTGTTCCCGATATCGACAACGAGGAGCTTCACTCTCTGCCCCTTGCATGGGAGGCCTCGAACAATTCCAGCCCTTTTGAGGCGAACAGTGAGCTGAGGTATGCCATCACGAACAAGAAGCCGATCTGCACGCCGGCGGCCCCAAGGGGCCGGCTCAGTGGCGCGTCATCGCTGCCGCTCAACAGCGCTTCCGGCACGCGCATGAATGCCATGACGGCAAGGGCGAAGACGACGCCCATCATTCCCAAGCCAACGAAGAAAATCACCCCGCCGATCCAGCGACCGGCGCTACGGCCGCCCTCTTTGTCTTGACTCATTTCAACCTCCAAATCCGGTGAGATTCTAGCAAATTGCCTACCCGCGGGCAATGTGCTCCAGAGCATGATAGTGGAGTAAACAGTCCTGAGATCGAAACGCTCTCTAGTTCGGACGAGGTCAAGATTACAGTTATTGCTCGATGTGCGTGCAAAAATTGAAACAGACCGCGTCGGTCCTACCGCCACCCGCGCCCGGTTGCTCAAACCGACCTATTATCCGATTCTTTCCGGCAAGGCTACCTGTGGAGAACCACATTGTGGAAAGCCACAGTTCACGATGGGCGGTTAGTGAGGGTAAAAGCCATTTCATAACCACCTAACGAGGATCAGACAGCAAGCGAGATGGAAGAAGGCCGAGTACATGAGGAGATGCCGTTCATAGCGGACCACCGGGCGGCGGAAGTTACCCAGCCAGGCGAAGGTGCGTTCGACCTTCCACCGCCTGCGATAGCGGCGCAGCTTGCGTCCGTCCTGGGTCTTGGGCCGCGTGCGATTGCTGCGATGCGGGCAAATCA
>Ga0180437_10003908_pt1 | contig 21692 bp, 20 predicted proteins | sample SS_ome_4_FD_132410 | JGI IMG/M metagenome (GOLD analysis project Ga0180437, IMG submission 132410) | Hypersaline lake sediment archaeal communities from the Salton Sea, California, USA - SS_3_D_1 metaG | ecosystem: Environmental > Aquatic > Non-marine Saline and Alkaline > Hypersaline >...
CTTCCCCAACACCAGCGCCCCGTGTTCTCCCTTCTTGATAATGATAAGTGACGGACCTCCCTCCAGAATTTTCTTTCCGGCTTTGATCAGGTTTTTCTCATCTGTCAACAGTCTGACCTCTTCATCATTGGCAAAATAGAGGTCGACCTTTTCCAAAACCTTCAACAGAGAGTCTCTCTTCTGGTTGATCCAGAGATTAATGGTGTCCATGGCGACAAGCTTTGGTTTCTCGACTTGATTCAGGATCTCATCCTGCTGGTCAGGATCGATGTTTGCCAGGAAGACTATCTCGCTTTTCCTGTATTCAGGCGGAAGCTGGGGTTTGAAGTCTTGATAGACGTTCGGCTCTGTTCTAATGGTTGTCCTCAGGTTGGGATCCTCGCCATAGTGCCCTTCCCAGAAAAAAGACTTTCCCGGACGGACCTCCAAACCCTTGAGATCGATTTTTTTGCTCTTGAGAAAGGTGACTGTCTCCTCCGGGAAATCTTCTCCCACGACACCAACAACATTCGGCCGAGTGAAAAAACTCGCTGCCAGGGAACAATACGTGCCTGATCCCCCGACGATCTTTTCTCTCCGGCCGAAGGGCGTCTCGATGGTGTCAAAAGCCAGAGACCCGATGATTACCAAGCTCATGATGTTATTCAGTCATCCCCTTTTATTTTAAACATTGACCAATGATCCAATACCGCTTTTCTTCCCTATCTGCAACCATCCTCCTTCATGGATTCGGATAATGATATATAACTTAAGGGTAAACAAGTCAAGCTCTGGAGTCAGGCTTTATCATGGTAACCAGATTTATGGATGATTTCAGTCTTCAAGGCATTCATACTAGCAGTGCCTGATCCCGATAATAAAAAAAAGGACAGGCCCCTTTTTTAGGGGCTATCCCTTTTAATCCCCTTAAATCTTTGATTTTTCGCCGAGAAAAGATTATTCTATGGTGCGAAAGGAAACGAAATGACCGGGAAACTGGAAACAGGATCGCTCGTCGAAGTACTCTGCCAGGCAAAACATGTCGCAGTCTCTACAGGTGCTGGAATCTCAGCCGAATCCGGAATCCCCACATTCCGCGGCAAAGAAGGACTCTGGAAAAAATACCGCGCGGAAGACCTGGCCACTCCCACTGCCTTTGCCCAGAATCCGGAGCTTGTCTGGGAATTTTATGAATGGAGGCGGGGAATCATCTCGGAAAAAGCACCCAATCCGGGACATAAGGTTATAGCCCGATGGGAGAATGTCTTCTCTGTTTTTTCGCTCATCACTCAAAATATCGACGGACTCCACAAGAAAGCAGGTTCAAAGGATATACTGGAACTCCACGGGAACATCTGGAAGCTCAGATGCACCAAGGAAGGAACCATTTCGGAAAATTATGAAACTCCACTCAAAGAGGTTCCGCCTCGCTGCCCTGATTGCGGAGCTCTCTTGAGGCCGCATGTAGTCTGGTTCGGTGAATCCCTCTCCCCGACTGTCCTCCAGAAAGCCTTCCAACTGAGTGCAGAATGTGATCTGATGTTCGTCGTGGGCACCTCTGCCCTGGTCCAGCCGGCTGCTTCCCTTCCTCTATCCGCCGCTCAAGCAGGAGCCAAAGTTGTGGAGATCAATCCAGACCCCACTCCTCTTACACCTTACGCTGATTTCTCGTTCAGAGGAAAATCCGGTGAAATTCTCCCTCTGATAGATGAAGAATTAAATAAAGCATTTCTAACAAAAAAGGGATGAATGCAGATGAAATTTATTTATTTTGACGCTTCGGCCGGCTTGAGCGGAGATATGATATTGGGTGCTCTCCTCGATCTGGGTGTATCCCCTGCGCTCTTCAAAGAAAAAATGGCAGGGTTGAAACTCCCTGTGGATATTCAACTGAAGGAAACAAAAAGAGCGTCTCTCCGGGCGTTGAAAGTGGATGTCCTTGTCCGAAAACAGAAAAGCGCACCCCGGAAATGGTCTGATATTGAAACATTCATCAAGAAAAGTTCTTTTTCTCCCTCTGTCCGGAAAAATTCCTTAGCCATTTTTAAGACTCTTTTTCAGGCCGAAGCAAAGGTTCACGGGCATAAATTCCAGGAAGCGCATCTCCATGAAGCTGGCGCGGATGACGCGATCGTGGATGTATTGGGTTGCTGTTTTCTGACAGAAGTTCTGAAGGTGAACGAGTTCTACTCATCGCCATTGAACCTCGGCCAGGGATGGGTCAAAACTTCACACGGCAGACTGCCTGTGCCGCCGCCCGCAGTGGCTGAATTACTGAAGAACGTCCCGGTCTATTCAGAACATGTCAAAGAAGAACTTGTCACTCCCACAGGGGCAGCGATTGTCTCCACACTGGTTCAGAAATTCATCGCTTTCCCTGAGATCTCCTACGAAAGAATCGGATGCGGGGCAGGCAAGAAAAATTTCCATGACTTTCCCAACATCTTGAGAGCCTTCTACGGGAACATCAAAGAATTCAAAGCCGATAAAAAAGTCTACCTCATCGAAGCGAATATCGATGATTCCACACCCCAGGTTTTAGCCTATTTCTTTGACAGGGCATTCGCTCTCGGAGCGTTAGATGTGTTCCTCACGCCAGTTGTGATGAAAAAAAACAGGCTGGCGACAAAATTGACCGTCATGGCAGAGATTGATAAAATAGAAGCTCTGATCAACGCTGTATTTCGAGAGACGAGCTCCATTGGCTTGAGATACTATCCTGTTCACAGGCGTGTGCTGGAAAGAAAAATCCAGAAGTTGCGTGTGCTTGGCGAAGAGGTTTCAATCAAAATTTCTTCCCTCGAAGGAAAAATTGTCAACATCCAGCCTGAATATGCGGATTGTCTGAAACTGGCGAAGAAGAGAGATCGTCCCGTCAAAGAAATCATCCAGTTGGTTGTAAATGAGTTTATTCATAAAAAATAAAAAGGAGTCGGATTAACATTTCACTCTAAATTTTGAGGACAGACCCAATAATGCCCGCAAAAAACAAGAAGAAAAAAACAGACCTGGAGAAGATCGAAAGAGGAGTCAAGCTCATCTTGGAAGGAGTAGGTGAAGATCCTAAACGCGCAGGACTTAAAGAGACGCCTCGCAGGGTGGCCAGCATGTTCTCTGAAATACTGGGTGGCGTGAGCGAGAATCCTGCTCGTCATCTGCGGGTGATCCAGGGTGAAAAACACGATGAGATGGTCCTCATCAAGAATATCCCTCTTTACTCAATGTGCGAACATCATCTCCTTCCCTTTGCTGGCGTCGCTCATATCGCTTATATCCCCAAAGGAGGTCGTATCGTGGGGCTGAGCAAGATCGCACGAGTGGTCGACAATCTTTCCCGGAGGCTGCAAGTCCAGGAAAGGCTGACCAAACAGGTTGCCGACCTCATCATGGAACACCTCAAGCCCCTTGGCGTCATGGTGGTGATCGAAGCAGAACACATGTGCATGTCGATGAGAGGGGCAAAAAAGCCCAAATCTCTCACGGTGACTTCAGCTTTACGAGGCTCTTTTCGCACGCACAGCGCCACGCGATCAGAAGCCATGACCCTGATCAGAGGAGGTGTGTTCGGTGGCAAAGAAGTCTAAGAACACGTTTTACGTCACAACCCCAATCTATTACGTCAACGATGTCCCTCATATCGGACACGCCTACACGACAATCATTGCCGACGCAATTAGCCGCTTCAAAAAGCTCTCAGGGAACGATGTCTTCTTCCTGACAGGAACGGACGAGCATGGGCAAAAAGTGGAGAAAGCGGCCAAAGAGAAAGGGCTGACACCATTAGAACTGGCTGACCAGGTGGTGATGAGGTTTAAGGACCTGTGGAAAGCCCTGAACATAGCCAACGACTCTTTTATCCGCACCACGCAGCCCTTCCACGAAAAGGGTGTCCAAAAGATTTTTAAAAAATTACAGGATAAAGGTGACATCTACAAAGGAATCTATGAAGGCTGGTATTGTGATTCGACTGAACACTTTTTAGCCGAAGATGTTCCTCTCGAAGAAGGAGGCTACAAAATCTGCCCCGAGTGTAATACCAAAGCATTCATTGTCTCTGAAGAATGCTATTTCTTCAAGCTCTCCGCTTACCAGAAGCCTCTTCTGGATTTCTTTGCCAAAAACCCGGCATTTGTCCGACCGCAAAGCCGGATGAATGAGGTTGTCAGTTTTGTCAAACAGGGATTGAAGGATCTGAGCATCACCCGGACGACAGTCGAATGGGGAATTCCTGTGCCGGATGACCCGAAACACACCATCTATGTCTGGTTTGACGCCCTTAACAACTACCTGACGGGCATCGGTTATGATTGGGATACGTCTCAGTTTAAAAAATATTGGCCGGCCAATATCCATCTCATCGGAAAGGATATCCTCCGGTTCCACGCAGTTTTCTGGCCAGCCTTTCTCATGGCCGCAGATTTTCCTCTTCCTCAAACGGTGTTCGGCCACGGCTGGTGGCTCAAGGACGAGGCGAAAATGTCCAAGTCCAAAGGCAATGTCCTCGACCCTCAGGTTATCCTCGATGCCTTCGGACCAGACCCTCTCCGTTATTTCCTTCTGCGGGAGATCCCGATCGGGCTCGACGGCAACTTCTCTCATGAGGGATTCATCCACCGCGTTAACTCAGACCTGGCCAACGACCTCGGGAACCTCGTTCAGAGAACCCTCACCATGATCCATACTTATTTCGGCGGAAAAATCGAGGAAATGGATAATGAGGAAAAGGCAGATAAAAAACTCAGGAAGGAATTCGATAACTCAAAGGAAAAAATAATCAAGCTCTATGATGACTATGCCTTGAACCGGGCGTTGGAGGAGATTTGGTTTTTCATCAGCACTGTGAATAAATATTTGGCTGATAATGAACCCTGGAAACTGGCTAAAGACGAATCCCGGAGGAAGAGGCTGGGAAGAATTCTTTACCAGAGCGCAGCGGCCCTCAGGGCGATCAGTTTTCTCCTCTTTCCTGTCATGCCCGAATCATCGCGGAAGATCTGGAATTTTCTCGGCGAAGAAAAGCCAATAGAGGAGACAACTCTTGCAGGATTGACATTCGACAACCTCAAGCTGGGCCAGCTCATTAAAAAGCCAAAACCTCTATTTCCGAGAGTGGACCTGAAGGAATTTTTAATGGAAGAGGAAATCCGGCAAGCTCCGCATAAAAAGGAGGAAAAAATGGAGATGATTACTTTTGACGAATTCAAAAAAATGGACCTTAGAGTCGGAGAAATTCTCAAAGCGGAGAAAGTGGAAGGGACGGACAAATTGGTGAAGATGGAGGTTGACATCGGTACTGAAAAAAGGACGATGGTGGCTGGAGTGGCCGATGTCTACTCCCCAGAAGAGCTCGAAGGCAAAAAACTCATCGTCATCGTGAACCTGAAGCCGGCGGTTATCCGGGGAATCGAATCTCAGGGGATGCTCCTGGCTGCCGAGATCGGGGGGAAGGCAATCATTCCCTTTTTTGACCCTGATGTTCCCGCCGGAGCCAAAGTCCGGTAGCTCTCTGAGGTCGTGTCTCGCATTTGCTATTCTTCTTAATCGGATCAGGGTCTATCTGGAAGAAAAGATTTTTACCTGATCCCATTCTGACGATCGTCAAGATTGACAAAGCCTGACCTAGATTTATCGGTTCTCTTCCATTTTGTGTGGGAAAATGATTAGAAAGCATTCAGGGATGTCCTTGCTCCAGTCAGATTTTTCACGCCATTCCATCATCAACCTTCTCAGAGTATAAGCGAAGGGCAGTGGGTGAGAAAACCGTTTGAAGGCGGAGCGGGCATGGTTCCTCACCGCTGAGGTGAGGAGAGCGAAGCCTGAAACCGAGTCGCTTTTGACTCGCTGGGGCAAAAGTGGCGTGTTTTCGGGATCCACTGTCCTGAGCTTTCTCAGACAGTCCTCGGGTCCGACTCCGTCGGATTCCCTCGAAGGTAAACATCGTTACGGAGAAACGATATTTGGGGGTTCCAAGGGGGTATGCCCCCTTGGTCGCAGGACGCGTTATGGAGTCCGAGAAGGGGAGGCAGAGAGCCGTAGGCGGAGCGAGGCGAGCGTTGGAAGGGGGAAAGCAGAGCTGTTCTCCCTCCAAAGAGACTCGGTAAGGCTAAATCTTCCGATGTCGCTTTATCCATCCCTGAATGCGCTTCTGAGTCGTTTAGGTTGAATTTTAGCCAAACGAATGGGAAGAGAATCTAAAAGACTTGTACGCAGAAAGCCTCTAACCGATCACGGTGTCGATAAGGCCAGCGCCCTGGATTTCCAAAAGAAAGTTATTGGGCGCACAGATGACGCGCTCTCCGGCTTGAGAGACAGGAGGATGGGAAAGACAGATTTTATGGCGACAGGAAGAATCAGATACCATCGCCTGGCCGTTTTCAATGGCGATGTTAATTTTCCCTTTTGTGGAGTGGAAAGACCTTGCAGCCTTTTTATTCAAGCGGAGCCTTTCGACTTCCGTGCCGTTAATATAGATTGAGGCAAAACTTCCAGGATGGACACGGTTCCCTTTTCTTTTGAAGGAGACTGTGGTTAATCCAGCGGAAGAGGCATGGTGACTGATCATGTCTTTCCAAAGAGTGAACAAATTGCGTGACCGGATATCCCACACTTTTCCGCCTTTTATAAGAGTAAAAGAGGGAGACGATTTCTGGCGGAGATGACTAAAGGAGAGAGTGAAGTCGGCCTTTGATGATTCGGGGAGATAATTCCAACCGGCATAAGAAAGAGCCCTATTCAATTCACTTCCCTGGGGATGAGCATTCACAAAGGAGTACGTTTGACCCGGCTTGAGACCATACTCGCTCAGTCCTTGAAAGAGGGAAGGGAAGAAAAGTTGTGGGGTGTCCGAGATGACATAAAGATGGAAAGAATTCTTCAATGATTCAGATGCGAGTAAATACGGCATGACAAAAGGAGTGACGATTAATCTTTTAAAAAAATCACGCCTATCCATGGCAGTCTCCTTTTTTAAGAATATTTATAATCACTGGATACAAGTGCATCTTGTTTTTCTTTCGAAAATATCGGAAGAGAACCAGGCCTGTTCCGAGAACAGCCAAAATGAGGCCGAAAAAACTTGTCACAGATGAAGACAGCGGAACAAGTGGAGATAAAAGATATCCTGCGCCCATTCCCAGGAGAGCAGCGACCAGGAGTGTCCCGAAAAGCAGGATCAAAGCCTGATTGTATTTAGTCTCAGGGATCTCGATTTCGACTTCGTCTCCCACAGTCGCTTTCAAGGGATTCTTGGCTTCTAGCAGTCCCTTGGCCTTGTCTTGACCAGTGCAGAGGCTTCTGGCAGAGCAACTGCCGCAGGAATCGATGAAGCACTGGACTTCAACCCGTGCCAGGTCGTTTTTTGTGTTCACAACTAATCCTTTATCCTTCATCTTCCTTTTCTTCTTCCTCTTCTTTTTCATCTTCATCCTTGTGAAGGCGACCGATGGCGTTGGTCGGGCATTTCTCGATTTCAGGAATCTTTACCGGGTCGATTTTTTTATAGTCGGTTATGACCGCGATGTTGTTCTCTATGACAATCGCCTCCGGACAGGCTCTGGCACAGATGCCACAAGCGATGCAGGCATTCTTGCATACCTTACGGGAAGCGGCACCCCTGTCCAGCGAACGGCAGTAGACAAGAATTTCTTGAGTTGTCGGGTGGAGTTCGAAGAGATTCCTCGGGCAGGCGTCCACACACTTGCCGCAGGCCGTGCACTTGGATTCGTCTACTTTCGGGAGGCCGTCTTTTCCCATGTGGAGTGCGTCGAACGGGCAGGCGCGTGCACAGTCTCCAAAATGCAAACATCCATAGGAGCACTGTTTATTTCCTCCGATGAGATGAGCGGCCATGCAGGTGGAGATTCCAAGATAGGGGCCTTTGTCCTTGGCCGCTTCATGGGTTCCCCGGCAGTGAAGGCGGGCGAGTTGCTTGATCACCTCCGGGGGTTTGACTCCCAATGTATCGGCAATCTTAATTGCGACTTCTTGTCCTCCGACAGGGCATCCGTCTGCCTCGACTTCTCCTTTGACCACGGCTTCGGCAAAAGCCCGGCATCCTGCGTATCCGCAGGCGCCGCAGTTAGCTTGGGGCAAGATTTCCGACACTTTCTCGATTTTGGGGTCTTCGTAGACTTTTAGCTTCTTGTAGGCGAAGACAAGCCCGACAGAAAAGAGGAAGCCGAGGGCTCCCATAGTGATTATCGGTATTAGAATATCCATTACCTTATCATTCCAATAAAAGCCATGAAGCCAAGGGCCATGATCCCGGCAACAATTAGCGCGATGCCCGCTCCTTTCAGTGGTTCGGGAACGTCCGCCAGGTCAAGTTGTTCCCGGATCGCGGCCATGAGAATAATGGCCAGAGTGAAACCCAAGCCGGAGCCGACTCCGAAGACCACGGCTTCTGCGAATTCATATTCTCTCAACGCAGCCAGGAGTGCCAGCCCCATGATCGCACAGTTTGTCGTTATGAGTGGAAGGTAGATCCCGAGGGCCTGGTAGAGAGGGGGGCTGATTTTTCGGATGAACATCTCGACAAGCTGAACCAGCGAGGCAATGACCAGGATGAAAGAGACGATCTTCAAGTAGTCCAGATCATGCGGGATAAGGATCCAGTTATTGATGGCCCAGGAGACGACAGAGGTGATGGTCATGACAAAGGTCACAGCCAGCCCCATTGAAAGAGCGGAGTCGATTTTTTTAGACACACCCAGGAAGGGACATATCCCCAAGAAATAATAGAGGACGAAGTTGTTGACGAGTATTGCAGAGACGAAGATAGCGACAAGTTCCACTCTTATTTCCTCGATTTTGTTTTGGATTCTATATGCAGAGCCAACCCGAGAAGTATGCCCAGAGCCAGGAAGGCTCCGGGGGGAAGGATCATGATGATCCAGGGCTCAAACCAGGGCCCCATCACCTGATGGCCAAGAAACGTCCCTGCGCCCAGGATCTCCCGGATTGAACTCAGGATAAGCAGAGCCAGGATGAAGCCAGAGCTCATGCCCAAGGCATCTATGAAAGAGCGGCCGACCGAGTTTTTTGAGGAGAAGGCTTCCTGGCGGCCCAGGATGATGCAGTTGACGACGATCAAGGGGACATAGGGGCCCAAGGCTTCAGAGATCGGATAAAAAAAGGCCTTGAGGAACAGGTCCGCAATTGTCACGAAGCTGGCGATGACGACGATAAAAGTGGCGATGCGGACTTGAGCCGGAATGAGCTTTTTGATCGACGAGATGACGAGAGAGCTAAATATGAGGACAAAGGTAGTGGCCAGCGCCATGGCCAGGCCGTTGATCACCCATCCTGTCACAGCGAGCGTGGGGCAGAGGCCAAGAAGCTGGCGGAAAACGGGATTTTCATCCCATAATCCCTTGGTGAACTCCTGTCCGATGCTTCTAGTTGACATCCTGCTCCCCGATTTGGAATGTTCCCTCTTTGATGAGTTCTCTCACTCTTTCGAGCGAGCTGTTGACTATTTTCAAAACAGATTCAGAAGAGATAGTTGCCCCAGTGATGGTGTTGATTTCCATGGGGGCCAGCTCCTCTGGAGTATTGGCTGCAGGTTTCCGAAGGGAGAGAGAGTCGCTGCAGTCCTTGTTTTCCCAGAAAATGAGAAAGGCATCGTCGTCTTCGATTTTGGCCCCCAACCCTGGGGTTTCCTTCTGTTCAATGATTTTCAACTTTTTTGTCCTTGTCAGAGACGTGTTTGTCCCCAGCATAAGGGCGATTTTGTCTTGAAACCCGACTCCTGAAGCTAAAATTCCAAAACCGACAAGGGATCCATCTTTATCTTTTCCCCCATAAATAGTAAGGCCCTTCTCTTCATACAATTTTTCGCTGCTCACGGTGCCGGGGATGACATGGGCTATCGCCTCTTCTATCTCTTGCTGTATATTCAGGGCGATCCGCTCCTTGGTCAACATTCCGACAGTGGCCAGGAAGCTACCGGAGAGAAGCCCGACAGATGTCAAGACGATGACCATTCGGGAGTAAAGGTTCATTCCTTTCTCCTTTCCCCAAGTATGCGGGGCCGGGTGTAGCGGTTCAGCAGCGGGACAAAAGTATTCATGAAGAGGATGGAGTACATGACGCCTTCGGGAAAACCGCCAAACAGACGAACCAGTCCGACGACAATCCCGATCCCGAGTGCATATATCCAGGTTCCCAGCGGAGTGATGGGGGAAGTCACCATATCTGTCGCCATGAAAAAGGCTCCCAGAAGAAGCCCTCCTGCAAGAACGTGGAAAAGAGGAGAGGCGTATTTTCCGGGATTAATGAGCCAGAATGTTCCCGTAAAAACGGAGAGAGAGAGAATGATACCCAGGGGTATACGCCAGTCGATCACGCGGCGGAAGAGCAGGAAAAGACCTCCTATAATCAGAGCCAGAGCAGAAGTTTCGCCAATACAGCCCCCTGTATTCCCGAAAAAGAGGTCCTTGAGAGGAGCCAGAATTCCCTGGGCAACTGCATCCTGAAACTTCAAATCCCCTAAGGGAGTGGCGTAGGTGGCCGTGTTGATTGTTTCCGTGACGGATGGAATCCAGGTCGTCATTGCCACTGGAAAGGCAGTCTGAAGGAAGGCTCTTCCGACCAAAGCCGGATTAAAAATATTATACCCTAATCCTCCAAAAACCTGTTTTCCTATGGCAATAGCGATCACGGCACCGATGACGGCCAGCTCCAGAGAAAGAGAAGGAGGAAGGGTTAATGCCAGGAGGATGCCGGTGATAATCGCGGAGCCGTCAAACAGAGGCTGGAGAGGCTTCTTTCTCAACCAGAGGAAGATAGCTTCTGTCGCCAGACAGGCTGTAACACAGCAGAGGAGAAGAAGAAGGGCTCTTAGCCGAAAGAAGTAGAGCGAGGCAAATACAGCCGGGGCAAGGCTGGCAACTACAGCGTACATGATTTTCGGAACCGAGTCTTTATCTCTGAAATGAGGCGAAGACTGGAGGATAAAAGCTTTTTCTGTCATCAAGCGCTCTTTTTTTTCTTCAAACTCATGACTTCATTTTTTCCCAGGCGCATCCAGTGCACGAGGGGAATCTTTGAGGGGCAGATGTACTGGCAGGAGCCGCATTCCACGCAGTCCAGGATGCCCCAGTTTTCGGCTTCATCCAGCTTGTTGAATTTGACGTATTTCGCAAGCTGTGTCGGCACAAGAACCATAGGGCAGTGTTCGATGCAGCGCCCGCAGCGAATACATGGATGCTCGATGCCGGGCTGAGGAACGTTCCACGCTAATATGCCAGAAGTTCCCTTGATAACCGGCACGTCCAGAGACCACTGGGCCAGTCCCATCATCGGTCCGCCCATCACCAGCATATTCCTGTCCTCTCTAAGGCCACCACAGAAATCAATCACTTCCTGGAAGGGAGTTCCGATCCTGATAAGGAGATTTTTCGGCTCAGTAATACCTCGGCCCGAGACCGTGATAGCTCTTTCATAGAGAGGTTTCCCTCTGCTCACTGCTTCCCAGATGGCTTTTGCGGTGCCCACGTTTTGGACAACGATTCCCACGTCAAAAGGAAGCCCTCCTCTTGGGACCTCCCGGCGCAGAATAGCATAGATGAGGTTTTTTTCAGCGCCTTCAGGATATTTTGTTTTGAGGAGGACGACCTCTCCCTTGTAATCACTGATCTTTTCCTGGAAGACTTCAAAGGCTTTTTTCTTGTTGTCCTCTATCCCCACGATGATCCGTTCTGCGCCTGTCGCCATACGTGCCAGTTCTGCTCCCTTGAGTATATCATCAGGGCTTTCCAGCATGAGGCGGTAGTCGGAAGTCAATAAAGGTTCGCATTCGCAACCGTTGATGATGATCGTATCAATGGGTTTGTCCTTAGGGGGAGAGAGTTTGACCGCCGTCGGAAAAGCGGCTCCTCCCAAACCCACCACTCCGGCCTCCTTGACTTTTTCGCGGATTTCTTCAGGGCTCAGGGAAAAAGGGTCTTTTGTCTCTTTTTTCCCGGGAAAGGGTTTATCTTGGCCGTCGTTGTTGACTGTCACGGTTGGAACAGGATTGCCCCCTGGGTGGTTGTAAGCGTCCACGGAGAGAACCTTCCCCGAGACACTGGAATGAACGGAGGCTGAGAAGAGCCCCTGCCCCTCGCCGATTTTCTGGCCCAGCAAGACTTCGTCTCCTTTCTGGACGAGCGGTGCCGCAGGCTTGCCGAAGTGCTGGAGGAGAGGGATCATGACTTTCTCTGGTGGAGGCATGGGCTGGAGAGCTTTGTCTTCGGTGAATTCCTTAAATTCAGGGGGGTGAATTCCGTGGGGGAAAGTCTTGGTCTTCATCTGCTTTTTATCGAAAAAATAGAAGATAAAGTTTATTCATTCTTCCACTGAGTTGTCAAGTTCAAACACCATGGGGACGTTCCCTAAGGGGACACCTTAGCTTTTCTTGTCGGTCTCTTCGACGTCATCAAAAGTTAAGGGATCCCCTTAGGGAACGTCCCCAAGCTATTAAAGCCGCCTTTTTCATTGATTTTTGTCCGCCAATGTAATATAGGATAAGGTTTAGGGGAATGCCAATGGACATAGAAATCAGAGAAGTGAAAACGCGCAAGGACTTAAAAACGTTTATTTATCTCCCGGAAAAGATACACGCCGATCATCCCAATTGGGTGCATCCCATCTACATGGACGAATGGAAATACTTTAACCCGAAGAAAAACGAGGCCTTTTCTTATTGTGACGTGATTATACTGCTCGCTTTTCGTGGAGAGGAAGCCGTGGGGCGGATCATGGGAATCATCAATTCTCGCTACAATGAGCAAAAGAACGAGAAAACGGTCCGGTTTGGCTATCTTGAGACCTGGGAAGAGGAAGAGGTCATTAACGCTCTTTTGAATCACGTCGAAGATTGGGCGAGGAAGAAGGGAATGACAAAAATCGTTGGTCCCTATGGTTTTTCAGACCAGGATCCGGAAGGGTTTCTGATCGAGGGATTCGAGAATCGAGCCACCATAGCCACATATTATAATTTCGAGTGGATGCCTTCCATGATAGAGAAAAAAGGATACGCCAAAGATGTGGATTACTTTGTCTACAAGCTTGATGTGCCCAAGGAAGTTCCGGAAATCTATAAGAGGATTTATGAGAGAGCCAAGAAGCGGGGAAATTTTGAGCTTCTCGAATTCAAGAAGAGAAAACAAATAAAGCCCTGGATCGTCCCGATCCTTAGCTTGATGAATGAGTGTTATCTGGAAGGCAACATTTATGGATACACCCCGCTGAGCGAAAAAGAGATGAAGAGCCTTGCGGCACGATACTTGCCTGTTCTCGACCCGAGGTTTGTGAAGGGCGTTTTAATAGAAGGCGAGGTGGCCTCCTTCGTTGTGGGCATCCCTGATATGACCGAAGGCATCCAGAAGGCCAGGGGCCGTCTTCTTCCTTTCGGCTTCCTCAAGGTTCTGCGCGCGGCAAAGAAGACCAAGCAGCTCGACCTGCTCCTCGGTGCCATCAAAGAGAAATACCGCGGTCGGGGATTGGATGCGATCATGGGCATCAAGATGTTTATTTCCGCTCAGGAAGCGGGCATGGAGATCATGGATACGCATCATGAGATGGAAGAAAACGTGCGGGTCAGGGCGGAAATGGAAAGAATGGGCGGAAAGCTGTATAAAAAATATCGCGTCTATAAGAAAGATCTTTAGTCTTATTTAGCTTCGGCCCAGTTCACTCCCCATTCGAGATGAACCTTCAGAGGGACTTTTAGCCTGAAGACATTTTCCATTTTTTCCCGAACAAGGGACCCCAATGTTTCTTTTTCCTTATCAGGCACTTCAAAGACCAGTTCGTCATGGACTTGAAGGATCATCTTTGACTTCAAGTTTCGTTTCTTTATTTCACGCCAGACACTGATCATGGCTTTTTTCATCAAGTCTGCCGCTGTGCCCTGGATGGGAGTGTTGAGAGCAATGCGGCGGCCAGCCTGCTGAGCGAATCGCTCTTTCTGCTGGAGTTCGGGCACCTGGCGTTTCCGTCCAAAGAGAGTCTCTGAGTATCCTTTTTCTTGAGCCTCTTGGACTTTTTTCTCCAGAAATTCATGGACTTTGGGATACTTTGCGTAGTAGAGGTCGATAAAACTCTGGGCCTCTGAGTTAGAAGTTTCCAGTTCTTTGGCCAGGGAAAAGGCCGATGCGCCATAGATCATGCTGAAATTGATGATTTTTGCTCGTCTTCTCTGCTCCTTTCCGGACGGGGCGGATGCGTCGCTGAATACACGTGCAGCTGTCTCAGTGTGAACATCTCTGTCGTGGAGGAAGGTCTCGATCAGGGCCGGGTCGTCTGAAAGATGAGCCAGGACTCTGAGCTCGATCTGTGAGTAGTCGGCAGAGAGGAAGAGGTGCCCTTTTTCAGGGATAAAGGCCTGCCGGAACCGTTGTCCCAACTCCCCCCTTACAGGGATGTTCTGGAGATTTGGGTCGCTGCTGGAAAGCCTTCCGGTGGCAGTAACTGTCTGATTGTAGGAGGTGTGGATCCTTCCTGTTTCCGGGTGGAGCAGAAGGGGGAGTGAGTCTGCATAGCCAGATTTCAGCTTGGAGAGCTGCCTGTATTCAAGGGTGTGCTCTGCGATGGGGTGGATACGGGCGAGTTCCTGGAGAATGCTCATGTTCGTTGAATAGCCTTTTGTTTTTTTTGTTTTTCGTGTTGCGGGGAGTTGGAGCTTGTCGAAAAGAATGTAACCCAACTGTTGTGGAGAGTTGATGTTGAACTCTTCGCCGCCAAGCTTGTGGATTTTTTTCCGGAGATGATCGAGGTCAGACTGCAGCTCTTCGGACAGCCTCTGGAGAGCTTTTGTGTCGATTTTCACTCCCCACATTTCCATGTCTGCCAGCACTTCGATCAGGGGAAGCTCGAATTCTCGGTAGAGCGAATCCAGCTTTTCCTTTTTCACTTTGGACCAGAGAAGGCTTGAGAGCTGAAGAGCTAAATCTGCGTCCTGACAGGCATAGGGAGCCACTCTCTCAACGGGGACGGCATTGATTGTGACTTCGCTTTTCCCTTTTCCGACGATGTCCGCGTAGGGGATGGCTTGAACATGCAGATAGCTCAAGGCCAGCTTGTTCAAATTGTGCTTGCCCCAGTTTGGCTCTAAGAGATAAGAGAGGACCATGGAGTCCAGGTCAATCCCCTGGAGTTGAACTCCTTCCTTTAGGAGAACGATGTAGTCATATTTGATATTTTGCCCGATTTTTTTAATTCCCGGATCAGTGAGTATGCCTTCGAGAAGGCGAAGAGCCTTCTCCTTCGGGACTTGCTCCGGTGCATTGGAGTAGTCATGGCAGAGGGGGAGGTAATAGGCTTGATTGTCTTTCACAGAGAATGACATGCCGACTAGATTCGCCCGGGTAGGGAATGGACTATCTGTTTCTGTGTCGAGCGATAAGAATTTTTCCTTTTTGATTCGTGAGACGAGCTTTTGCAGTTCTTCTTCTTCAAGAATGATTGTGTATTGTTTTTTTGCGGCTTCTGTCTTTTCCATGTATTCGGCAAGGAGAGAGGAAAACTCTAATTCCTGAAAGATCGGAATCAGCTCTTCACGGTTTGGCTCAGACAGAGAAAAGTCTTCCAGGCTGAACTTCAGGGACAGCCCTTTTTCGATGGTCACCAACTCGTGGCTCAATTTGAGCTGGTCCAGGTTCTGTTTAATTTTATCCCGGAGAGGCGCCTTTTCGATCTTATCCAGATTGGCAAGCAGATTCTCCAATGAGCCGAATTGACTGATAAGAGATTTAGACGTTTTTTCTCCGATTCCGGGAACTCCGGGAATATTATCCGAGGGATCTCCCCATAGGGCCAGAACATCCGTCACTTGAGAGGGCGAAACCCCGAAGACTTCCTTCACTTTTTTGTCATCCAGATAGATATCCTTTACAGGGTTGTAGACGCTGGTTAGCTTGTCAACAAGCTGGAAAATGTCTTTATCGGTCGTGACGATAACGGAAGGAATTTGCTTTTCGGAGGCTTGGTGGGCCAGGCTTCCCAAGACATCATCGGCTTCATAATTTTCGTGCTCGAAAAAAGGAATGTTCATGGCCTGAATGACTTTTTTTATGGCTGGGATCTGAACCACCAGGTCTTCAGGCATGGGTTTGCGGTGAGCCTTGTAGTCTTTGAAGGCCTTGTGCCGGATGGTCGGACCCTTGACATCAAAAACTATTCCAAGGTAGGAAGGTTTTTCTTTTTCGATGAGCTTTTTGAGCGTACTGATGAATCCGAATATGGCATTGGTCGGAAATCCTTTAGAATTGGAGAGGAACCGGATGGCGTAATAAGAACGGTAGACAAGAGAGTTGCCGTCAATTAAATAAAGCTGTTTTCCCTTCATCGCATTCAGGCGTTCATTATATCACTAATATGGTCAGCTCTCAAAAACTTCAGCAAATAAAAGTGTCGCGTCTTAACATTTAACATTTCTCAAAGGAAGGTTGACAAAAATATTTGTCTTTGATACCTCATGTCACAAAAAAAGGAAAATATCGAGATGTCGAACGTTGAGACGCGGTCCCTTCCCCTCCCTTCCTCCTTCTGGCCCTATCCCAGTAGGGCTGAAGCTGTGGAATCCCGATCCTGAAAACGTCATGGTTATCTCGGCCTGATCTTCAAAATGACCCCAGATGACCTCAGTTGACAAAGGAAAGTCAAATGGTATAATAGGATGACTTATTCGATAGAAATGGACGGAAACATGATTATAGATATTGATCGGCTGCCCAAAGAAGGGATGAAAATCTCGAAGGATTTTGAATTCTTCAGCGAGTCCCTTGTGGAAGAGAACGCTGTGTTCTTGGAGCCTGTCCATGCCGAGCTCGAGGTCACCAAAATCGGAGAAGAGATTTTTATAAAGGGCAAGATCACCACTTGTCTCAGCTTTGTCTGCAGCCGTTGTCTTGTTCCTTTTGAATTCCCGGTGAATTCGCGTTTTGACCTTGTCTATCTTCCCGAGGAGCTCGAGGGGATGAAGGAGCATCTGGAGGATGAAGACATCAACAAGCAGTTTTACTACGGCTCCAAGATAGATATTAATGAGGTGGTTTTAGAGCAGTTGAATCTGGTGTTTCCACCTAAACCGCTCTGTTCACAGGATTGTCAGGGGATCTGTCCTATTTGCGGCAAGGTCATCGAGAGTGGTGAATGTTCCTGTGAAACAAAAAGCTCTGATCCCCGGCTTGAAAAACTTAAGAGTTTAATAAGAGATAAAGGATAAATGGCTAACCCAAAAAGAAGACATTCTCATTCACGAAAAAAGAAGAGAAGGGCCCATGATGCTCTCTCTATTCCTTCATTAGCCCTGTGTTCCAACTGTGGCAACCCGAAGTTGCCTCACAGAGCCTGTCCCGAATGCGGTTTCTACGGAGAACGACAGGTTATCGAGGGTTCTGAAGATTGATAAGAGAGTCAAATGAAAGTGGCTGTTGATGCGATGGGGGGTGACTTTGGTCCCAGAGTCACAGTGGAGGGGGCAGTCAAAGCGGCCAAGGAGTACAAGATAGAAGTTCAACTCGTGGGCGTTGAAGACCTCATCAAAAAGGAATTTGAGAAATTCAACCATGCTCGTTCCAATGTGACCATCATCAATGCGACAGAGGCCATTGGTATGGGAGAAGGCCTCCTTTCTTTCCGGAAAAAGAAGAAATCCTCTATCCGTGTGGGTGCTCAGTTGGTCAAAGATGGGCAGGCAGACGCATTTGTCAGCATGGGAAACACAGCCGCAGTGGTTTTCATCTCCATGAGTATACTCGGGGCCTTAAAAGGCGTTGAAAAGCCAGCTCTTTCCCTTCTTGTTCCAAATTTGAAAGGATTGACCCTGCTCATTGATGTCGGGGCCAACGTCAACTGCCGCCCTCACCATTTGGAGCAATTCGCCGTCATGGGGCATACTTTTATGGGGAGCGTACTGGGGATAAAAAAGCCGAAGATAGGCTTGATGAGCGTTGGAGAAGAAGAAGGAAAGGGCAATGAGTTAACCAAAGAAGCATTCGATAGACTGCAGGATTCTCCGTTGAATTTTATCGGGAATGTTGAGGGTAAAGATATGTATTCCGGGAAAGCCGATGTAATAGTCAGTGACGGGTTTACAGGAAATGTGGCCTTGAAAGTCAGCGAAGGCATGGCTGAAACATTTTTCTACATGGCCCGCAATGAGATCATGAAGAATTTTTTCGCCAAGATCGGATTTTTCTTGATGAAAAGAAACCTCAAAAGAATCTATAAAAAAATAGATTACACAGAGTATGGCGGTGCGCAGCTTTTAGGTGTTAACGGAGTCTGCATAATCGGACATGGGCGCTCGAACTCTAATGCGGTTAAAAACGCTGTGGGACTGGCCAAGGATTTTGTAGCGAATAAGGTTCAGGAGAAGATACAAAACGAGATAGCCGAACTGTCCCAGAGGCTTAGACAGGCTGAGGGGTGAGATGATTTTTAAGGACAAAGTTTCCATCGTGACAGGCGCTTCTCAGGGGATTGGCGAGAGCATAGCCCTGGAGCTTTCTAAAGAAGGCGCCGAAGTCATTCTCGTGGACATTCAAAAGGAAAAACTCGAGGAAGTCGCGCAGAAAATTGTCCAGAACAAGGGGAAAGCGGCTGTCTTCTGCGTGGATGTTTCCCGGATGGACCAGGTTATGGATGTGACAGAGAAGATACAGAAAGAGCATGAAAAGATCGATCATTTAGTCAATAATGCAGGCATAACCCGGGATAATCTGTTGATGAGAATGAGAGAGGAAGAATGGGATTCTGTGCTCGCCGTGAACTTGAAAGGCGTTTTTAATTTTTCCAAGGCCGTTATACGGCATATGATCGGCAATCGTTATGGCCGAATCGTCAATATCTCTTCGGTCGTCGGCTTGATGGGCAACGTCGGCCAGGCGAACTATGCCGCCTCCAAGGCCGGAGTTTTAGGTTTCACTAAGTCTCTGGCCAGGGAAGTGGCTTCACGGGGAATCACAGTGAATGCGGTAGCTCCCGGATACATCGCTACTCCGATGACCGAGAGCCTTCCTGACACGGTCAAGGATATGTTCGTTGAGTTGATACCCTTAAAAAGGTTTGGAACTCCCGATGAGATAGCCCACGTTGTGAAGTTCCTGCTCTCCGATGAGGCCGCGTATATCACAGGTCAGGTAATAAACGTAAATGGCGGAATGGTTATGTCGCCGTAAAACATAATTGAGGAATAATATTAATTTTTGAGGAGGAGAAACATGGAAAGAGAAGAGTTGCTGAAGAAGATAAAATCTATTGTATCTGACAAACTCAGCATCAGTGAAGACCAGATCACAGAAGAGGCATCCTTCATCGATGATTTAGGGGCTGATTCTCTGGATACGGTCGAATTGGTCATGGCCCTGGAAGATGAATTCAGCTTGGATATTCCTGACGAAGAAGCAGAGAAGCTGACGACTGTTGGGAAGGCAATGGATTATATTTTGACCAACGTCAAATAAGAAAAAAAGAAACAAAAAGTTACCAATGGGAATTCCTCCCTCAAGCCAAAACAGAACTGCCGAAAGACGGGTTGTCATTACAGGAATCGGTCTGGTTTCTCCCTTAGGGATCGGGACGAAAGAAAGCTGGGAAGCCCTTATCCAGGGAAAAAGTGGAGTGAGCCGGATCTCCAGGTTCGATGTTTCTGGCTACACGAGTCAGATCGCAGGCCAGATCCCCGGCTTTGATCCTCATGCTTTTATCGACAAAAAAGACGCGCGCAAGATGGACCCGTTTATCCAGTATGCACTTGTGGCGGCAGAGATTGCCGTTGAGGATTCCGGGATAGATGCCGCTTTATTGAAGGGAGACAGGACCGGAGTCTACGTCGGGTCGGGCATCGGCGGGATCGGATTTATAGAAGACACACACCGGATATTGCTCGAAAAGGGGCCAGGACGCGTCTCTCCTTTTTTTCTGGTTGCGACCATTATCAATGAAGCGTCTGGCCAGATTTCGATCAAGTACGGAGCCAAAGGGCCGAATTCTGCCACTGCTACCGCCTGCACAACCAGCACCCATGCGATTGGTGATTCATTCCGTATCATCGCCAGAGGGGATGCAGATATGATGATCGCTGGCGGTTCGGAAGCTCCCATCACTCCTTTAGGATTAGCGGGTTTTTGCGCGATGCGGGCTCTTTCTGTCAGGAATGATGAGCCTGAAAGAGCCTCTCGTCCTTTTGATGCGGAGCGGGATGGATTTATCATAGGGGAAGGAGCGGGAATTGTCATAATGGAGGAACTCGGAGCGGCCGTAAAGCGAGGAGCGGATATCTATGCGGAGGTTGTTGGATACGGGATGAGCGCAGATGCCTACCATGTGACAGCCCCCTCTTTGGACGGAGATGGCGCCGTGCTGTGCATGTCAAGGGCTCTTGCGGATGGAGCGGTAAGGCCTGCAGAAATTGACTACATCAATGCGCATGGCACGTCCACGCCTTATAACGATAAGGTCGAGACGTCTGCCATCAAAAAAGTGTTCGGCGATCACGCGTACAAGATTGGCGTCAACTCGACAAAATCCATGACCGGCCACCTTTTGGGTGCAGCGGGAGGGCTGGAAGCGGGTTTTTCTGTCCTTTGTCTGAAGAACCAGATCATGCCTCCAACCATCAACTATGAGAATCCTGACCCGGAATGCGACCTGGATTATGTCCCGAACAAAGCCCGTCCGGCTGAAGTTCGCTATGCCCTGACGAACTCTTTTGGATTCGGGGGAACGAACGGCTCTCTCGTCCTCAGGAGATTCGAGGGCTGAGCGAAAATTAGGTGCGGGTATTGAATTCATAGGAGAAGAAAGGCAAGAAGAGATCAATATAGACAGCTCGGCACTTTGCGATGAAGCGGAAGTTGAATAGCAAAGAAGTGAGAAGTTGCCTCTCTTGCCCCTCTTGATTGTTTCGTTTCGATGTGAGTATCCGAAACGAAACAAACTGGAAAGGAGGAATGATTGAACATCTATGTTTTTGTCAAAAGAGTTCCTGATACTGAATCCAAGATAAGGATCAACCACGAGACAAACTCGATTAACGAAGAAGGCTTAAACTTCGTTCTGAGTCCTTATGATGAGTACGCAGTCGAAGAAGCCCTTCGCTTGCGAGAGGCTGGCGGGGGAAAGGTCACAGTCGTTACGGTCGGGGCCGAGGAAGCGCTGACAACTCTGAAGAAATGTCTGGCCATGGGAGCGGACGAAGCGGTCTTATTGAAGGATGAGAGGCCTGAGACATACGATGGACTGAGAACAGCAAAGATTATCGCCCGCGCCGTAGAGAAGAAATTTGCCGACCATGCCCTCCTCTTGTTTGGGAAACAGTCTGTGGGTGCGGACAACGCCCAGATTCCTTCCATGGTGGCGGAGCTGTTGGGCCTCCCGCAGGCCAATGTGGTGACCAAGCTGGAGATCGAAGGCAATAAGGGAATGGCGCATCGGGAGATAGAGGGAGCCCTTGAAAAAGTTTCGTTTTCTTTACCAGCAATAATAAGTGCCCAGAAAGGGCTGAATGAGCCTCGATATGAAACCTTAAAGGGAATAATGGCGGCCAAGAAGAAAGAGATTCCTGTTATCGCTCTAGCCGACTTGGAGCTTAAGGATGAAGATATCACCCCGCTCCTTGAGGTTACCAAGATGGAGAGCCCGCCTCAACGGCAGGCCGGAAAAGTCATAGAGGATGAGCCGGCAGAAGCTGCGAAGCAGATGGTGAAGTTCCTGCACGATGAAGC
>Ga0180437_10003909_pt1 | contig 21691 bp, 30 predicted proteins | sample SS_ome_4_FD_132410 | JGI IMG/M metagenome (GOLD analysis project Ga0180437, IMG submission 132410) | Hypersaline lake sediment archaeal communities from the Salton Sea, California, USA - SS_3_D_1 metaG | ecosystem: Environmental > Aquatic > Non-marine Saline and Alkaline > Hypersaline >...
GTTTCCTCCAATGTATTTGCTCTAACTGAAACTTCGCATCTTCTTTATCCAAGCCAAGCGTTTCCCCAATCTGATACCATAGGCTTACTAGCTCCCAACTTGGTAGAGTCATCATTTTGAAACCGCGTTCATCTACAAGGTCTACAATCCAAAGATTTCTAAAGGCCTTATTTTCTCTTAGTTGGATGTTGCAGCGCCGTTTGTGGAGTTTTTTCATCTAATAATTCCAGTAATTCTTCGGCTGTATAAATCTTCTCATCTTTTGGAGGTAAACTAGCTCCATTGATTCGGTTTGGTGAATTTCGTTTTTTAAAACTTATTTCTCCACGTATCATTCCCATTTTTTAAACTTCCGGTTTTTGAACCATTCTAAAAATCTATATCTTGATCATTTGGTGAGGGAGCATGAATTTTTGGTAAACCATGTCCACAAGAACGCATTACTTTTTCCTGATTATTTTGCATCCAATCTTGGACGGACCAAAGTTGACCACAACCTCCCCCGATATCATCTTGACCAGCGGGATCGAACATTCTCGTGGAAAACCCTCGCTTAAGCATTTTTTCCATGAAACCGTTGGTTAAATCTCTTTGACGATTATTTGCAGCGGAAACATGCTCATCACGTTCACAAATAACTGAAAGTGTAGCTTCCCATATCCCAGGAAAGAAAAGGTCATGTAGACGGTTTGCATCAGCTTCGCTTGAATTCCCCTCATGAACGCAATAGTTAAAGAAGGGGCGTCTCCTAGTGTCGTTATGCCATTTGACACCTTCTTCGGCAATTTCCTCAAGCGTGAGTTTTTGTTTGAAAGGTATTAGTTTATTACGTGCTTCATTCGTTGTTTCATGTATTGAAAACTGCAAACCTATTGTCGGAATTTCACATGAGAGATCCCTTAGCAGTCTGTAATCGAATCTAGGTCCAGATGTACTTATTAATAAAGCCGCCTTTGGATAGTCGTCATAGAGGCGTATTAGCGCAGGCCTTAGTTGCTGGAAGTTTAGGAGAGGTTCACCCATCGACATGAACATGATTTGAAGTTTGCCAATCTCTTGTGGATCGCAATCGATTTGGCTTTCTAACAAAAATCTAGGTTGATCATAAATTTCATCATTCGTAAGCGCTCTAACGAAGTTGTCTCCTGCGCCACAAAATCGGCAACCAACTGGACAACCGGACATTGTTGAGCAACAAATAACAGTTCGCTCTTTGAACGTCGGATATTGATAAAGAACCGATTCAACTACCGCATCGTCTTTAGTGAAAACGAACTTTGAAACGCTTTTATTAGAGCTTTTAAATTGGTCGATCTTTGGCCAATGTAGCGTAGTTTTATTCATCTCTATGTTGAAACTCCTATGAAATCCCCAGCGCTGTTTCTAATGTAGTCTTTGCATTTTGTCTATCCGTTTCGGATATCGGAAAAGATTCTAACTTCTTAAGTGCTTCTATAAGCACTTTATCTTTCGGCCTTCCCATTTTCACGTGTTGCTTTGCTTTATCTATTGCTGCTTTGATTTCGTGCTGATAATTAGTTGGCATTGTTTATCTCCAAGCTTCATAGACTGAAAATTCATCGTCAAATTCAAATGTTTCAATGTACTCTTCGTATTCATCAATGTAGTCATCACATTCTTTATACCGTCTAATAGCTTCCTCTTCTGTAATATCGAGATAGGCTCGTTTCATTCCAACGCATCCTATTACCGTTAGCTTATGTTTCATCTTCCTCTCCCTCGTCGTAAAGATGTTCCCATGCCGCGTTAGTTAAATCTGCTGCCCTATTCGCAATTCCATCATATTCCCAGTCTAATTTTGTATCCATATTCGAGGCTATGGCCACCAAGATATCTCGATAAAGCTCTTCCCAAGTCATAACTTTCTCCTGATGTCAAGGTCATCGATCTCTGGAAATCAATGACTAATTTTTATAACTTATTGTTTTAACTCATCTAACAGTGATTCTATTGTCTGTTTCCCTTTGTTTTTCTGCTTAGAGCTATTTACAGCCATTCTGAGAGCTTCTTTTACATCTCCAGGTAGCTCGGCTACCGACTTAGGCTCTTCGGCGATTAAAAGGGCATTTCTGTAAGCGTCATCGTTACTCATTATGTCCCGATAGAGGTTATCGAACTCCTTCTTGCGCCATTGAAGTTCATCATCGGTCCAACAACACACAGCCCCCCAACCACCCATTCGCCTGACTACCTCCTGAGTCATAGGCTCCATTTGCGGACACGTATGAGAACCGTATTTATTTATAAGTGTAAGTAATTCCGAGAATTTTCCGCCTGACTCCCCGCTAGTCTTAGCTTCAATCACAGCTTCTCGAACGCGAGCTGGAGCTGGAAACTCTCTGTCTCGTTCGTTGATCAGTCGAAATGCCTTAGACAAATCTTCTTGGCTGTATTGGCTCAGAGATACCCACCAGGCTTCGAGCGTTTCTGGATCTTCAAAGTTTGGTGCGTGCTTTAATGTCTTTGACAGGAAAACGAGAGATTTGGTAAACCAGGATTTGTCGAGCATCATTGACCTCCAAGTTAAAATGGTGCTTCGTCTGACGCCGTGGCGGCCCAATCCGCTGCGGCTTTATATTTTCTAGCTCCACGTGAGAGCCTAACCAAAATGGTTTCTATTTTCCTAGTCCCTTCAGAATTTTTGGTCAATAGCGATTTCGGGTGGGTTGTGTGCTCTTGCCAGAATTTGTCTTTGGCGATGTATTCGAAAATCTCTCGCATGCCATCCTGAGTAATATTCATTTCGGACCTGCACTCAGCAATGGCTGTTGCGAACTCCGTAATTGTGTCTTGGTGGTTTGGTGTCTGTTCGGCAATCCATGGTTTTATTTTTAGGGTGTGTTCGAGAAACCAGCGGTCTGCTAGTTGATAATCATCACTGCTTATATTTTGAACATCTACCTCCCCATTGTTAGAGGGTTTCCTTGTCTCTTGGTTGTTATTGTATTCTTGTCTAATACGTTGCCCACTTGGTGCCCCTTTGATGCCCTCTTCGTGCCCCTCTCGTGCCCCTTTGATGCCCTTTGTGCTGCCCCGCTCTTCGTATGGCTTCTGATAATCGTCGTATTTCTCGACTCTTAGGTGTAATCCTCTCGTGCCCTTTATCCTGCCCAATCTGCCCGTTTTTTCTAAATAACTAACGCGGTTACGTGCCACCTTGATACCCACCCCCCCTGCCCTTGCTAATTCTGCGTAGGAAGTAATCACCTCGCCTCGTTTGACGGGTACTAACTTACCGCGAACCTTGGTCTTGCCATCTTTCACGTTTGCCCAGCCTATGAGAGTTACCCATAATCCTTTGAGAACAAAGTCACCGTGGAAGTCATTATTTTGGGGATCATTATTGGTTATCTTGCGGGATACTGCGAACCAGCCTTTATTGAATCTTGCCATCTTTACTCCTTGACCCCTTTAACGCCATCCGTTACGTTTAGGGTATATACAAGCATTTCATTGACCCTAGGTTTCTTTGCTCGGCCTGGGGTCTTTGTTTTTCGATTGAGTTTCCCTACCTTCTCACCTACCTAATTTTCAGTCAATCATCATTTATGGGGATAAACTGTTGATACGTTGCGAATATCTTGTTATCAACCTGGAAACAAAAAGGAGGAAAATATGGCTTTAGAAACATTAAAAGGATTCACAAAAATTGATGGATTCGACGTAGTTGTTATGGATGAATTACGCGAGAAATATCCGGAAAAATTTAACGAGTCTGGGGCAATGGACTGGAAGTGGTTTGAAAAAGATATCCGGCCCCATAATTTTATTTATGTTCGTCATGATAAAAACTCTCTTTCATTTACTATCCAGAATGGGCCGATCAAAGACAATGGCGTCAATGGATGTCAGGTTGATACTATTATTGACGCTGCCAAAACAATCCTTACGGGCTTAAACAACAATTTTCCTTGCAGAGAAAATTCAGTCGCTATAACCAAACTAGACGAGGCCCTTATGTGGCTTGATAAGAGAAAAAAAGACCGCGAAAATCGTGGCGTTGAAGGAACTAACCAAATATAGGAAATGAAATGCCAAGACTAGACGTAGAAATAGCTGCCCCAACAATGATTCGCTTCTCTAAGGAAGCTGACAAATATTTTCGTAAAGAAGCCATCCGCCGTGGTGTTAAAATCGCTCAAGTTGTGAGAGAATTTACTGATAAAAAACTCACAGACTTAAAAAGGCGTCACGGTGGTAAACTCCCGAAAACAACTCAGTAAGAACTTTTATGCCTACGAATTTGCTTGCCCGTGTTGCGGTGAGGCTAAAATGGACTCAGAGTTTATTCGAAAGCTGCAACGTATTAGAGACTTTTATGGAAAGCCTATCCGTATATCCAAAGGGGGAGGCTATCGCTGCGAGCGATACAATGACTCGTTACCAAATAGCGCCAGAAACTCTCAACATCTATACGGACGGGCCGCAGATTGTGCTATCAGCGACAGCGTTAGTAGATTCGACTTTATTGCCGCAGTTTATGCGGGGAATATGCGTGGGATTGGAGTCTACACAGCCCACGTACATATCGATGACCGCCCATACGACATGCCAGAACGTCTCTTCATAGGATCCTATAGTAAATCCTAGCTATTGATTATCCGAAACGGATAGGATAAGACCTTCTTACTTACTTAAGGAGGTTTTTATGCAACTCGAAGTTAAAGACAAAATGACCCTAGGAGAGCTACTACACGCTTTCGAAATGGTTGATAATGGATTAGCCTCTATCACTCCAGAGCAACTAGAAGCTATGTCTTCAAAAGCTGCTATGAAGGTAGATGACTATAAATATTTCATGGAAAAGTGTGAGGGTGAGGTGGATCGTCTAAAGAAGCGCATAGAAGAGTTCCAGAAAACGAAAAAGACTATTGAGAATACCCAAAGACGCCTTAAAGAAATCATGGTCTTCCATATGAAGGAAAACAACTTTGATAAGCTTGTAGGCAATGATTTCAAAGTCAATCTCCAGTCAACAACTAAAGCTACATGGAAAACTCCAGAGCCTTCCGAAGCGCAAAGAATCTCTCTATCTAACTATGTTCGCGTTAAATATGAATGGGATAAGAAAGCTATCGAAAACGAATTGAAAAACGGGGATAAAGAAAAGTTTAAAGGCATTGCAGAACTTGGCAAAACGTATTATCCAAAGTTCTACGTACAGAAACGAATAGGAGATTGATCGATGACAAAGGCAGTAGCGGCAACACAAGAAAACTCTATCCCGGTAATGTTGAAGAAATACGAATCAGAAATTGCTAGAGCTTTACCAAAACATTTAACCCCAGACAGAATGACTCGAATAGCTCTCACAGAGATTAGAAAAAATCCTGGTCTAGCTAAAGCCGACCCCGTTTCTTTTCTTGGTGCGATTGTCCAATGTGCTCAATTGGGTTTAGAGCCAGGTAACGCATTAGGACATGCCTACCTTATACCGTTCAATAACCGCAAAAAGGGTATTACAGAAGTAAACTTAATTCCTGGTTATCGTGGCCTAATCGATCTTGCTAGGCGCTCTGGGAAGATTAAAAGCATTACCGCTCAAGTGGTGAAAGAAAACGACTTCTTTGAATATGAACTCGGTTTGAATGAAGAACTAAGACATAGACCAGCTCGCAAAGATAGGGGAGAAACAATCTATGTTTATGCTGTTGCTAAACTTATGGATGGTGGCACTCAGTTTGAAGTTATGGATATTGACGAGGTTAACCGCATTAAAGATATGGCGCGCTACGAAAATCCAGTTTGGAAAGAACATTTCGACGAAATGGCAAGAAAAACAGCCGTCAGAAGATTGTTTAAATACCTTCCTGTTAGCATTGAAATGCAAGAAACCATGCGACTCGATTCCGAAATTGACAGTTCTAAGCCCCAAGGAAATAGAAGATTGTTGGACCCAAGCTATACGACAGATTATGAGTCAGACCCAGATCAAGTTATCGATATCAAAGACCTTGGAGATAAGGCGCAGGCTGAGTTGGATGACGACCGTAGGTCTAAAATGATCCAGGTTATTCGCGATAACTGTGATGAAAAGCGTGCCAAAACTTTGAATATAGATCTTCTATCACTAGATATGATGGACAATAAAAAGATTGAAATGATTTTTAATGCTGTGCAAGGAAGGTGATTAACCGATGATTTGTGAACGCTGCAACAAAGAAATAGAAGACAGAGAATGGGAAGAATTCGGCGGAATATGCTCCAAATGCGATTATAAACTTAATGAAGAATGGGATGAAAGGGGACTAGAATGACAATGTACGTGGAATGGTCTAAAATCAAAGACAAAATGGACGAGTATCGTGATTATCTCCTAAGCGAGCTTGAAGAAGAAGACGAGGCAATTCAAGAATCCGTGCTCATGACTCATGATAGATTTGTGGAAGAAATGAGCGAGGGGGGAGAATGGATACAGAGGACAGAGAAACCATAGACTCAATTATCCGCTCTTGCTTCGAAGAGCTACTAAGTCAGCTCGATAGAGAAATCCTTCCCGTTAATGGTGTCCAAGACCGCGACGCCGCTATCTATGCAGTCGATACAATGAGATTTGAAATGCAGAAAAGAGTGGAGTCGTACTGTGTTCGCAAAGCTGCACGTAATGGGAAAGATCGTATACAAGGACAAGATAAACCAGACGAGAAACGGCAAGAACCGGCTGGGGATGAGGATAGAAGTGATCAACCCGAGAAGCGGGAATCATCTCCTACTATGGTGTACGCTATGGGGAAGCCTCGCAGAATTGGGGGAGGAACAGTTGGAAGAGGGACAGATCATCTCGCTAGTCGGCGACCTGGGACAGTACAACAAGAAACACCATATGGAAGTGAATGAGGTTATATTCCTCTCAGACGTTTACGACGCCGCTATTTAATACCTGGGCCTTATCCGGGGCCTTAATGCGCCCACGGTTGCTATAAATCGTTCTAAAGGCACCTTTGTTTATCTCATGCAGATAATCAGCGACATACGAGCCTAAAGACCTTCCAATCTTTTCTCTAAACTTCCAGAAATCTTCAATATTGGAAGCGTTGAGATTAAACGGTTCAATTCTTACTGAAATGATATCCTCACGACCTAGCAGCGGATCTCTAACTCTCTTTACTTTACCTTGGACATACTTATTGCCCATAATGATCTTTGACCATTCCTCTAAGCATTCAAACATAATATCGGCAAATCGTTTTGATTGAGAAGTTCCGTAGTAAACTGTGGTGTGTTGAGAAGGGGATTTTTTAGCCTTAGACCAACCTATAGCGCAGTCGATTGTGAGTTGGCCTATGTCAATTTTATTGACTCTATCGCTTTCTTTGATACCTGGTCTGCTTCTAGTTTTCATGATGAAAGATCTAACGTTTGCTGCTTCAAGCTCTTCATGTAATGCGGTGAGATATTCATCAACCATAGTGCTTCCCCAAAGATTAGGAAGCGACGGCCCCGTCGTAAAGAAACCATTGTCATCTGAATGGCCATAGGCCGGGATAAGGAGTACCCCGGTTGGTTTGATCTTTCTCATATACCCTCGCGTTACTTTTTAACCTGCGCTCCGACTGTCATAAACGCCATGATAGCTTGAGCAGCCATTAGAACCAAGGCAAATCCTTGTTCTATTAAAGCCTCTCTATCATCCGCTTCTATATCGAAATTCTCTTCGAATATAGCGGCTAACTCATCTTTTTCCGCGTCGTCGATATCTTTTAGCTCATCATCTATTGCAGACCATTCGACCCCAGCGAGTTGTCTAAGAGCAGTAAATATATCAGGCAAAGAACCAAGGTCACTAAGCCCAACCGAGCCGTCTTCCATAATCTCAAAAATTGCGCTAGAGCCCTTCGCAGCTCCGACAATAGCCATTTTTAAATTCTCAATTCCTACCATGACTAAGCTCCTTTATAAGGTTTTACAAGTGTTTACATTACGCCGCCAAGGCGGGCGAAAGTTACATAATTATAATTTGCGTCACCATCTAGAGCCAAAGACCCGCCTTCGTTATGAGCTGCTTCCATCTCAACTGTATCACCGACATTTAGCCAAATCATAGTGAAGCCGCCAACACTCATATAAGTGTTAGAAGAATCAAATTGAGTATTATAACCAAGATAAGCATACTCACTTCCAGAATTCTTATTCGCCCGAAGATAAGCAAACTCAGTGGTTGCCCATGAAATAGAGTTGCCAAACCTTAAATGACAACCAATTAGATATGGCCCTGCAATAGGGGCCGTAAAAACACCGGTAGAAATATTGTAAGAACCCTCATGGCTGTTAAATACCAAATCTTCATGCACAAGGGTTGTAGGCGAGTTGTTTGGTATCGACTGACCAGCATTAGAATTATATCTGACTGCGACAACCTCACTCGCAGCAATCTGCGCCGGGCCTGAAACCTTTTCGATGGCAATATATGTTTCAAGTGCAGAAGCGGCGTATGCCAAACTCCCACCACTTGTTTGAAATGCCGATGCCCCTATATAATCGCCAACGTTTAATTCAACTACAGTAGAACCGACTGACCTAGTTCCGTATGTAGCATTTAATAAAATTAATGGCCCATATGCGATAATACTTCCATTTTTCTTTATTGCTGTTTCCATAACACCGCTAGCAGCAGAGCCTAAACCAGCAGATACGGAAATTCTATATTTACCAGCAACAGGACATACCCAATAATCATTAGCATTATCGAAACTAGCATGAGTATCAATTTCTGCTGTTTCAAATGCTATGTCTTGATGGCTACCAGAACTAGTATGGTTAGCTGCTGATGATTTATAAATTTTAGCAGCTACAGTACGAGTATCAGCATCGCTGGAAACTAGGGTGTTGGATGACCTGCCTGCTATCGGAATCCAAGCATCCAAGGAAATACGAACAGTAGCGTTAGATAAGGCACCTAAACCGCTGCCCCATGTGTTATTAGTGTCCGTTGCGTAGATATAGAGTCTTGTAGGATTCGCTGGATCAAGCGATAGCATAGCCGGATGCAAAGTCGTTCCGTCATAAATGACAGCCGAACCTCGATTGTTAGTTATTGTTGTTGCCGATATATGATTGGCATCTCCAGAATAGCCACCAGGAATAGTTAAGTAATACCCTCCGGAACCAGCTGCACCAGCTCCAGTCTGAGAAAATTCATATTTTATGTGCATGAATTGCCCATCTAAATTCCACTGCAATTCATCTTCACTAGTAGTTCCTTTTGTTGGGTCTGAAGTATCGCCGTTAATCGTAGGCGCAGAAATAACTTGGATATCGCTTGCAGAATACCCAATATTCTTCCTCTGCCTTCCGCAGTATTCGATATCCCAATCAAATGTCCAAGCTAGGGTCGTAGTAACACCAATATGTCCAATAAGACGGTAAGAAGTACTATCAGAGGCAGACTGAAAAGTGAGTTTATGCACGCCTCCACCATCCATCCACTGAGATGCTGAGGGCTGAATGAGGCTAGAATTAGTAACGTCATAAATCCACCAGACAATATCACTAGGGTCGCTCGTGTCACCCATCGTGCCATAATCAAAATTGGCAGAAACCGAGTAATTAAGCTCGATTTCGATGACTCTGGCTTTGTCGGCGTTTTGAATTGTGAAATCATAACTAAATCCCTCACCTTGTCTTGATGCTCCAGAGTTTTTGGTAAATCTGAAATGATAATCAGAAGCAAGAGGATTTGAGCTAGAAGCCGTCAGCGTAGAGTTTGGAGAACCACCAGTACCGTCTACAGGGTCAGTTCCGGCTGCATCTGCATAAGTTGCCCAACCATCGGTATCAGACGTATTTGCTGGGTATTGGTTTCGGATATAAGTGCGATAGCCGTCGTTATCGATCTTGTGACCATCTTTAAGCAAAAGACCTTTAGCCGTTAAAAGAAACGACCGAACGCCTTTAAAAATAATACTCGGATTAGCCATTACCAATTCCTTACGGAAATACCCTAACTAAGGGCAGTGATATTGATTTCGCCGCTTGTAGCGTCTGCGCTAATAGCTTTGATTGATAAACGAGTTCCAGAGGCAATATTTAGATCTATTTCGATACCACCAGGAGGAATATAAAACTGGTCTACTTCGGAAGCGGCTGCCCCAGTAGCCAAGACGAGAGTTTCGCCAGAGCTATCAAAAATGTGAAGCCGATTAATATCGCTACTAGTCGAAGCAATAAGTTGAGTATATGCGGCAGTAGTGACCGAAACCGACGTGTAATCATTTCGAACTAACTCCACTTTATTGCGACCGACAACTTCTGTCGTTTTAACTCGGCCAGAACTATCCGTTGCGATCTCTCTATGCTGCGTGCCGTCCCAACCCATGACAGCTGCAATAGTGCCTTGCCAATCATGAGTGCCTGCGCCAGATAGGCCGAATTGAACATTGCCAGTTATGGTTTGATTTCCAGTCCACCCACTACCAGTTGATAGCCTTACAGCAAGTGGAGTAGTGTTTGTTTCGTGGCGAGTAGCAAGTAAATGCGGTGAGTCACTAGCAGGAGTAGTTCTAATGGTCTGAGCACTAACCGCACCGCTTCCAAAATCTGCAATACCAGAAGCATTACCGAGTAAAGCAGCTGTTCTAATAGCGCCAGTAACTACGCCAAAGTTTAAAGCTTGCTGCACCGCTTTTGTATCAATACTGGCAACGCTAGTAGCAATATTCCCAGTGTCAGTATCGATAGTGGCTAGGGTTGCTTCTGTTGCCGCTCCAGTAGGTAAAGAAACGGTTCCAGAGATATTATTTATATTCCAAGCGCCTGATTGCATAGCCACAACTATTCCATCAACAGTGATAGAACCGCCACCGTCTGTAATCGGTATAGCCTGTTGATCCGTTGCTAATATTGCCCTTAGGGTTTGGGCAGAAGCCGCGCCAGAACCGTAATCCAAAGCTCCAGTAGCGTTTCCGAGTAAAGCAGCCACACGGAGTGCAGCGCTATTAACCCCGTAACCAAAAGCGCCAAACGTAGACGATCCATCACTTATCCTCACAGATAATGGCGTTCCTACGGCTTCGTGGCGTGTATTAAGTAAATGTACTGCGTCCGTTGCGGGCATCGTCCGAAGCGTTTGACCGCTCGCTGCCCCAGAACCAAAATCAGCCTGGCCAGTGGTATTACCAATAACCGCAGCTACACGAGTTGCGTTAGTTGTTGCTCCGAAATCAACATCCCCGCCAAGTGATACGGGAATGGCACCAGTAGTGGTGTTTACCTCTACCGGATAATATTCATCAACACCTATCCCCTTCATAAAAAGAGCAACAGGTGGAAGTCTTCTTTTAAGGGCTGAAGTTAAACTAGCCCATACGGTAAGAGCCATTTAGTTTACCCCGAAATTGGTTGTTTTCTAGCGCAGCCACTAACTTTCATATTAAGGCTACAAGTACCAGCGGCACCGACAAATCTCGCAGCTAATCCGAACATAACTGGAATACTAAAGCCGGAAGCAGTAGTCGCACCGGCTGAAGCTGTGAAATCCTGGCTCCAAAGAAGCTTGGCTCTACCACGGCCTTGTAACGTTACGAGTTGCGCATTGGTAACTGCATCAGCAGTATTAATGTTTGCGCCCGCTTCCTCGCCGTTTAGATCCCATATTTCAATAACCCCACCATTAGTACTATCGGTTTCGACTTGAGCATAAAAGAGAGTGCCCTCTACTGCCTTACGTTTAAGATCGCCAGTATTGTTGGTAGCATCACCCGTCCCAAACCAAGTCGGGAAAAGCTGCTTTAGATCGCCCGTACTGGCTCCAGCCGTTAAACTAATTCCAGACCATGAATCCGCCATTTTATTCCCCTTCTCCCTTTTTAAACGAGAAATGCTTCGCTAGTTCTGGGTTTTGTTTTCTAAGATATTGGTTAAGAAGTCTTCCGACTTTTTTACGTTTCGCTTGAAGCATATAGGTATCAACATCAGTATCCATGCCGCGACCTAATACCTCTTCGAGCTTAGGTCGCTCAAGGGCTTCAAGCCTATCTTCTTGCATGAGTTCTAATATACCGCGTTTAATAACCAGCTCCCTCCATTGCGTAGTCGTCTAGACTGTCCATGCTCTCTTCCTCCATGGCTTCCATAAACTCAGGTTCTCTTTTGCGAGTAGGAGGGGGAACATCTACGACTTCCGGCTGACGTGAAATCAAATCAGGTCGAGAGTCTTTTCCGCCCTTGATTCTAACATCATTCCAGGATTCGATTTTAGATTCTGGCTCTTCATATCCCACTTCACCCATTTCGGGGTCACGGTTGATATTAATGCCTTTGACAGCAAGCATATCGATAAGAGAATCAGTATCTAAGCTGCCAAAAATCTGTAAAAGTTGCTCTCTACTCATCATTGTGGTGCCCCTCCCTGGGTTGCGCCCATTGGCGTGTTTTGACTTGGTGCATTAGCGTCAATCTCTCCCGGCCCAGGCTGCCCAGAAGGCTGGGGAGGTTTGGGAGCTTGTGGGTTTTTCCCTTGCTGCATAGCGTCAAACTTCACGTTTTCGGCCTGTTGCATCTTCTGAAGCTCCTGAGCCTGCTTTTGTTGATTATACTGGTAAATCATCGGGATTGCTGGCTGTTGAGGTTTCATGGCCTGCATCATGCCTGGAAGAGCTAATTGCGTGCCTGGCATCATCTGACCCATCTTTTCTTGTTTCTGGATTCTGTGTTGTTCTAAATGGAGGATAACAGCCCTTAGAAGCGTATCATTACCCATAATCTCATCAGAATGCTTAATCATGAAATCCGTGTGCTCGGCGATATGGATATCGTCGTCGTCCTCGAAAATGACCACTGGAGCCGTGATACCTTCCATATCAGGCCCAAGCCTTGCCATATCCATAAATACTTCGTTCTCACGATTAGATCGATCTCTGTGAGCCGCAGAGGCATCTCTAAGGTGATCGGCATCAAAGAATTTAAGGAAGTCATCGAGAACCTTAGCGTCTTGCTGCAATCGCTGTTGTGCCGGGCCTTTGGCAAGATCTAGGTAAGTAGCTTGCTCGGTTGCCTTAGAGCGCATAGCCATAGACCCAGACTTAACTTTGATATCTACCCCGAAATCGATGGGGTGTGACAAAAATGCCACAATATCGTGTGGCTGAAATTCACCTGAAGCTTTGCGAGTCATATAGCCCATAACGTTGTCGTCTAGCTGCGAAACGTTTTGCTGTAAGCAGGCTATGATTTTTTCTCCGATTCCACCGGCGAATTTTTCGAATTGCTTTCTAGCTGGAGTAAGGCGCTTTTGCTCACGTTCTTCAAGCTGTCTAAGAGCGTACCCCGAAGATACTCCCTTGCTGCGGTCTCCCCTGAGTGCGTCCATAGCTCCTGAAACTTCGTATACATCTTGTTTGTAGGAATCTCGAAGGGCTTGGATAACTGGGGGAATTGGATTTGCATCGTGTACCCATCTTGCCCCGTCAATATCACTAACTTCATGGATTTGACCAGGCTCACCTGTGATTTTCCCACGATCAAGTCCGGCTCCAGTTTTAACAAGCAACATTGAGCCCAAATTTCGTCTAAGAGCAGTCGAGGTGAGGGAGTCAGATACATTAACTTCCCTGTTTTTTTGGATAACGTCATTCATTGGCCCCGTAGCAATAGAAGACGGTGCCACTTTCATCCATTGAGCCTCAACGTATGGGTGCCATCCGTCTTTCTTGTTAGTGGAGAATTCCGGCTTAGTGATATGAGTACACTTGCCGTTAGCTACGATAACGCGGCGTCCTTTTGGCCATTTCTCATCGTTTGGTTTGTCCCAATGTTCAACAACCAAAACCTTGTGTTTAAATATATTTCCTTTGAGAGTTTGACCAATTCTGCGGAAAGTATCCGTCATATTAGGAGGGGTAACAAAGCGCATACGCATTAAATGGCGAACAGCAAAAGCATAAAGAAGCCCGCCTTGTTCGTTAGGCCCTACTGAGTCAAAATCTTTTGTTTGTCCGTCTAATTCTCCGTATTCGCTAAGCCAGTCGTCATAGTCGAGAAGCCTAATTTCATCGATATATTTAGTTCTGTGCATCCCATGACTACCAGGCTCAACCATATATTGAAACGGCGTAAGCATCTCTAAATCAACGTCGCCCGCATGAACTTTGTTGATTACTTGCCTTCCTTGAACATCAAGTACAGGCTCCCATTTATCTTGGAATATAGGTTGGCCCATAGAGTCCCTAACCTGGACAGCCGTTTCTAATAGTCCATTTAAAAACTCATTCTGTCCCATAAAGGTAGAATAAACAGGAGCACGAACTTTCTCGAATTTAGGTATTTCAAGTAGCTGGCCAGCTTTGCGATTCCATTTTACCTTTGCAGCACACTGACCATAAGTGACATACATCATCGCCGCAGTAGCAAACTCATCATCCATCAACAACCGTTCCATATAGGCATCAAGGAGCTTTTGGCTAATAGTAGAAAAGCGCTTTCCCTTAAGGCTAGATGATTCAGCCGAATCCGTTTCCCACTGCGGGACAGAAGCATAGACCATAGAAGCTAAAGCTTCCGCGATTGTTCTGGCTAAGTTTGTTTGGGTTCTTTGTTGTAGTGGGGATTCTCGCCTAAGGAAGTCTACGTCTACCGCGAAATCGTACCTTCTAGACCACCGGACGTTTTGATTGCCGTAGATAAAATTGAAGTTTTCAAACCAACGCTGGGCCCAACGTCTCACGTAGGCTTCCTGGTTATATATAAACTCCATTATCTTTGGGCCGAGTAATTCCGGCTCATCTTGGCACCATGGTAAATCGGGGCTAAAAATCTTGGCCTTCTGGAAATTACTCACTGGCATTAGTTTCTTCCTCTAAAGGTTGTTCTGCAACCAATCCTAACATTTCTCCCACTTTGTCGTCCTCTTCCTTAGTCAAATAAGAGGCTTTTTCATCGACTTTCCCAAAGTTGGGAGTCATGTCCTTTAGTGTACCATTTACGGAAGCTCTATCATCGGTACCAAGGGCAAGTTCAATCCCATCACAGGCTTGGCGGATCATCCCAAGCATAGAAGCCACGTAAATCTTAGTTTGCGGGTGCATAAAACCTCCTAAAAACATTACATAGAAAAAAACCCAGCCGGATAGACTGGGTTCATTTTAGCTAAAATTGGCCAGTTTGGAATTAGAATCCAGCGCGTACAGCTCTTTCTTCGTCATCCAAAGCAACTGCTAGGTGTAACTTGTAAGAAGTTAAACCTTCAGCAGTATGAATAGTGATTTCAGGCATAACGGTTGTACCTGATAGGTAGTAGTCATCACCTGCGGTTGTTCCGCCATCTTCGATTAGCTTCTTAAGATCGGTAACGCCCTTAAGGAAGAAAGAAATGCGGTGAGCTGCCTTAGTTTCGATATCGGCGATAACTGCTTTACATGCAGTAGCAGTAGCACCGTAAGTGCCATCGGCTTCCGCAGCAGTCCAAAATGCTCCTGATTGGTCGCCAATGTCCATATCAACATCAGCAGCAAGACCAGTAATTGTCATTTCTAAGTGTTGAACAGCGCGTTTTGTAACCGGCTCGGAGATATCAACCCCGTAAGCCTTATAATCGGTAACTGCAAAAGCCATGTGATTATCCTCCTAGCTAGGTTAATGGCTGAAATTCAATCAAAAGCATAGCAACAACTAGTCGCTATTACCATATTTTCAAGGCTCGTAAGCCCATTTCAAATAGTTAGGTTGTTGTTTTTGTCTCAAGTATGGAGGGAGTTCTGGTTCTTTGTATCTGTTGCGAAGAGCATCTCCCCCAGTCCGTAATGCCTCCCTTGTAAGACCATACGATTCCAAGGGTCCTCCAATAGACCCCGCCGCTCTAAGTCCTCGTCCGGTTTCTTCAGCAGCTCTTCCCATGCCTTCGCCAGCGCGAAAAAGTCCTCTGGTAATTCCCCTGGTAGCTCTTGTCGTAGCCTCTCCAACACGTCCAAGCTGTTCAACAAATTCACCTGCCTTCTCTCCCATGCGCCCAAATCGTGCTCCCATTTCCATAGGGGCTCCAACCGCACGAGAAAGCTCGCGGTTAAGCGCAGAAAGTTGCTCTTCACTTAATTCCCTCGATAGGTATTTTTGAAGTAGATCATCATCTATGCCTTTGATGATTCGCTCACGTTGCATTCGTCCTAATGGTGCTCCCATTCTCTCCATAATGTTACCCATGATCTCACGGGAGCTAGCTTCGAATGGTTCATCGGCTTCTTGCGCTAATGTTTTACCTACGCGCTCATAAAGCGGTCTTTGGATGCCACGGGAAGTTGCGAGCTCTTCGGCGATATTTCCTAATTTAGAAAGTCCCGTTTTTTGGCTAACCCAATTCATAGCCTTTGGTAGACCACGAGTAGCATATTTAGGGAGCTCGGCTAAAAAACCAGCTTCAGCAACCTGGCCAACACCAGGCACCATGAATTGAGCAACATCGGTAGGAAGGGGTTTAGCTAAGGTACCAAACCCTTTTCTAGCTACCGCGCCAGCGGCTTGACCTGTCATGCCTACCCCGGTAAGTGCGCTTGATATCGGCCCTCTTGGAATTGGAGCTTTTGCCAAAGGCATTGCTTTTCCCATAGCTGCGCTACCGAGCTTTCCAGCTCCTTTTAAGACTCCCATCGTAGCTAAGCCTAAGCCGACTTCTTTAGCGACTTCTCCAGCTTGCTCCTGGAAGGTTGTAGCGTCTGCAAACTCTGGGTCTAGAGCTGCAACAGCGCTGCGGGTTAGGGATTCCCCTACTCCCCCACCTAAGGCGGCTCCAGGTATTGCCCCAACACCGGCTCCGGTAACACCGCCCAGAGCACCACCGGCAACGCCCCCAAGTACTGCGGGGGCTTGCATACCAACCTCAACAAGATCAGAAATATCCCAATCTTGCCGGTTAGTAAGTGCTTGCCATTCGCCGTCGTGTGGGTTGTAAAAATGCCAGTCCCGTCCTTGCCCAATAACTCTAGGCTCGTCGAAACCGGCTTTGCGAAGTTTAGATTCAATATAGGCTTGTTTTGCGTCGTCGTCTGGGAGCTTTGTAACAGCGGCTCGAAGTCCAAGGTCAACAGTGTTTTCGTTGGGCATAGCAGGCTTAATGCCGATGACGTTATAGCCATAGCTACGAAGAACATCAATAGTATCGACTTCAAATTGTCCCTCCGGATCAGCGAATTCGATTGTATTCCCATCGGCGGATATGCCAACAGGATTCATTCCAGCTTCTTGCAGGTTTTGCATGACCGAACGATCAGTAACCACAACTTCTTGGCCATCTGGACTTTGGATTGTTATATCGAGGTTTTCACCTGGCATTATTGCCTCCTAATGGCTGTGCCTTGTGCCGGGACATTCTTAGGTCTCATTACCCCTTGGAAGAACATTCGAGGGTTTTGGGGTGGTGGCTGCCCACCGGGTACGGTTCCAGTATAGATCATTTGTCCACCTGGCGCTCCCATGGGTGGTTGCTGTGGCTGTTGCACTCCAGGTTGCATTTGCATGGGAACTTGGCCCATCCCAGGAACTTGAAGTTGCATTTGATTAGTGCCCTGCGCTCCCTGAGCTTGAGGTACGCCGCCAGTGAGAATATTGAACTCACCTTTTCTGGGGCCTTCTAAGGGAGTAAGTTGAACTTGTTTCATTTGATTATAGGCCGCTTGCATACTAGGACTATCCGCTAAATACCCTAGAGCATCTTTACGAACAACTAAGCCCTTTTCGATACGACCCATAGCCCGTGTCATAGCATCCTTAATGCGATCCGATCTCGTGGTTGGATCGCCTACCGACCATTCTTGTCTGACTTCTTGTGCAAGAGCTGGCTCACCCATTTTGTCGAGTGTAACGGCTATTTGTTCAGCGGTGTTTTCTGCAGCCTGGCCTTCACCTACATCGCCAATGGCATACCATTTTTTCTGGTCCTCGTATTGTGTGGCTAATGTTTGAAGTTCGGCAAAATACCCAGCATTCTTCCTAATCTCTGATTCTAGCTCAATGGCTTCCCCGTATTGAGGATTAAGGGATTTCGCATACTGCTGCATAGCCCACCGCTCTTGCTCGTTAACCTGAGCGGTGTTGATAACGGTTGCCATCTGACCAGGAGTTAGATCAGCAGCCGACTGATTAATAATGGCTTGAGCTTGAGCTTGATTGCCCGAACGCATCGCAATCGCTAAAGCATTGGTGGCTTCATTGATGCGGCCTTGGGTTTCCTGAGCTTTAAGCTGACGACGACCAACCTCTAATTGTTGCTGTGCAATTTGTTGCTGCGTTTGCATGGCCTTTTGCTGCATAGCTGGAGTTTGCATAGCAGTTCGCCACTCGTATTCCTCACGACTTTCCCCGGGTTGAGCACCCGCAAGCCCTTCGGCTTCACCGCCTAGAAACTGCTCTTTACGCTCCATTTGAGCAATTTGCTTTTCGCGTATTTTCTGTTGCTGCGCAAATTCCTCTTCAGCCCTCTTTTCCGCTCTGGTTTGTCGGTCCTCTGCGCGTTGTTGGCGTTCTTCAGCTCTACCACGGCGAGCCATTTCAGTACCACGCTCCCAACCTGACATTCCTTTATCCAAAGCTTGAGCTAGACCAGCCCCAGCACCATAAGCGCTTTCTGCCATAACATCACCAGCCCTACCGAATTGACCCACCTTTTCTCGGTGAGCCTCTTCAGCAAGGCGTCTGCTTTCTTGGTACGGGGAAGCATCAAATCGTGGAATACGAATACCCATCTCCTAGACTCCTAGTGTGGTACGCTCTCCACGAATTCAGCCGCATTTTGCGGTGGAGGTGGAGGCATTTGTTGAGCTGCTTTTTGTTGAGCAATAATCTGATCTGCCATCGCAGCTTTTGCAGCTATTTCCTGAGCTTTCCGAGCTTGTTCGTTTTGCTTTTCCCGCTGCGCTTCCTGAAAAGCTATTTCAGCTTGTCGCTCTCTTTCTTGAATATGAAACTCTGGATAAATCTTAAAATTATGAAACATAATTCCACCGATAACTACTATGGAATCATCCACGAGAGTAAGAATCAGCCTAGGCTCGATTGTAACAAATTCTTGGGGAGTGCCCTTTAATTCTGGCCTATGGATATAGGTTTGCACCTCATGACGTTTCACGTGAAACTTTCTAAATCCTGGAAACCACTTTCTTTTGACGCCTACACGATAGTTCATAAAATCTCCTATTAAAGCCTAACGTCGTCGGGTTCTACGATAACTGCCCAAAGCAGTCTAACCCGGTTACTAGATGAAACACCTTCAATCTCAATCTCTGAAACATTGTAGGTAGTAAGTTGATTATGCCCTGGCCAGTCAGAATTACCATAGCCAATCATGCGTCCCTTGATAGAAGTCACGTTGTCATAATCTAAAGCGGTCGTTTCTATGTTCACTTCGCCTTCGACGATGATATAGAGGTACTGCCACTCCGACGATGCGTAATTGTTCGGGATTGGGATCGTTCTCGTATCGCCCGCGCCGAGCGTGAACTCATCAGTAGAGAAAGCGAGAACGTCATAGCGATCATCGTAGCTGATAGAATTAAGTAAAGAGCCATAGATAGGGTCATCAACATCCCCCTCGTAAACGTGCATCATATTGGTTGGGAAAAGTGTGTAACTCACTTTATGTTCTCCCCCAGAAATTATCAGAATCATCAATATCAGGAAGCTGGAAAGCCATATAGATAAGCTCTGCATCATCTGTGGTTGGGTTCTCCACCGTAATGCTTTTAATCGTGTCGGTGAAGATATACTGGCCCGCAACGTCGGCAGTTCCCTTTAGTAAAACCTTGCTTGCTGAATGGTCCGGTGATCTTACCGTAAGTCTTAAAATGCCGTTGGTACGGAGCATAATGATAAGGCGGTCAATATCCAGATAATCAAAAGGCTCGTCAAGAACTTTAGAACCACTAGCAGGAATGACATAAGTACTCCCCACTTGTCTATCAGTAGTTAAAGTTTGTGGTTTGGAATACTTCACGCCCCACATAATATCTTTGATATCAGTCGCTCTTCTAAGGGTGATATTAGTTTTTCCCATAGCTGCGCTGAATCGTCTTTTAGCATAAATGGTCATGCGTATTGATACCCCATGCGGCCTTGAACGCCACCATATCTAGGCTGATAGCCCATCGATCTAGGTTGTGGTTGGTTGTATCCAGGTGGTTGTTGGTAAGATGGACCAGCTGAATATGCACCTTGGTTGCTAGCCATACCTTGGCCAATGCCTTGAGCAAAACCACCAGCTACAGCCTGACCCATGCCGCCACTGCCAGCACTGCCGCCCATAGCCCCAGCGCCAAGGGTTGCTCCAGCTCCAATCAAAGAGCCAAGCATCTGTCTACCACCTGCGGCCTGCCCGCCTAATCTTTGAAGCGTCCCAACGTCAATAGCTCTTTGTTGCCCATAACGTTGAGAGATATTCTGCTGTTCTTGTAATCGGTTTTGCATGTCTAGATCATATTGCATTCCAAGCAAACCCTGTTCGGCTGCTTGCTGTTCTGCGAGAGTTTGCCCCCTACGCCCCGCAGATTCACGCTGTAACCCGTATTTTTCAGCCGATGCGTAATCCCTTGATCCGCGTCTAGCTTGATCGTATGCGCCTATTTCGCCACGATATCCAGTTTGTTCGTCCCTTGCTCGTCTACCTCCGGCTTCGTATTCACCTATACGCCCTGCGGCTCTATCTTGAGCTCTTTGCCCCGTCTCATACCAGCCGCGAGAAGCTTCTAAACCTTGCTGTCTAAGCTCATCCATGCGGCGCTGAGTTCTAGAGAAGGCTTGTGATGCTTGCTGTTGACCTACGGCTTGCATTGCCTGTTGCTGACCTACCGTCATAGGCCCGCGCATCTGACCAGCCATAGCTTGCGCTCCAAGAGCTGAAAGCACGCCAAAATCAGCTAGCCCGCGTTGCCTCTCACCACCTGCCAATCTCTCATAAGCCTGAGTGACTTGGTTATCCATGCTCATTGCATCTTGTAGACTCATAGCCTGAGAAGCGTTTTGCATTGAGCGTTCCATTAGCTCTTTTTGCTTAGGTTGAATGTCATTGGTATAAGTCTGGCGAGCATCAGTCGCTTGCTGTTCCGTCTGCCTTTTTAAGGTATCAAGGTTATTTTGAAATTCACTCTCAACAGCAAAAATATCGTTTTGTCTTTGCTGGTTGTATAGATCCAAGTCTTTTTGAATCTGCGCAGCCTGCGGCTTATATCCTTCGTATTGCCTGCGAACATCTTGGATATATTTTTGGCCTGTACGCCCCATCTGACCGCGAAGAATTTCTTGCTGGCCATATTCTTCCTGAGCCTGAGCCCTCATTTCAGATTCTTTTTGTCTTTGCTCTGACTCGTCAAATCCAAATGTTTTACGAACTTTCTTTTCACCAGAAGCAAGCTTATCGCCCCAACTAGATGGGTTGAGCGCAGAACCTCCGCTAAAACTGATAGCCATATCGTTTAACCCTCAAAGTGCATTAGGTTTTCTGTGTCCATTGGGTCACTATAAGCACAAAGGTATTGTAGCACCCATTCGCTGCCATTGTGCGAGCCTGATAGGTCTAGTTGTATCCCTTGCCCCTGAGTGCTCTCGCGACCAATCTTAAGATGCGTCCACCGTTGACAGTGACCTATGGAGTTATCCGTCAGGGTAATCGTATTTGACTCACTCAAGGACGAGATAAGTGAGTTATATATAAGGTTAACCGTCTGAGCATTGTCAGAGGGCAAGAGATTGACTCTAA